>Ga0316196_10000284_pt1 | contig 18445 bp, 19 predicted proteins | sample Eddsed2cm_MG_FD_204938 | JGI IMG/M metagenome (GOLD analysis project Ga0316196, IMG submission 204938) | Coastal sediment microbial communities from Maine, United States - Eddy sediment 2 cm | ecosystem: Environmental > Aquatic > Marine > Coastal > Sediment | place: USA: Maine | collected... | reverse complement strand
CTCATGGACAGGAATGCCTTGGTCTGTTCACGCAGTTCACCAGGCAGTGCATCGATAATTCTGTCAATGGTCTTGACGGCGCCTGTCGTATGCAGCGTACCGAGCACCAGGTGGCCGGTTTCAGCGGCTGTCATGGCCATCGAGATAGTCTCGGCATCACGAAGCTCGCCAACAAGGATGACGTCCGGGTCTTCGCGCATCGCCGCGCGCACGCCGTCGGCGAATGACGTCAGGTGCGTACCGAGTTCGCGCTGAATGACCTGGCTTTTCTTGCTTGGATGCACGAATTCGATCGGGTCTTCGAGGCTAATGATATTAAGGCTACGTGTCTCATTAAGGTGGTTGATCATCGCCGCGAGCGTCGTTGATTTGCCGGTTCCGGTAGAGCCTGTAACGAGCACCATGCCTTGGTGGTACTCGCAAAATTCGTTCAATATCTTGGGCACATTCAGTTGTTCGAGTGTTGGAACATCGGGTGGAATGTGCCGAAACACGGCGCCATACCCGGTGACCTTGCGAAACACGTTAACGCGGAAACGTCCGCCTTCGTCTGCGACATAGGAAAAGTCGAGGTCGTGGCCACTTTCGAGGGCTTCGATCTGGTTTGCGGTCAGGATTTCCCGAATATAGGTCTCGAGTTCTGTGTCGGACAATTCGCGAAATTTGATCGGTAGCAGGTCGCCATTCATACGCAGCATCGGCGGTACGCCGACAGACAGGTGAACGTCCGAGCATCCCTGTGCAAGGCCGAGCTTCAAAAATGCGTCTATTCGTGCCATTGCGGCCGGAACCCTATTCAAATCATGGCTTTGCGCCTATCGTAGGCGGAAATTATGTCGCATACCAGAGCGACATCACACTTTTGGGAATTGTGCCGGCGTTACAGCTTTATTTGGTCGAGCGCTTCGGTCAGTTCGTCCATCGACTGGTAGCGCTTGGTCTTGTCGACCGACATCGCCTTGGCGATGATTTCGGCGTAATCATCAGGAATGTCGGGGTTGATCTCCTGACTTTGCTTGGCCTTGCCCTGGACGTGCTGGTACATGACCGACATGTGATCACCGCGACTGTAGGGTGGAATCCCGGTGGACATTTCGTACATGATGACCCCAATACTGTAGATATCGGCGGTTTCATCAACTTTCTTGCCAAGAATCTGCTCAGGTGCCATGTACTTGGGCGAGCCGATGACGTAACCAGTCTTGGTCAACTGCGTATCACCGCTTGAGGCTGCTGCGGCAACACCAAAGTCCACGATCTTCAGCAGGCCTTCTTCATTGACAAGCACGTTTGCCGGCTTGAGGTCGCGATGGATGACGCCGGCCAGGTGGGCCACGGCCATGCCGGTGGCCATATCCTTTGAGTATTTGAGCGCTTTCTTGATGTCCATCGGTTTGGCATTCGGGATTTCTCCGCTCAATGTGTGCGACGGGAAATACTCCATCGAAATAGCGTAGCTACCCTGCAGATTCAGGAAATCATAAATTCGAATGATATTGCGATGCGTAATCTTGCGCGAATAGCGCAACTCGTGGACGAAGCGTTTCATCATCTCTTCGTCCGATGAAACGTTCGGGTTCAAGAATTTGAGAATCAGCTGCTCGTCGACGATCTCGTCCTGCATCAACAGCACGGTGCCGAATGCGCCCTTGCCGATCTTCTCGATGTATTTGTAACGACCTTCGATGACATCGCCTGGATTGAGCGTGGATATATCGAGGCCCATCGGTGCATTCGCAGCGGGTGCAACTGCCGCTGTGTCTGGCTGGCCTTCGATAGGCGCGACCTCCGACCGGGCCTTTGCCTGCTCATCGAGCAATTTCGACAGATCCTCATCGTCGAGCAACATCGTCTTGGTGTGCTCGCCGATTTTCTTGGCGCGCTCGTTTTCGGCGAGCACGGTTGCCGAGAAGCGAGCATCGAGCTCCTTGAGCGCCTTGTCCGCACTGTTGATGATGGTCGGCTCATCGGCTTGCTTGATTTTTTGCAGGACGCCGCGAATCTTGTCGGCGTGCGAGTCGTCAGCGAGGTGCGACAGGGCCTTGATTGCCTCAAGCTGTACATCGCGTTCCGGGCTGTTCAGCAACGGTACGATTCTCGTGATGTGTTTCTCGTTGCCGATCTTCGCGAGCGCCCGAACGATGACAGCGTCGGTCTTGGGGTTCTCGCCGAGCATCTGTTCCAGCCGCGGCAATGCCTTCGCACTGCCTATCTTCGACAGCGCATCAACTGCGCGTTCGCGCACCCACCAGTCGGAATCGTGCGTTGCCTGTATCAGGTGCTCGACGGCACTTTCGTCCTTGGTGGCATTCAGGATTTCGATCGCTGTGCGGCGAATCTCTTCGTCCTCATCCTGGATCAGTTGCACCACAGAGCTGACAACCTTCGGGCCACCAATCTCAGCGAGCGCATCGCCGGCGCGTGAGCGAACCCACCAGTCGTCGTCCTTGAGAACGTTGAACAGCTCCTTGACGGAGTCTTTGCTGCCGAGTTCATTCAGGACCTCGACCGCGGAGCGTCGCGCATACTCTGACTCGTCTTTAAGAGCGTCGGTCAGGTACTTGACGGTGTCGGGATGGTTGAGCTGAATCATCATATCGACGGCCTTATTCTGCACATCAATATCGGGGTCTTGCAGCAACCTGGCGACGGAAGCAATGTTCACGGCGTCGCCACGTGTGGCAAGCGCCGACAAGGCGGCGCTACGCACCATCTTGTTGGGATCACGAAGCTGCATTTCGAGGGCTTGGTTGACTTCCGGGCGGTCAAACTTCGCGACGAGGTGAATCAGGTGAACCTTGATGACGGGGTCGCGGCCGCCGAGGCGCGAGACCAGATCCGCTACCATTTCGGGTCGAATCGTGTCCTCAATGATTTTGAACAGTGCGGCCGATTCCTTTGGATCGGATTCATAGGCGCGCTGTAACAACTCGTGAACGCTAAGGTCCTGCTTGTGGACGCGCAGGATTTCGATCAGGGCGGGCTTGGAGACCTCTGGATCGTCGAAAAAAGCGAGCAGGTTGTTGGCGTTATAACTGGTGCTGCTGGAAAGCGCCCAGGACGTGCCCGAAACGACGCGCTCGTTACCGTCGGCGAGCCCTTCCTTGAAAAGTTCGAGGGACTTGTCGTTCACAAGGCTGGACAGGATATCGACGAACACCATCGTGTGAGACTTATCAGAGAGCGCGAGTGCGTCAATGGCTTTCGGAATGACTTGGGGGCCAATTTTCTTGATGCGAGTGACCAGACGTTTCGCTGCCGGGGAATCCGGCTTTTGCTCGGCGACCAGCTGATTTACGAGCTGGTCGGCGCGAAATCCTCCGAGCAGACTCATGTGCACACACCGACACGGGAACTGCCCGTGACTGGCATCCCTGCCCTAAAAAAGTGTGCGCATGCGCTATGAACAGTCAATCGTCGTTCTTCTTTTTGCCCAAAAGGAACATGGTGCGAGCGCTTCCGAAGCGCCGGCACTGCCCCAATAATCCCAGATGCAGCTTTATACCACATCGCCTTGGACGCTTTGCTACGCAAGCCCTTGAAAACCAATGCTTGGTTCCGGCTGTAGCTTCGTTACAATGTGCGCCCACGAGCCTACGTCACAAGGCACGTGGAATTGATTTTACCTAATACCGAGGGCGGAAATGTGACGCCGTCAGCAGATTCTAATGTGAATAAATTCCTGAATTCCCTTGAATTACCGGGGCTTGGCCGAACAATCGGTGAAGTTGCCCAAAAAGTCGATGTCAACAGCGACAAGTCCGCGATTCGCGTGCAAATCGAACTCGGTTTTCCGGCGGCGAGCCGGCATGACGAGTATTGCGCATTCATTGCGGACGCTGTTCGTGGCGAAAGTGGTATCGACGACGTCAGTGTCGATTTCAAAACACGCGTTGTGGCCCACGGGGTGCAACGCAACCTGAAGCCTATGCCGGGTGTGCGCAATATCATCGCTGTGGCCTCGGGCAAGGGCGGTGTTGGCAAATCGACAGTGTCGGTCAACCTGGCATTGGCGCTTGCCGCTGACGGCGCGTCGGTGGGCCTGCTCGACGCCGATATTTACGGTCCGAGCCAGCCGCAGATGGTTGGACTTGCCGGCCAGCAGCCGCAAAGTGAGGATGGTAAGACAATGCGGCCGATGGAGGCGCACGGGATCCAGGTCATGTCGATCGGATTCCTCGTTGATGCTGACCAGCCTATGATCTGGCGTGGACCGATGGTGACATCCGCATTACAGCAATTGCTGCACCAGACGACCTGGCGGGACCTGGATTACCTGATCATCGACATGCCGCCCGGAACAGGTGATATCCAGCTAACGCTGTCACAACAGGTACCCGTCAGCGGTGCCGTCATCGTCACGACGCCGCAGAATATTGCGACGCTCGATGCGCGAAAAGGCCTTGCCATGTTTAACAAGGTTGCAGTGCCGGTACTTGGAATCATCGAGAATATGAGCACGCACGTGTGCTCGAACTGTGGTCATGAGGAGTCCATCTTCGGCGCCGGGGGCGGTGAGGAAATGGCGCACGATTTTGGTGTCGAATTGCTCGGTCAGTTGCCACTTGACGCGTCAATTCGTGAGCAAACAGACAGTGGCAGGCCGACGGTTGTTGCGGCGCCGGATTCTACTGCCGCCGCAGCCTATAGAAACGCAGCACAGCGCATGGCAGCTGCGCAGGCCGTTCAGGGTCGCGACTACAGCAGCAAGTTTCCGAAAATTGTGATCGAGGACAGCTGATGAGCATCAAGTCTGATCGCTGGATTCGCAGGATGGCCAGTGAGCACGGCATGATCGAGCCTTTCGAACCCGGCCAGGTTCGCCATAACGGAGATGATCGTATCGTGTCCTACGGTACATCGAGTTATGGCTACGACGTACGTTGTTCCCAGGAATTCAAGATATTCACCAATATCAATTCGGCCATTGTCGACCCGAAGGCGTTTGATGATTCAAGTTTTGTCGATATGACGGGCGATGTCTGTGTTATTCCACCGAACAGTTTTGCCCTGGCACGCACGGTCGAGTACTTCCGGATTCCCCGCAATGTACTTACGATTTGCCTTGGCAAGTCCACCTACGCGCGCTGCGGCATCATCGTCAATGTCACGCCACTCGAGCCCGAGTGGGAAGGCCATGTGACCCTCGAGTTTTCGAACACGACGACGTTGCCCGCAAAAATCTACGCAAATGAGGGCGTCGCGCAAATGCTGTTTCTCGAGTCCGATGAGGAGTGCGAGACTTCGTACAAGGACCGCGGTGGCAAGTACCAGGGGCAGACCGGAGTTACACTGCCCAAAGCCTGATTGGTAGAGTCACAGACCAGGGCTCAGGGGAAATCCCTGACGACCGGTTCATCGAGCCGCTTACCATCGAAGAGGGTTTGTCCACCTCGGAATAGCAGACGGCCCTGGCCGAACCAGTTGGCCGCCTGCGGGTAGATCTGATGTTCGATGGTCTGCACGCGGGCGCATAGCTTGTCGGCGGTTTCACTGGAATCCACAGCGAGTCTGCCCTGCAAAATGCGCGGGCCACCGTCGAGCTCTTCGGTTACAAAGTGCACCGTGCTGCCGTGCCATTCTTCCCCTGCATCGAGCACTCGCTGGTGCGTGTCCAGGCCGGGGTATGCGGGCAACAACGCCGGGTGGATGTTCAGAATGCGGCCTTCGTGATGCTGCACAAACCAGGGGCTCAGGATGCGCATGAATCCGGCGAGCACGATGAGGTCTGGCTGGTAGGCGTCGAGCACGCCGGCGACCGCGCGGTCGAAGGCCTCCCTGTCAGCATAGTCGCGATGGTCCAGGCACTCGGTGGCAATGCCTGCCGTTTTCGCTCTTACCAGGCCATAGGCATCAGGCCTGTTGCTAAAGACAACACTGAGGTCGAGATCAATCTCGCCCTGTGCCGCCTTGTCGATGAATGACTGAAGATTGCTACCCGATCCCGAGATCAGGACTGCGGTCCTGCAACGTGACTGGCTCAATGGAATTCGACCGGGCCGTCGCCCTGGTCAATACGCCCGATTTGCCATGCATTCTCACCAAGCGCCAGGAGCGTCGACAACGCGGCATCAACATCTTTGCTATCGACCACCACCACCATGCCAACACCACAATTAAACGTGCGCAGCATTTCCTCGTCAGCAATGTTGCCGTGCTGGGCGAGCCAATCGAATACCGCGCCCTGTTGCCAGGTTGAGCGATCGACAACCGCATGGACATCGGCAGGATATACCCGCGGCAGGTTCTCGCTGATGCCGCCGCCCGTGATGTGGGATAGCCCTTTGACCGGGACTTTCTGCATCAGTGCGAGGATAGACTTGACATAGATGCGCGTAGGCGCGAGCAGCGCCTCCCTGGCGGGCCGGCCGTCAATTTGCGCATCGCCGGCAATTTCGAGCACTTTTCGGATCAGTGAGTAACCGTTTGAATGCGGCCCACTCGATGCGATTCCGATCAATGCATCACCTGCAGAGATGGACTGACCGTCGATCATCTCATCGCGCTCAACGGCGCCGACGCAAAACCCTGCCAGGTCGTATTCTCCGTCCGGATACATGTCCGGCATTTCCGCGGTTTCGCCACCGATCAGGGCGGCACCAGCCTGGTGACATCCTTCGGCTATTCCCGCGATCACGCTGGTTGCAACCTCGACGTCAAGCCTCCCGCAGGCGAAGTAATCGAGGAAAAACAAGGGTTCCGCGCCCTGCACGAGCACGTCGTTTACGCACATGGCGACGAGATCGATGCCGATCGTGTCGTGCTGGTTCAGATGATGGGCCAGCATCAGCTTGGTGCCCACACCGTCGGTGCCGGATACCAGCACCGGTTCCCGGTAGCGGCCGGGCGGCAGGGCAAAGAGGCCGCCAAAGCCACCAAGGCCTGCCAGGACTTCGGGCCTTTGTGTGCGTTTGACGAGCGGCTTGATACGATCGACGAGATCGTTGCCGGCGTCGATATCAACTCCGGCGTCCTTATAGGTCAGAGGCTTCATCGGCGATATAATAGTGCTTGGGCATCCACGGGGAAACCACCCTTGTTGAAATTACGTTGGACGGTGCTGTTTCTGGCATTCGTCGCATTACCAGTTTGGGCAGTAGAAGTGGCCTCGCTGTACTCAGCGCAGGTTACTCTCGACCAGGAGGAGGCTGATCCGCGGGCGCGTGCCTATGAATTGGCGCTGGCCGACGTCCTTTTGCGCGTTTCGGGCTCGGAATTGAGTATGGACGTCGAAATGGTGGAGCTGCTATTCCCCAATCCTGCGTCCTACGTCGTGCAATTCCGGCCGGGCGCGGACGACACGCTGTGGGTCTCGTTCGACGGTGATGCGATTCAGAATACGCTGCGCCAGGCCGGTCAGACCGTGTGGGGCAGTGACCGACCGCTGACCCTGATCTGGCTTGCTGTCGATTGGGGGCAGGGTGAGCGTGAGATTATTGCGGCGGACGACCCGGTGCGCAGTCGCGATGAGGCGCGCTCGATCGATCGTAACCGGCTGCTTCGGCAGCGGGTTCTCGACATCGCCGAGCGGCGCGGCCTGCCGGTTGCATTCCCGCTACTCGACACAATCGACCTGCAGAATCTGAGCTTCAGCGACATCTGGGGTGGTTTCGACGACGCGCTGATCGCCGCATCGGAGCGCTACGAGGCCGATACAATACTCGTTGGGCGTGTTCGACCAGCCTCGAGTCAACGCAATCGATGGAGTTTTTACTTCGGCGGCGAGGAACGGACCTGGAATGGTGAGCCAGAACTCGTCATCAACCAGGTGGCTGACCTGTTGGCCGCTGAGTTCGCGATCAGTGGCACTGCGGTACTCGAATCGGTCGATGTGACGATCGCCGGCATTGAGTCGGTGGAAGCGTTTGGCGCCGTGCAAAACCTGTTGGCTGAAATGACAGTTATTGAACAGTTTTCGATTGCCGAGGTTAAAGGCGATCGTATTCGCTTTCGCGTCGCGGCGATCGGCGGAGCTGATCGTTTGCGCAGGGCATTGCGATTTAGTGGTCTAATCGAACAAAATGGATTCGAGGGGGACAGGATCGGCTTCGATCCTTACGAGCAGGCCCTGGAATTTTTCTACAGCCCATAGAAGAAAACGACGCAATGGACCTTAGCTGGATACCGAACGCCATTTCTTTAATGCGGATCTTTCTGATCGCGCCGATCATTCTGTTGTTTGTCAACGACCAGTTTGGCTGGGCGCTCGGGTTGTTCATCGTTGCCGGTTTGTCGGATGGTATCGATGGCTATATCGCAAAGAAATATGACTGGAATACGCGTCTCGGCGCATTCCTGGACCCGGCAGGTGACAAGTTGCTCGTTGCATGGTCATTCGGAACGCTGGCATTCCTCGGCCACATTCCGGTCTGGCTTGCGGTCATCGTGATTCTGCGCGACGTGGTTATCGTCGCCGGTTCGTTCATGTATCACTATCTCGTGCGTCGGCTCGAGGGCGACCCGACCTTTATCAGCAAGCTCAATACGGGCCTCGAATTCACATTCCTGATCTTCGTTATTTTCAGGGCCGGCTTCGGCTGGCCGGACGACGTTACGATTACGGTGGTTGGTGCGTCCGTGCTTATTACCGTGGTGATCAGCGGCTATGACTACGTGTCCAACTGGATTCGCAGCGCCCGGTCACAGGGCTGACCGATGAACTCCAGCCTGCGCATGAACTGGCTCATCGCGATCGCGCTGATAGGGTGGTTGTTGTACCTTCTGGCGCCAGTATTGACGCCATTTATCGCTGCGGCTCTGCTGGCCTACATCGGCGATCCGCTGGCGGATCGGCTGCAGCGCCTCAAGTTACCACGCACCCTGGCGGTGGTTGCCGTCTTCGTTCTCACGTTCCTCATGGTCGGCTTGCTCGTGCTGCTTGTCGGGCCACTGATCCGCACGCAGATTGGTGCGTTACTCGATGCGCTGCCGGAAATCGTGCGTCAGTTTGAGCAGGTGTGGTTGCCAAACCTTGCGGAAATGCTCGATTTCGAGATTGGCGAGGACGTCGGCCTCGGTGCGTTTGTTGCGCGTTACGGCGACATGGCCGGGAGCTGGGGAACAAAGGTGCTTGTCGGTGTAACGCAGTCGGGCAGCGTGGTATTCGCCGCGGTACTCAGCCTGTTCCTTGTCCCCATCCTGACGTTCTACCTGCTGCGTGACTGGGACTCGATCATGGCGCACCTGGCCGCATTGATACCGCCTGGTCAGCAAGACACGGTCATGGGCCTCGCGCGCGAGACTGACGAAATGCTGGGTGCGTTCCTGCGCGGACAGTTGCTCGTTATGCTGGCCTTGTCACTGATCTACTCGGTTGGGCTCGGTATTGTCGGGCTCGAGTTCGCGATCGCGATAGGTGTGGTATCGGGCTTGGTCAGTTTCGTGCCTTACCTCGGCTTCGTCTTCGGCATCGGTCTTGCGTCGCTCACTGTCGCCCTGGATCCGGCGCCTTTTTGGAAACTCGTCGGTGTCGTCGCGACCTTCTCGATTGCACAGCTGCTCGAAGGGTCCCTGCTGACGCCGAAGCTCGTTGGCGATCGTATCGGCCTGCATCCTGTACTGATCATCTTTGCGATTGCCGCAGGCGGACAGCTGTTCGGATTCTTCGGCATTCTCCTGGCGCTGCCGGCGGCTGCAGTCTTGTCGGTCCTTGTCCGGTTCGCCTATTTCCGCTATCTCAAGGAGCACCCGGACGTCGTTGAGAAGCTTGATGCCGAAATGGCTGATGAGATCAGTGATGATCTCATCAGCGAGTCCTAGGCTCGGGAGAAAGCACTTGTGACTCAGATGGCCCTGCCGCTGCGCCTCGCGGATCACGCTGTGTTCGAGAGCTATTTCAGCGTGGGCAACGAGACGCTCGTTGCCACTCTCGCCGCACTCGCCGAGGACTTGGGTGGGCAGGGCTATTGGATCTGGGGCGCCGCGGCGACCGGCAAAACACACCTGCTGCAGGCTGCGTGCGAAAGGGCCGGTGACCAGTCGGTGTACATTCCGCTCAGAATGCTCGCCCAGGGTGACCCTGGGATTCTGGACGGTCTTGCGAGCCGCGAACTCATCTGTATTGATGACATCGATACGGTCGCCGGCAATTCGGCCTGGGAAGAGGCACTATTTGCGCTGTGCAATGAAGTGCTCGATGCGGAACGCTCTCTGGTCGTGTCAGCCGCCATGTCGCCGCGTGAATGTCCCATCGAAATGCCGGATCTGCAGAGCCGTCTCGCCAGGCTGGCGACGTTTCACGTGCAGCCCTTGAGTGACGATGAACGCGTTCAGGCTATGCAGTTACGGGCAAAGCTCCGTGGGCTTGATCTGCCCGATGAAACCGCACGCTACCTGCTCAGCCGCAGCCGGCGTGACATGGCGAGTCTTTATGAAGTTCTCGATAAGTTGGACAATGAAGCATTGCGTGCCCAGCGGCGCCTGACGATTCCATTCGTCAAAGAGGTTTTGTAGGAGCTGTGCTTGCACTGCGACTGTCGCGCTGACTACGTGCCCTCGGGGTACAAGCAGCGCTCCTACAATAGTTTACTGGCAATCTCTGCGACTCGCGTACCCAGCGCACGCGCCAGTGATTTTTCATCGTCAGACAGTTCATCGGGGTTGCGCCCCCAGCTGACGTGGCTGGCGCCATACGGTGTACCACCGGTCGTGGTCTTCGACATTGCCTCTTCAGTCCATGGGATCCCGACATACAGCATGCCGTGGTGAATGAGCGGCAACGCCATGGAGAGCAGCGTGCTCTCCTGGCCGCCATGCAAACTCGAGCTCGACGTGAAAAGCCCGAACGGTTTACCGACGGCAGCCGCCGTGAACCACTCGTTTACTGTACCGTCGATGAAGTACTTCAAAGATGCGTCCATGTTGCCGAAGCGCGTCGGGCTACCCATGACGAGTCCGGCGCACTCTGTCAGATCCTGAGCCGTGGCGTACGGAGGCCCTGAGTCAGGGATGCTGTCGATGCTTGCCTCGGTAACCGCGGAAACCGGTGGGACCGTGCGCAATCGCGATGCCATGCCGGTGGCGGCATCGACACCGCGGCAAATTTCGCGCGCGAGCGACTCGGTTGCGCCATTCAGCGAATAGTAAAGAACGAGAATTTCACTCATTTTCCGACCAGCCCAATCACGTTTTCAGGTGGACGGCCGACGACAGCCCGGTCGTTAGCCTCATCGACGACGATCGGCCTCTCGATGACTTTGGGGTGCGCCTCGAGCCATTTTGCAAGCGCGGCATCGTCATCCAGATCGGGAAGATCATTGGCCTGCTTGAACTCTTCTTCTCCGCGGCGGAGCAAATCGGCCACGCGTACACCGATGAGCCTGGCGTGCCGCAGAGTGGTCTCGGCACCGGGTGGCGTTTTCAGGTATTCAACGATTGTTGGAGTGATGCCCGACTGCTCAAGTAATTCCAATGTTTTCCGAGACTTGGAGCAGCGCGGGTTGTGGTATATCGTAATTGACATTATGTCCTCGTACTTGGTAGCGTTGACCGGTTACTAACAACAAGAATAACAATGCTCTCATCTCGAACAACAGCTTTCATTCGCATCGCCACCATTTTGGCCGCATTGCTCGCAGCGGGCTGTGAGTCTATGCCGGTGCAGGAGATGTCGGATGCCCGCCAGGCCATCATGGCGGCGCGTGAGGCCGGGGCCGAAGAGTACGCGGCTGAAGTGCTGCTGGAAGCTGAAGAATCTCTGCAGAGTGCCGAGAAGTATCTGGACTCCAGGAACTTTGGGGTGGCACGGCGCGAGGCGATTGAGGCCAAGACCAAGGCAATTGATGCGCTACGCGTCAGCGAAGCCTCGCGCGAAAACCAAGACTGACACAAAACATGAGAACAGCGCGCCGATTCACGATTGCAGGCCGTGTTCAGGGCGTATTTTTTCGTGAGAGCACGCGTCGCGTCGCTGAGTCGCTCAACATCACCGGGCATGCCATAAACCTCAGTAACGGAAACGTTGAAGTCCTGGCCTGCGGTGAAAGCGCAGCAATCGATGAATTGGCCGAATGGCTAAAGGACGGGCCGCGCATGGCAAGCGTCGACTCCGTCGCGGCCGAGGAAGTGGATGCAACGCTGGCGGAGCGGTTTACTACAGGCTGAATCTAGGCCTTGAACCACTTGTAGCTGAGCTTATCGATGACCTTGTTGGGATATTTTCGTTTTCCCAGGCTGCCGTTATAACGGCCCAGCGCGCGCCGCAAGTCGCCTTTTTCCTTGTCGAGATAGAATTTCAGGATCGTGCACCCATAGCGCAGATTGGTGTCGACGTGATTCAGGTTGTCACCTGGGCGCCCAATTTCGTCCTTCCAGAACGGCATCACCTGCATCAGACCAAGGGCGCCTGCGACCGAAACCGCATAACGATCGAAGTTGCTCTCGACCTCGATAACAGCGAGGACGAGTTCGGGTGGCAGTTCGACGCGAGAGGCTTCGTAGTGCACCCGAGTCAGGATCTCCATACGCTCGTCGTGGTCCTTAACCTGGCGCTCCAGGCGTGACGACATGTCGGTCAGCCAGACTTCTGCGTCAAAGCGGTCCTCAAAGCTGTCGGCATCGGAGGCGGCGGCACGCAGCGCCTCACGAAGCTCGGGATCGGGCGCTATTTCCCCGACCGCGCCCAGAGGCGCGGCGAGAGCCAACATGCAAGTCAGCTGGGTGATGTAGCGTCGGATCTCCATAAGATGATCTATAGTAACGAAAACACTAGCTTATAGCGCTTTCCTTGAGCAGATTGAGAGCTTCCTCACGGTTCAGGTTGCGCGATTCGTCGTCCCGGCGATGACGGTACTCGAGTTCACCGGCCTCGAGGCCGCGATCCGAAACCACCAGGCGATGCGGGATCCCGATGAGTTCCGCGTCGGCGAACTTGACGCCTGGGCGCACGTCGCGGTCATCGAACAGCACATCGAGCCCGGATTCCGTGAGCTCGGCATAAAGCGCTTCTGCTGCCTCACGTACTGCCTCCGATCGATGCATGTTGATCGGTACGAGCACAACATCGAACGGTGCAAGCGGGGCTGGCCAGATAATGCCGTTGTCATCGTGATTTTGTTCGATTGCAGCGCCGACGATACGCGTGATGCCAATGCCGTAGCAGCCCATGGCCATGGCGCGATCCTTACCATCGCTGTCCTGGACAGTCGCATCCATAGCCTTGCTGTACTTGGTGCCCAGCTGGAAGATGTGCCCGACCTCGATGCCACGCGCGATGCTGAGCGTACCTTTTCCACCAGGCGCCGGATCACCGGCGACGACGTTACGGATATCGACGGTCTCAGGCACGGGCAGATCGCGTTCGAAATTGACGCCCAAGTAGTGGAAGCCATGTTCGTTCGCACCGCACGAAAAGTCTGCAAGGTGGGCGGTCGCATGGTCGAAATAAACGGGCAGCGTCATGCCAACAGGGCCAAGCGAGCCGGCAGCGCTGCCAGTTGCCTCGCGAATTGTCTTGTCATCGGCCATGGTCAGGGGCGTAGCAATGCCCTCGAGCTTCTGCGCCTTGACGGCATTCAGTTCATGGTCGCCGCGCAGGACCAGCGCGACCGGTCCGTCGGTGCCTTCAACAATGAGTGTCTTGATCGTCTGTGTTGCCTCGATATCGAGCAATTTGCACAGATCCTCAATGGTCTTGACCCCCGGTGTCGCGATTTTCTCGAGATCGCGGGTTGGTTCAGGACGCTCACCCTCGGGCCGGAACGTAGCGGCGGTCTCGATATTCGATGCATAGTCGTCCGAGTCGCTGTACGCGATGGCGTCCTCGCCAGAATCGGCAATGACGTGAAATTCCTGTGATTTGCTGCCACCAATTTCACCGCTGTCTGCCAGGACGACGCGGAATTCAAGCCCCAAGCGCTCAAATATTGCGGTATAGGCGGCGTGCATCTTCTGATAGGAAATGTCCATGCCTGCATCGTCGATGTCGAATGAGTAGGCGTCCTTCATGATGAACTCACGCGAGCGCATGACACCGAAGCGTGGCCGAATTTCGTCCCGAAACTTGGTCTGGACCTGGTAGAAGTTGACGGGCAACTGCTTGTAGCTGCGCAGTTCCTTGCAGGCGATATCGGTGATGACTTCTTCGTGTGTCGGTCCAACGCAATACTCACGCCCGTGGCGGTCGGCCATGCGTAAAAGTAGTGGACCGTATTGGTCCCAGCGGCCCGTTTTCTGCCACAGTTCAGCCGGTTGCACCGCAGGCATCAACAGCTCGAGCGCGCCGGCGCGATTCATTTCCTCGCGCACGACGGCCTCGACCTTACGCAGCACGCGCAAACCCAGCGGCATCCAGGTAAACAGGCCTGAGGCGAGGCGCCGAATCAGACCCGCCCGGAGCATCAGTTTGTGACTGACGATTTCTGCTTCCGCAGGCACTTCCTTGAGCGTCGTCAGCCCAAATTCCGAAAATCGCATTGAATATCAACCTTGTGAAGATTACGCGCGAATTCTAGAGCATATGTGGATGGTGTTGCACAAAAAACGTATTGACTCCAATGCCAAATTTCGCGATTGTCGCGGCTCTTTGAGTGCAGGCAGGCCCATTCGTTGGAAGGTAGACGCAATCCATTTGTTGCCCGTGAGGGTCTTCCTCTCCTGTTTCTCGCTGCCGTCGCGTTCTTCGTCGCCCTGCGATATTTCGATATAGCCCTCGCGGTTGCCGCCGCCATGCTGTTTTTCGTGTTTGTGCTGATCTTCCGGGACCCACGTCGCGGAATTCCGGCATCGCCACTTGGAGTGGTGAGTCCGGTTGACGGCGAGATCATCGAGGTGGGCCTCGCTGACAAGGGCGTATTGCACGGCGAAGCGCATCGCATATCGATTCGTATCGACAGTTTTGGCACCTATACGGCGCGATCGCCTGTCGAGGGTAAGGTCATGGACCTGCGTTCAGTAAACGGGGACGAGGTCGTTGACTACCGCACAAACGCACTGTGGCTGCAGACCGATGAAGGGGATGACATCGTGCTGCAATTTCACGGTTACCGCCTCGGGCTGGCGCCGCGATCGTTCGTCCGCTTCGGCGAGCGTTTAGGGCAGGGGCAACGTTGCGCGTATTTGCGTCTCACCCGAATTGCCGAGCTGCATTTGCCGATAGAAAGCAAGATTCTCGTCAAACCGGGCCAGATCGTCACCGCCGGCTCGGACCTGATTGGCAAAGTTCCGCACCCCTGAGTGTAGAATATCCCGATGATTCAACCGGAACAGCAACGCCGCGCCTATCTCGAGGCGCTTGGCATCGATGTATGGGTGCCGCGGGACCACGTGGACCCGGAGATTGAGGTCGCCGAGCCCGTTGTGGCGGCCGATGGGCTGGGCTGGGCCGCCCTGCGCGATACCGTAGCGGCGTGCACACGTTGCAAACTGCATGAGAGCCGGACACAGACGGTATTCGGGACAGGTAACCCGAATGCGGATTGGATGATCATCGGCGAGGCGCCGGGGGCTGAGGAGGATCGACGTGGCGAGCCGTTTGTTGGGCGTGCCGGCAAGCTCCTGGATGAGATGTTGCAAGCGGTGGGGCAGGGACGCGACAGCGTTTTCATCGCGAATATCCTGAAGTGTCGGCCACCGAACAATCGCGACCCTGAGCCCGCCGAATCGGCAGAGTGCCGTGGCTACCTTGAGCGGCAGATCCAACTCGTTCAACCGAAGATCATCCTCGCGGTTGGCCGGATAGCGGCGCACCTGCTGCTCGACACAGATACACCGGTCGGCCGACTTCGCGGCACGACGCACTACCTCGACAAAACACCGCTGATCGTGACCTACCACCCGGCGTACCTGCTGCGTAGCCCTTCCCAGAAAAGCAAATCCTGGGATGATCTGTGCCGCGCACGTCGCGTCGCTGCGGAGGCCACGGCATGATCCGTCCAGCCCCGGAAGCGGAAGTCATCATTCGCCTGATGCGGCACGAAGATCTGTCGCACGTGTCCGATATCGAGCGGCGCAGCTATGATTTCCCGTGGAGCCACGGTGTGTTTTATGATTGTCTGCTGGCGGGCTATCAGTGCGTGGTGCTCGAGCGCGATCGTGACATCGCCGGTTACGCCATATTGTCAGTTGCGGCAGGTGAGGCGCACATTCTGAACTTGTGTGTCGAGCCGGCATTTCGTTCGCATGGCTATGGCGAGCGAATGCTAGATGAAATCCTGTTTCGCGCGCGAACGTTGTCGGTGCGTGAGATCTTTCTTGAAGTCAGACCGTCAAATGTCCATGCGCTGGCGCTGTACAAGAAGAAAGGTTTTTACCAGGTTGCAAACCGGCCGCAGTACTACCAGGCCCATGAAGGGCGTGAGGATGCCGCTGTTCTTGCCAAGAAACTGACCATCGAATCCTGAACTATCATGTCGGCTATTCCTGAACAGGTCCGGAAACGGCGCACCTTCGCGATTATCTCGCACCCCGATGCCGGCAAGACGACGCTGACCGAGAAGCTGTTGCTGTACGGCGGTGCAATCCAGTTGGCTGGCACCGTGAAAGGTCGCAAGGCGAGCCGCCATGCGACCTCTGACTGGATGGCGCTCGAGCAACAACGCGGAATTTCTGTAACGTCTTCCGTAATGCAGTTCCCATACAACGGAAACGTTGTAAACCTGCTCGATACGCCGGGTCATGAAGATTTTTCTGAGGATACTTACCGCACATTGACCGCTGTTGATTCAGCACTGATGGTAATTGACTGCGCTAAAGGCGTTGAGCAGCGCACAATCAAGCTCATGGAAGTATGTCGCCTGCGTGACACGCCGATCATGACGTTTATTAACAAACTGGATCGTGAAGGGCGTGAGCCAATAGATTTGCTTGACGAAATTGAGTCTGTACTGAATATCCACTGTTCGCCCATGACCTGGCCGATTGGAATGGGCAGCCGCCTCAAAGGTGTTTATCACCTGCTGCAGGACCGAATCTACCTGTACGACAAGGTCGGCCGCGAGAAAGCGTCGGAACAACGCATTATTGACGGCCTGCACTCGGACGAGGCGAGCGTGGTTCTCGGTGACGATGCGGATGATTTTCGCGATGAAATCGAGCTCGTCAAAGGGGCAACGCCCGAGCTCGACATCGAAGCGTACCTGGCAGGGCGTCAGTCGCCCGTGTTCTTTGGTTCGGCGTTATCGAATTTCGGTGTCAAAGAGCTGCTCGATGGATTTGTGCAACATGCACCGACGCCGCAGCCACACGAAAGTGAACAGAGAGACGTGCACCCGGAGGAAGACAATCTCACAGGCTTTGTCTTCAAGATCCAGGCAAACATGGATCCGGGCCATCGTGACCGAATCGCCTTCATGCGTATCTGCTCGGGTGAATACAAAAAGGGCATGAAAGTACTGCACGTGCGATCGGGTAAGGAAATGAAGATTCCTGATGCGATTACGTTCATGGCGGCAGATCGGCAGCATGCGGAAACGGCTTATGCCGGCGACATTATAGGCGTGCACAATCATGGCACGATCAACATCGGTGACAGTTTTACCGAAGGCGAACATATCCGCTTCACCGGTATTCCGAATTTTGCGCCGGAGATTTTTCGTCGCGCGGCATTGAAAGACCCGTTACGCCTGAAGGCGCTACAAAAGGGACTGGCCCAGCTGTGTGAAGAGGGTGCGACGCAGCTCTTCAAGCCCATGCGAAATAACGACCTCATTCTCGGTGCGGTCGGGCCGCTGCAATTTGAGGTGGTCGCGCACCGCTTGCGTGACGAATACAAGGTCGAGTGCCAGTTCGAAACCATAAACGTCGCGACAGCGCGCTGGGTCGAGTGCGACGACGAGAAAATGCTGGCCGAGTTTGAGCGCAAAGCGCATGACAACCTCGCGCTCGATCATGGTGACCAACTCGTTTACATCGCGCCGACCAGGGTCAATCTGAGCCTTACCGAAGAGCGTTGGCCGGATATCGTGTTCCGAAAAACGCGAGAACATTGAAACTCCGCGACGTCATAGATCGAAAAGTGGCTGCCTGGGCAGTCTATGACTGGGCAAATTCCGCCTTTGCACTAAGCATCATGGCTGTGCTGTACCCGCTGTTTCTCGGCAGCTACTGGAGTGTTGGCGCAAGCGGCGCGTCGGTAACGGCAAGACTTGCGTGGATTACTGCAGGCGCGAATCTCATCGTCAGTATTCTTGCGCCGATCTTTGGCACGATCGCCGATGCGGGTGGTTACCGAAAACGCTTCCTGGTTGGGCTTGCCCTGATCGGCGCAATGGGAACGATTTCGCTCGCCTTTGTCGGCGAGGGTATGTGGGTTTTGGCACTCGCTTTGTACCTGGTCGCGTCGGTTGGATTCTATAGCTCTAACGTTTTCTACGACTCCTTGCTTGTAGATGCGACCAAACCGCGCTACTTCGATTTTGTCTCATCACTTGGTTTTTCGTTGGGCTATCTCGGAGGCGCTACGTTGCTCGCCGTGCATGTGTGGATGCTGACTTCGCCATCGACGTTCGGA
>Ga0316196_10000283_pt1 | contig 18462 bp, 17 predicted proteins | sample Eddsed2cm_MG_FD_204938 | JGI IMG/M metagenome (GOLD analysis project Ga0316196, IMG submission 204938) | Coastal sediment microbial communities from Maine, United States - Eddy sediment 2 cm | ecosystem: Environmental > Aquatic > Marine > Coastal > Sediment | place: USA: Maine | collected... | reverse complement strand
TCAGGGGGTTGCGGGCACGGATTGGCCAGCCATGACAGCGCGTCGTTCTGCCCGCCTGCTCGCAATGCGGGCCTGAACCATGAGCAGGCTCGGGGTCAGAAACAGCGTAAGGACCGTGGCAAATGCAAGGCCGCCTGCAACCGAGGACGCAAGCTGAGTCCACCATTGTGAACTCGGCGCGCCGATCGACACCTCCCGGGCGATCAGATTGATGTTCAGACCCAGCACCATCGGCATCAGGCCGATTATTGTTGTCACTGTCGTCAGCAGCACTGGCCGCAGGCGCATCGCGCAAGTACGAAGAATCGCATCAAACGCGTCCGTACCGCGGGCCCGTAAAACATTGTAGGTGTCGATGAAGACAATATTATTGTTGACGACAATGCCGGCAAGGATAATGACGCCCATGCTGCTCATGATCACGCCGAATGGCATGCCCGCGATCAGGTGACCGAGCAGAACGCCACCCGTGGAGAAGACAACGGCGGTAAGAATCAAGAGCGCCTGGTAAATGCTGTTGAACTGGGTCACGAGAATAATTGCCATGATTGCGATGGCCATCATCATGGCTCGCGCCAGGAACGATTCGTCTTCTTCCTGATCTTCGATCGTGCCGCGGAACACCGCGCTCACACGTGGATCGATATCGAGCGTGGGCAACATCTGCCGCAGCTCGGCAATGACCTCGTTTTCGAGATAGCCCTGCTCGACGTCAGCCTCGATGGTCATCGTGCGTCGCATGTCAGTACGTGTAATTGTGCTGACCTTCTGGGCTGGGACCCTTTCTACAAACGTGCTGATTGGCACAAGCCCGCTCGGCGTCGGAATGCGCAGTTCATCGAGCTGCGAAAGGCTGCGGTCCTGCGCTGGGTAGCGAACCCGGATTTCGATCTCGTCATCGCTGTCGTCGGGGCGGTACTCGCCAATCATAATGCCATTGGTAACGAGCTGAACCATGGCGCCAACGAGGGTGATGTCGGCGCCGAAACGCGCCGCTTCGGCCCGATCGACCTTTATTTGCCATTCGATGCCCGGCAGTGGCCGCCCATCTTCGATATTGGTGATTCCGGGGTGTTGTTCGAGGGCCGCCCGCACATACGCGATTGTATCGATGACAAGGTCTGCGTCGCGTGATGAGAACTCGATAAATATCGGTTTGCCCTGCGGCGGGCCAGGATCCGGTTTGCGTGTTTCGATTGTGATACCGGCAAGATCGGCGGTTCGTTCGCGTACCTCCGCGAGGATCTCGTTTCCGGTGCGGCGCTGGTCCCAGTCGATAAGATTGAGTGTCAACGAGCCGATCTGGTCAGGTGTCTCTCTTACATCGCCCGTTTTGACATAGAGATACTCGACTTCCGGCATGCCAAGCAGGCGTTCTTCCACCTGGCGAACCAGGAAGTCCTGCTCATCAATCGACATGTCGCCACGTGCACGTATATCGACCATGGCGAACGGTTGCTCGACATCAGGAAAATACTCCGTGCCGCGACCGAACATGGCGAACGCCAGATATATCGCCACCAGTAGCGCCGAAACGTAGCCAACGTTGCGCCATGGCGTGTGCAGCGATCTTTTCAGGAATTGTACGTATCTGCCCGTGAATCCTTCGATGCTGTCCAGGTCACCGGTCTCGGCTGCAGCAAGGTTGCGGCGTGCTGCCTCGCTGACAGCACCGGTCTTGCCGAATATCGAGCCGAGTGTCGGCACAATTAACAGTGCCATAAGCAAAGAAGCGGACAGTACCGCGATCAGCGTGAGCGGCAGGTACTTCATGAACTCGCCGGAGGTGCCGGGCCACAGGGCCAGTGGCACAAACGCTGCAAGTGTCGTGCAGGTGGACGCGATGATTGGCCACGACATACGGACAGCGGCGCGTGAGTAGGCATCGCGGCGCGATTCACCTTCAGCCAGTCGACGATCGGCCATCTCGGTGACGACGATCGCACCATCGACAAGCAGCCCCACGGCCATGATCAGCGCAAACAGCACCATCATATTGATCGTGATCCCAAATGAACCGATCAGCAGGATGCCGAGCAGGAAGCTGCCGGGGATCGAAATTCCAACGAGCAGCGCTGAGCGGATACCGAGAATTCCAACGATGACGATGAAAACAAGCAGTACCGCTGCAATGACGTTGTTCTGCAACTCTGTCAGCATGTCGTTGACTCGGATGGACTTGTCTTTCGACACGCTGATATGAATTTCACCGGGCCAGAACTGGCTTTCGGCTTCTACAACGGCCATGACATCATCTATGGCCTGCAGCAAATTGGCTCCACCGCGCTGCACAACTTCGATGGCAATCGCGGGTTTGCCATTCAGGCGCGCATAGCTTTCTGCATCCTTGTAAGTACGCCGGACCTCGGCAATGTCCTTGAAATGTACGATGCGTTCTCCGTCAGCCTTGATGGGCAGGTCAAGGACATCAGCTGCGCTTTCGAATACGCCCGGCACCTTGACCGGGAAACGGCCTTCACTGGACTGCAATGACCCGGCCGCAACCAGCTTGTTGTTGCGATTAACAAAACTCACGATCTGGGCCTGGTCGAGGCCATAGCTTTCCATCGCGAGCGGGTCAACGACGACTTCCATTAGCTCTTCGCGGACGCCCACGAGATTGACCTCGAGAACGCCGCCGACGGCTTCGATATCTTCTTTCAAGTCCCTGGCAAGCGTGGTTAGCGTCCGCTCCGGCACGTTACCGGAGAGATTTAGCACGAGCATCGGATCGAAACGGGTCATCTTGACCTCGTTGACCGTCGGCTCCTCGGACTCGCCCGGAAGCTTGGACTCCGCCATGTCGACTTTTTCGCGCACGTCCTGCAGGGCCTTGTCAGTGTCGATGCCTGCCTCAAATTCGATCTGCACACTGGCGCCGCCTTCGAAAGCCTCAGCGACCATCTCCTTGATGCCTTCAATCGAGCGAATCTCCTGCTCCATCGGCCGCACGAGCAGTCGCTCGGCATCTTCGGGGGAAATCCCAGCGTGCTCGATGTACACGTAGATGATCGGAATTTCGATATCCGGCTCGGCTTCCTTGGGAATAGTCACATAGGTGATGATGCCGGCGATCAATACCGAAACCAGGCCAAGAATGACCGTACGCGATCGCGACATTGCAGCGTCGATTATCTGCATGACTCAGTCGTCCCTGGAACTTGCCCTGATCGCAACCGATGTTTCGATGTCTCCTTCGGGCACTGCTTCCACGAAAGCCCCTGAGGTGACGAAACCCTGACCCACGGTAATGATCGTTGCAGTTTCGGGCAGGCCGGCAAGCCAGATACCACTATTCGTCGACAAGGCGATGTCGGCGACGACGAATTCGACTGCGCCGTCAGAATTTATGATCTTGATGCCGACATTGCCCGCGTCGTCGAGTGTCAGTAACGATGGCGACACGCGATGGGCGAAAACGGTCTCTGCCGGGATGAACAACTCGGCCGTACCCCCTGCACGCAGCTGACCAGCCTGGTTGTCGATTTCGAGTTCGACGGCAAAGGTACGTGTGGCTTCGTCTGCGACTGGCGCGACATAGCGAATCGTTCCGCGAACCTTTTCGCCGGTTGCCAGGCGTGCCTCAGCCGATTCACCGACGGCGACGTGCCGCGCGTCAAACTCGGACACATTGGCTGCGACGATAATCGTTCGATTGTCGACGAACGTAGCGATGGGGTCGCCTCTCTTGAGGAAGTCGCCAATCTCGACGACCCGCGACAGCAGGGCGCCATCGAACGGTGCGCGTACGGCCATATATTCGAGGTCCAACTCGGCACGACGCAGCTCTGTTCTCGCGGCTTCGAGCTGTGCAATCGCTTCCTGCAACTGTGCCTCCGAAACGTAACTCTCGGATTGCAGCTTCAGGCGGCCTTCGTATTCGACTTCACGCTGCTTGACGGTCGCCCTGGCCTGCGTCAGTCGTGCGTTGCGATCGCGTTCGTCGAGCATGACGATTGTGCTGCCACGCTCAACGTTTGCGCCCCGTTCGGCGCCAATAAATTCAACTCGACCATCAGTTTCGGCCGACAACTCGACTACGCGTGCGGGCGCGGTCTTGCCATTGACGGCAATCGTACGAACGATCTCTTCTGCCTTTTGAGTACGGACACGTACTCTGCTTTGCGGCGCAGCGACACCCGCCGCATTCGCCTGGACATCATCTACCTGTGTCTCATCGTCGCCAAACACCCCCGAAGCGAGCCAGACCATGATGAGCACGGCGATTCCGCCTGAGTAAAACCAGGACCGGTGTTCTGTCAGGAATTCGCTGTTCATCGTGCCACCGTTTTCTGTGTCTCGTCGCTCTCGAACATGTGGCGGTTCTCTTCGACGTAGTTTTTCATTGCGTGCAACATTGCGCGGCCAAATCCGAGCGTGAAGCGAACGCCTGCAGGCGCATCGTGATCGAAATTTTTCTCAAATTCATCGATAAACTGCAGGTTCTCATCGGCATCCCTGATGCGGCTATCGAGGACGGTCTGTACCTGCGCAGGGGCCATCAAGTGCGCGAAGGCCATTGTTGCCAGGAACTCGGAACGCACTTTGTGACTCGGTGCCGGGTTGTCGAGTTCCGCAAGTAAAGTTGCCCAGCCCTTGTCCGTGATGCGGTAGACCTTGCGGTCCGGCTTGCCGTCCTGCGGGATTTCCTCGCAGCTGACACATCCGCAGTCAGCGAGCGACGCGAGTGCCGGGTAAATTGAGCCGTAGCCGGCTGCGAAGCAGTGGCCAAATGAAGATTCAAATGTCTTCTTCAGGTCGTAGCCTGAGGCTTCGCCGTCGGTCAACATTCCGAGGCAAACTGTTTTTACATCCATCGCGCGTCACTCGAACATCAGGTCGGGCAGCAGTCGCTACCCATATATCGGGGCGATGCATAGTATCAGTTCGATATATAAAGTCCAGTGCTTTGTTGTAACCGGATGTAACCAGCCAATTGCTCAATTTTTGAGCGGGACAATCACTGCATAAACTGAGCCAGGAACGGATTGAGGAGGCGGTTCTCCGGGTCCAGCTTACGGCGCATGCGGCGAAAGAAATCGAGCCGTCTGCTGTAGGTCTGGATGACGTGCTCCGCACGCAGCGCCCGCGACTGGCTGATCAGGGGCGTACCGCCCCATTTTTCTGCGAACTCTGCGAGGTCAATGACGAAGTCATCCCAGCCTTTTGGCTGAGTGGAAGCGGTGGTCAGCGCAATCATGGATTCGTCGAACGACGGCGACAGTAGTGATGTGGCGTCATGACCGAGGCGGTAGCCAACAGCAGGCATGTCGCAGCGATAGTGCGATGTTGCATACATTGTCGCGCAAAAGTCACGGTAGGCTTTCACGACCATCGAGAAATTGGCTGCCGGAAAGCACCAGGTTGAATAGTAGCAGCGACGTGCAGGACGCTTGCCGCCAGGATTCGACTGTGACGCGGCATTGGAGCCGGTGGTGACAAGCCGCGAATTCACGAGGCCCTGGGTTGCCGCGGAAATGGTGTCAATCAGCTTGTAGCGAACGGACTGCATGGGCACGACACGATTCAGCGACTTGAAGATGTGTGGCAGTACGGTGCTCTCGCCCCAGTCTTTGAGTTTCCACGGGGCTCTATAAGTATTCCCCGGGTCCGACTCATAGCGGCGAAGATCGAGATACACGCGGTCGCGATACGGCATCAGGTAGAACTTGAGTCCGACGTCCGCGCTGGCCAGCGCATCGACAACAGTGGCGAACTTGTCGATCGTCACGCGACGATGACTCACGGTAAACGTACGAATTGGCCGGACACGCATCGTCACTTCGTAAATAACGCCGAGGACGCCAAAGCTCGAGCGAAAAGCGCCGAGGAGATTTTTCTGGCTGGCGTTGAGTTTGAGAAGCTCACCGTCACCGCGGATGATCTTCATACCAATGACGTTGCTCGCGAAATAGGCGCCATGGACCCCGATACTCGGCCCGAAGCACGGTGCACAAATCGCGCCACCGACTGTGCGGCCTGCGAGATCGTAGCCGCCCACAAGTTCGAGGCCATATTCAGCAAGCTCCTTGACGAGATCACCAACGAGAACCCCGGCCTGTACTGTTACGGTGTGGTTGTAGGAGTCGACATTAATAATGCGGTCGATGCGCGTCATCTTGATTGTCGTGCCGATTTCGCTGGTGTTGCAATCGGTGCAGGCGCTTCCTGCGCCCTGGATGCGGATAGGCAATGGTATGCGTGAGTCGGGGGCGAGTAATTTTCGCAGCTGGTTGATGTCAGTCGGTTCACGCGTAACAGGCCCGGTCAATTCATGCTCAACAACCCTTTTGACTCGGTATTGTCCGGTGTGGGCAAGTTTCGTTGCGTACATTCATGTCTCCGGCAAATGCTGCGAAAATGCCAAAGACACATCAACGAAAGGTTCGTCTTCAGATTGGAGACGAAAGAATCGTGCTGGCGACCCCGCTGTCCTAGGAAAAACCCTTAGACCGGTGGCTTTGCGGCCCTGCCTTTCGGCAAGTGTGCCTTTGTCATACGAAAAGGCATCGTTGCACGCTGCGCCGGGCACGTCAACGCACCGCGCCGATGGAATTACTTATTGTTAAATCGAAGTGCAAGTATGGGAAAACTTCGTCACATTTCAGTAACCTCTTGGCGAAACAGGGTTGGGGACGGGTATGGGTGAGAACACACAGGACTTTTCCAGGGCATCTGCGGATGCAGCTAATCGCGTCGCGAGCGTTGTGTGCGAGACCCCACTGATCCGGTCGACCGCGTTCAGCGAAGCTGCCGAAGCGGACGTTTATCTGAAGCTTGAAAACCGGCAGCACACCGGGTCCTTCAAATTGCGCGGCGCGACGAACTGCCTGATGAGCCTGTCGGACGCGCAGCGTGCAACAGGATGCGTCGCCGCATCCAGCGGTAACCACGGTGCTGCGGTGGCCTACGCGATGCGTGAACTCGACATGTCCGGAGTGATCTTTGTGCCCGAGCAGACGTCAACCGCGAAGGTTGATGCGATCAGGAGCTACGGTGGCGAAGTGCGCTTTTTTGGCACTGATGGTCTCGATACGGAGCTGGAAGCCCGTTCCCACGCAGCGCAGCACGGCATGTACTACGTATCTCCCTATAACGATGCAACCGTGATCGCAGGGCAGGGCACCTGCGGCATCGAAATTGCCAGTCAGTTGCCTGATGTCGACACTGCGTTCATCGCGGTCGGTGGTGGTGGGCTAATCAGTGGTGTCGGTAGTGTGCTAAAGCGGCACAACCCGGACCTGATGCTGTTCGGTTGCCAGCCACAGGCGTCTGCGGTTATGGCGAAATCGGCGGCCGCTGGTGAGTTGCTGAACCTGCCAAGCGAAGCAACGTTATCGGATGGAACGGCCGGAGGCATCGAACCAGATGCAATAACGTTTGAATTGTGCCGTGAACTCGTTGATGAGTTTGTGCTTGTCAGTGAGGCTGAGATAGCCGACGCTATGCGGCAATACATGGCCGTTGAAGACGATCGGATTGAGGGCGCTGCTGGCGTCGCGATTGCGGCGCTGCTGGCCAGAACAAGCGAGATAAAGGGTCGTCAGATCGTAGTTATTATCTGTGGTGGCAACATTTCCGAGGCGACGCTCACAAGAGTCATCGAAGGGTCATGAAAAGAATCATCCTGCTGGCAGCATTGTTCCTGGTTATCGATTTGGCATCCGCCGCATCGACCGCATTTCTCAACGTTAATGTCATAGCTATGACACAAGACCGTGTCGTCGAGGCACAGACCGTTATTGTCGAAGACGGTGTTATCACGGTCATTGGCGATGTTGACGGGGTGCCGGTACCGAAAGACGCGGTTGTCGTTGATGGTACAGACCGCTACCTGATGCCGGGTCTCGCCGAAATGCACGCACATGTGGCGGAGCTCGGTTCGCAAGACCTCGATCGCGATTTCACGTTGTTTATTGCGAACGGCGTGACAACCGTGCGCGGCATGTTGGGCCGCCCGTCACACCTTGATTTACGGCAGCAATTACTCGACGGCGAGCAATTTGGTCCGAGGCTGATCACATCCGGCCCGTCACTGAATGGCAATACCGTGAGCAGCCCTGCTGACGGTGTGCGAAAAGTTCGTGCACAGCATGCCGCGGGCTATGATTTCATCAAGATTCACCCTGGTTTGAGTGCCAGCGAATTTACTGCGATTGCCTCGGCCGCCAACGAACTCGGCATGCCGTTTGCGGGTCACGTGCCCGTGTCCGTGGGAGTAGTCGGTGCGCTCGATGCCGGCATCGCGACGATCGATCATCTCGATGGCTATATCGCGGCGCTGATGCCGGCAGACTCCGATCTGTCCGGTGGATACGGCGGATTCTTCGATGTTTTGCTTTCGGGCCAGGTTGTAGAAGAGCGGCTTGAAGAGATTGTCACGAGAACCGTCGCGGCGGGGACCTGGAATGTGCCAACCCAGTCGCTTGTCGAGCAACTTGTGAACGATACGAGTGTTTCTGATCTCGCTAATCGCACCGAGATGCGCTACATGCCACGCGCAACTGTGGATCGGTGGGTAGAGGCGAAGCGGAGCCAGCTCAATGAACGCGGATTCAGCCCGGAGATCGGCGCACGAGCCATCGATATACGCAGACGGATCATCCTTGCATTGCATGAGGCGGGGGCAGGCCTGCTACTTGGCTCCGACGCGCCACAGATATTCAACGTGCCGGGATTTTCGCTGCATCATGAGCTCGAGTTCCTCGTTGCGGCGGGACTGACGCCATTTGATGCATTGCGGACGGGGACCACAGCCGTGGCGGAATTCCTGGGTACAAATACCGGTACGGTCGCTGTGGGCAAGGACGCCGACCTTGTACTGCTCAACGCGAACCCGCTGGCTGATATCGGGAATTCGCGTCGTGTGCATGGAGTGATGTTGCGCGGCAATTGGATTTCCTACGCCGAAATCGAGGATCGGCTGAAGTCGTTGGTTGCGCGCCATGAATGAGCGGCCTTGCAACCATTTGGCGTTGTCAGGCGTCTAACAGGTAGTCAAACGCACACCGAGGTTTCAACAATGCGCAGCTTAATCGTAATCGCGATGTTCGCGGCCAGCCTGTCGCACGCGGCATGGAATGGCTACACCGAAGACAGAGAGCTCGAACTCGACGCGGATGGGTTGGCGAGCTTCGACATTGATGCCGGGGCCGGCAGTCTCGTGGTGACGGGTGTCGAAGGCCTGCACAAGATCCTGGTAACTGCCACGATCAAGGTGCCTGACGAGGATGCTGACGACGCACGAGAACTCATCGAAAAAAAGCTGAAGCTGTCGCTGGATCAAAATCGCGACGAGGCCAGGCTCGAGGCGTTCTTTGAGAGCCACTCCTGGGGCTGGAACGATTCACCAAGCGTTGATTTGGATATTCGTGTGCCGCACGGGCTGGCATTGCGCGTGGACGATGGCAGCGGTTCGATGAAGATTATTGATGTGAACTCCGACGTCCGGATCGATGATGGATCCGGCTCGATGGATGTTACGGGTGTTACGAGCATCTATATTGATGACGGCAGCGGTTCGATCAAGGTCATCGGCGTGGATGGCGACGTCGAGATAGAGGACGGTTCCGGCAGCATTACGGTGGAGCGAGTTGGCGGCAGCGTCACAATTGACGACGGTTCCGGCAGCATCGATATTGACGACGTCGAGCATGATCTGACGATTGTTGATGACGGCAGCGGCGGTCTCAATGTATCCAATGTTCGCGGCACAATCGACAACGATAGCTAGGGTCCGACAAACTTAAGTTTCTGATTTTTCTTGTAATAATACGTGCGGGCCGCAACGGCGCGCCCGAGATTCCTCCCTGCTGCTAGAATCAGTGGGAAAGTCGCGACAGACGGCAAAGGGAGGATGTATGAAACTGGTGAAACACCTGCTTGATTCGAAAGGGCGCAACGTTATTTCGATTGCGCCTGATTTATCCGTATTCGGTGCCATCAAGCTCATGGCAGACCAATCGGTGGGTTCGCTCATCGTTATGGACAACGAAAAATTGTGTGGCATCGTCACGGAGCGGGATTACGCCCGCAAAGTCATTATCAAGGGGCGCTCATCGGAAAGCACCAGTGTCTCGGAAATCATGACGACAGACGTACTCACTACCTCTGGTCTGGAAACCGTAAACCAATGTATGGAGCTGATGACAGAGCGCCGCATCCGGCATTTGCCCGTTGTCGAGGATGGTCGTGTCGTCGGCATGATCTCCATCGGTGACCTCGTGCAGGCGATCATTGCCGATCAACAGGAAGCAATAGAACAACTGGAGAGTTACATCAGTGGCTAAAGCAAGCGATTTTGATCCCCGCGTACTCAAGCTATTTGACGGCTATGTGCATGGCTCCGTCAGTCGCCGGCAGTTCATCGACCAGGCGGCAGCGTTTACTGTGTCCGGTGCCGCCATACTCGCGAGTTTGAGTCCGGATTACGCGCGGGCACAACAGGTTGATCCCGAGGACCCGTCGATCTCAGTCAGCTACAAGAAGTACGCATCGCCCAAAGGTGGCGGCGAGATGCGAGGTTACTTCGCACGACCAGCTGCCATCGATCACAAGCTGCCAGGTGTCGTTGTCGTGCATGAGAATCGTGGCTTGAATCCGTATGTTGAAGACGTTGTTCGCCGGCTCGCCGTGGCCGGTTTTATCGCGTTTGGGCCAGATGCGCTGTGGCCGCTGGGTGGCTATCCCGGCAATGATGACGACGGTCGGATTATGCAGCGTGAACGCGATGGTGCCGAGATGGTCGAGGACTTCGTGGCCGCGGTCGAGTTTCTGCAAAATCACCCGGACAGCAATGGCAGCGTAGGCTCGGTTGGATTCTGTTTTGGCGGCGGCATGTCGATGCGACTTGCGGTACAAGTCGCCGATCTCGATGCCGCGGTCGCGTTCTATGGACGCCACCCGTCTGCAGAAGATGCAGCCAGTATCAAAGCACCGTTAATGTTGCACCACGCGGGGCTGGACGAGCGCATAAATGCCGGCTGGCCCGATTTCGAGAAGGCGCTAAAGGCCAATCACCTGGACTACGCCAATTACGTATACCCGGACGTGAATCACGGCTTCCACAATGACACGACACCGCGGTTCGATGAGGAATCCGCGGCGCTCGCGTGGCAGCGCACGGTGGACCACTTCAAAACCCACCTGAAGAGCGGCGCGTCCTAAGGCAACACAACAGGAAAGAGATGCGATGAACAAAGTGACGACCCAGTGGCTCAAGTGCCCGGTCGTCGTTTGTTTGTGCCTGGCTGCGGCAGTTGCCCAGGGGCAGGAAAGCAAGACGATCCTCGGGCCCAACAATCCCGACCTTCATCACGGTACGCAAGCCTTGCTTGCTGGAAATGCCGAGGAAGGTGTGCGCTTGACGTTGCTCGGCGTGCAACGTGCGGCGAACTCACGTGAACGTATTGCCGGGATGTCGAACCTGTGCGCCGGCTACATCATGCTTGAACAGTATGAGATCGGGTTGTCGTACTGTGACCAGGTGCTGGCAGAAAACGATCAGCACTGGCGTGCCTACAATAACCGGGCCCTGGGCTACCTGAAACTGGGCCGGTACGAGGAAACTGAAGCGGATCTGCAGAAGGCCGAGGCCATTGCGCCTAACGCGCGGACGGTAAAAGTTGTCCGTTCAATGCTGCTGGATGCCACGAACCCGGTCGCACCGCTCATTGTTATTGATGACCGCCGCCAGGCGGCTGATGACGATGAGAAATAGTCGTCTTTTGATTGCGGCCGGAATAATGGTCTCTTCCGTCGCGCTCGGCCAGGAGGAACCAATCGTCGAGTACGTTCCCGGCGATGAGGGGGAGCGAAAGCCTCTGCACACAGTCGTTCCGGTCTACCCGGAGAAAGCACGGCGTGCGCGCGTCGAGGGCGAAGTGGAGGTCTGCTTCAAGGTTACCCGGGAAGGAAAGACGAGCAGGGTGGCAGTTCGGCGCAGCACGAACAGGGCCTTTGAAAAACCGGCACGGGACGCGGTGCGCGACTCGACTTACCGGCCATTGCCCAAAGACGAGGAACTGTCCGGCATGAAAACCTGCCGTACCTTCCGGTTCCGCCTGTCCCCGGTCGCCATCGACTAGATCGAAGCACTTCCACCCGAGTGCGCGAGCGCCAACATCCGGGTTGCCGCTTCTTCAAGGTCGCCGCCGATGCTGACGATCCCCTCATCGTGGCCCGCCATAATGGCGACGCCGCTGGCCCGGAAACCGGTATCTCGGTACAGCCGGGTGAACTCGCGGGCCATCTCGGGCGTACCGTAGCTGACGTCGGCGGCGGTCGTTGGCAAATGGTCCTTTAGTGCATCCCACAGCTCGCGACTATGCACATGCACGACGGCGTTAATCGCCTCATTCAGCTCATAAATTGCCGCGTGGGTCAGTGATTCGGATGAAGCCTGAACGGGCCCCGTCGAACTTACGCGGTTCCGGTCGATGTCATAGCGGGTGACGTGCGCGTAATGCTGACCGTCGGTAGCGGCGATATGTCCCGTCTGGGTGCCGCTGATGATGAACTGTTCACTCGACCCGACACGGACACTCAGGTTGCCGTAGCCAACACCGAGATCCTTATAGTGACCAATAAGGCCTGCGTCGAAGAGCGGTCGCCGCCACCTATCCAGCAGAGAGGTGAGTTCCTGATCAGGCGCAGGTCCCGGCGTCCAGTCACTGTCGTACTTGATATAGCCTTCGTCGATGGTCATCGCGCAGCTTCCTCGGGAAACAGGTCCGCCAGCCCTTTTGCGCTGGCATCGCAGATACCGCGTTCGGTGATCAACCCCGTAACCAGCCGCGCCGGTGTCACATCAAATGCAGGGTTGGCGATTCGCGTCTCCGGCCGGGCGGTCTTACTGACTTCGTCCGGGCCGCGTTCTTCTATCGGGATATCCGCTCCACTTTCCGTAGTCCAGTCAATCGTTGTGGACGGCAGCGCGACATAGAATGGAATGTCATTGTCGAATGCTGCGAGCGCTTTCAGGTACGTGCCGATCTTGTTGCAAACGTCGCCGTTGCGCGCGGTTCTGTCGGTGCCCGTGATGACGATATCAACCTGGCCAATTTGCATCAGGTGCCCGCCTGCATTGTCGACGATCAGCGTATGTGGAACGCCGTTTTGCGCAAGCTCCCACGCGGTGAGTTGCGATCCCTGGTTGCGCGGCCGTGTCTCGTCGACCCAGACATGCACATCAATGCCGGCCTCTCGGGCGAGATAGATGGGGGCCGTTGCTGTGCCCCAGTTAATCGTCGCCAGCGCGCCGGCATTGCAATGGGTCAGCACGTTGACCGTGTCGCCGTTCTTGCGTCGCGAGATATCCTTCAGGAGCGCCAGTCCATGCTGCCCAATGCCAAGGCAAATATCGATATCTTCTTCGCAAATCGCCTCGGCATCGGCCCGGATGATGCTGGCGAGATCGCCGTCGGCAGCATCTGCAACTTGCGCCATTATGCGCTCGACAGCCCACCGCAAATTGACGGCCGTTGGTCGCGATTGCAGCAATGCCTCGGCGGCACGCGCCACTTCATCTTTAGGGAATTTGCCGCGCAGTGCCGCAAGATACAGGCTCCATGCCGCCGTCGCTCCGATGAGCGGCGCACCACGGACGTACATATCGTTAATGGCTTCGACGCCATCGCTCCACGTGCGAAGGTCGTGGATGCTGTAGTCGTGCGGTAGAAGACGCTGGTCGATGATCTGGACGACCTGCGGGTCGTCCGGGTGAAGCCATATGGTGCGAAAGTCCTCGCTAGCCATCCAGGCCTGCCGACAGTCGTGCCGCTCTGAGTGTGTTGGCCATCAGCATCACAATTGTCATCGGGCCCACTCCTCCTGGAACCGGTGTCACGGCTTTCGCGACTTCGCAGGCGGACTCGTAGTCGACGTCGCCCGTTAGCTTCGACTTCGTTTCGCCGTCGACGGTCGTCTCGATACGATTGATGCCGACATCGATGACAACAGCGCCGGGTTTGATCCAGTCCCCGGTCACCATATTGGCGCGGCCGACGGCTGCGACAACGATGTCGGCTCGTTTGACGACGCCCGGCAGGTCCCTGGTTCGGCTGTGGCAGATCGTTACCGTCGCATGCGCCTGCAACAACAGGCTGGCCATCGGTTTGCCAACTATATTTGAACGTCCGACGACGACCGCGTTGAGCCCTGACAGATTTGTGCCGAGATGGTCCTGGATCATCAACATGCAGCCGGCGGGCGTGCACGGGACGAACGCGTCAGCCGTGTTGCCCGACGTCAACTTTCCGATGTTGATGAAATGAAAGCCGTCGACATCCTTGCCGGGCGAGATTGACTGGGTGATGGTCTGCTCGTCCAGGTGGTCTGGCAAGGGCAACTGCACGAGAATGCCGTGAATCTTGTCGTCATTGTTGAGCTCGTCAATGAGTGCGAGCACGTCGGCCTCTGATGTCCCGGCATCCAGCGTGTGCTGCACCGAGTGAAAGCCGCAACCCTCGGCCCGCTTTTTCTTGTTGCGCACGTACACCTGGCTTGCCGGATCTTCGCCGATAATAACGACGGCGAGGCCCGGTTGCAGGCCATGCGTCTCGAGCAACTCGGCCGTCTGAGCCGTAATCTGTTCGGACATTTCAGCGGCTTTTTCCTTGCCGTCGATTCGTAGTGCGTTCGTCATTCCGACTAATTCCTCAAGATTTAATGGGCGCGCGCATAGTAACGCTGCCAATGCGGCGGGTAAACTTCGGCTGTTACCTAGCGGGAGAATACTGTGACAGAACCCTGGCTGGAGCGCTGGCAGGAAGGACGTATTGGCTGGCACGAGGCAGACGGCAACGCGGGCCTGAAGAAGCACTGGCGCGCCACTGGCCGGACAGTCCTGGTGCCAATGTGTGGCAAGTCCGTCGACCTGCGATGGATCGCCGCTCAGGGTAACCGCGTCGTCGGAATAGAGCTGTCGGGCATAGCCGTTGAGTCGTTCTTTGCAGAGCAGGACCTCAAATTCAGTGTTTCGGAGGATGGGCTTGTGCGCTACGACGCAATCGACGCTGACATCACGATTTACTGCGGCGACCTGTTTGACCTGACAGCGATACGCTGTGACGCGCACTACGATCGCGGCGCGCTGAGTGCGTTGCCAGCAGGGCAACGATCAGCCTATGCCCTTCATGTGCGGTCATTGCTGACCGATGACGCTGAACAGCTCGTCATCACACTGGATTACGACCAGGAGATTGCAAAAGGACCGCCATTCTCAGTCGGTGACGAAGAGCTGCTCAAACACTGGCCAGGTTTGAACTGTGTCGAGCAGCGCGATGATATTGCGAATGCCCCGCCAAAATTTCTCAACGCCGGCCTGACCGAGTTCAAGGAAAAAGTCTGGCGCTCGCGCTGATCGCTAACTCACTCTATCGCCATCAAATACCTGTCGTCTTTTTATCAATGCAAACAAAACCGCCGCTGAAGCCATGGCGGCGAAGACATGTTTCAGCGAATGTCCACTGATGATGCCACCGGCCGCATAGAGCTGACCGTCAATGAACTCGAACAGCTTGGCGAGCACATAAAAGAGCAGCATGTACCAGAAGTATTTGGTAGAGCCGATGGCGGGCTTGTACGTCAGCAGGATTGCCGGAACGAGCATCATCGGCAAAAACTGCACGACGACATAGGGGCGCAAGTCACCGTGTCCATTTGTTTCGGTGTATGCCCAGTATTCGACCGAAGCGATGCCAATCAGCAACAGCGGTATGAGGACAGTGCGTCCGATGCGCGGTGAAACGAATTCACCGAGGATCAGGGAAAAAAGACCAGCAAAGCCAATTGTCATTGGCAGGCGATCCCACACGAGCGGATCGTTGGCAGGGTTGAGGTGGTAGTAAGCGGACCCGCACGCAGTCAGAATAATACCGGTGAAGAAAACGATGTAGGCGAGCTCGAGCCCGGGCAGACATAGGATGTCGTGATGACGAAATACGATTAGCGTGCCCCACAAACCAATGACCATGAGAGGCAGGTTAGACATGACGTTCCAGAAATTGCTGACGCCGAGGAGCGTGCGTGCATCGGCAAACTGATGATAGGCCGGATCTTGTGGAATCGGCGAGCTCAGCAGGAAGAAAGCGACCAGTGCTGCCGCCGCGACAACCGGAATAACGAGATTGCGGCTCGGGATCAAATGCCCATTTTCGCCAGCAGGTCCGCAAATTCCCGTGCAATGCGTTCGGCGACAGGGTGATTTGCGGCGAAGCGTGATTCGAGATGCTTCGCACGGTCGACTGCCGTGGAGCGAGTCTCTCCAGTCAGACGATCAATGTCGTCGTGCAGGCCTTCCAGCAGGTCTTTTGTATCGTCGTCGATATCGCCGGCGTTTTTTAGCTCCGCATTCAGTTCGGTCAACAACTCGCTCAGTCTTTCTTTGCTCAAAGTAATATCCGCCTTCAGGCTACGTCGGTTTCGCGAAAGTCAGTTTTCTTCAGGTCATGTTGCTGTATGGGCAATTCGCGAATTCGAATACCGGTTGCATCAAATATTGCATTCGTCAGTGCTGGCGCGATAGGCGGTGTGCCTGGCTCCCCGGCACCACCCAGTGGCTCGCCGCTGTTGATAATGTGTGTCTCAACGACGGGCGCCTTGTCCATGCGCAACATCGGGTAGTCATGGAAATTCGATTGCGCGACAGCGCCATGACGAATCGAGATCTCTCCGTAGAGTGCGGCTGTCATGCCGTAAACGATACCGCTCTCCATTTGTGCGGCCATGCCGTCGGGGTGGATCGTGTAACCCGCGTCCACAGCACACACCACGCGAGGGACCCTGAGTTCACCGTCGACGACATCGACGTCGACAACCTCGGCGACGATCGTACCAAACGACTGGTGTATCGAGATGCCACGGCCTTGATGTTCCGCAAGCGGCTCACCCCAGCCCGCCTTTTCGGCGGCAAGGTCGAGCACGGCCAGGTAACGCGGTTTGTCCTGCAGCAGCTCACGGCGAAATTCGTAAGGGTCCCGTCCTGCAGCAATGGCGAGTTCATCAACAAAAGACTCGGTAAAGAACGCATGCAGCGAATGGTCCACGCTGCGCCAGAATCCCCAGGGCACGTGTGTCTTGCTCTCGGTATAGACGATGCGCTGATTGCCGATCGCATATGGAATATGCGGTGCTTCCTCGGGGTCGTGCTTGTTCACGTAATGGTTGTGCCAGGCGACCGGCTTGCCATTCGCATCGAGACCACCCTGGAATCGACTGATGCTGGCCTGCCGGTAATGATCGTGTCGTGTGTCTTCTTCCCTGGACCAGATAAGTTTGACCGGGTACGGGACTGATTTCGCAATCCTGGCGGCCTGCACGGTGTAGTCGGAAAATGCGCGCCGGCCAAAACCGCCACCGAGATACTGGTTGTGAACCGTCACGTCGCCGAGATCCATGTCGAGCGCTTTGCTGACGTCTTTCGCGAAACCGAGCGGATTCTGGGTACCCGTCCAGAGCTCGCAGGTTCCATCATGCACCCAGGCCAGGCAGTTCATTGGTTCCATTGGAGAGTGGGCCAGGTATGGCACGCGGTACTCTGCGTCCATGACCTGAGCAGCGCCCCGGAGAGCGGCTCGTGCGTCGCCTGATGCGACGTCGGTCTCTTCATCGCCTGCCTCTGCCGACTGGTCGAGGTCGGCGGCAAACTGATCGAAGATCTGGCCCTGTTCCCAATGACTATTGCCACCGTCGCTGTACTCGACCTGGAGCCGGTCCAGCGCCACCTTGGCTTGCCAGTACCCGTCCGCAATGACGGCTACCGCATCGTCGAGATCAATGACCTTGCGCACGCCGGGCATGTCCTGAATCGAAGCTGGATCGAATTTGCTCACCGCACCGCCAAATACAGGGGCGGCCTGGATGGCTGCGTATTTCATGCCCGGTAAGGTCGCGTCGATTCCGAACTTCGCGGTGCCATCGACTTTTGCAGGGATGTCGTTGCGCTGGGGCGACGTGCCCATGATGTTGAATTCGTCGCTGCCTTTCAGAACCGGCTTGCTCGGCAACGATATTCTGGCGGCCGCCTCTGCAAGGCTGGCATAGGTCGCAGATCGCTCACTTGCGTCGTGCAGAACTGTGCTGTTTTGAGTTTTGAGTTCACTCACGGACACCTGCCATTCATCGGCGGCGGCCTGCAGCAATGCGGCCCGTGCCGCAGCACCCGTTACGCGCATTGCGATCTGGCCGGTGGTCCTCACCGAGGTACTGCCGCCTGTGATTTGCAGACCCATCGCCTGCGTCGCTCGGAAGAAGATTCCGTCGACCGTGTCAATAAGCCACGCTGGAAAATCCGCGCCGCCGGCCACGTAGCCCCTGGCTAAAGCGTAGTTGGCGTATTCCTTGTCGCTGGGCGCTTCAAGAATATCCACCCTGGACCAGTCGGCATCGAGTTCATCGGCGAGCATCATCGCGAGGGCCGTGTGCACACCCTGGCCCATCTCTGCATGCGGCACGATGACCGTG
>Ga0316196_10000282_pt1 | contig 18548 bp, 19 predicted proteins | sample Eddsed2cm_MG_FD_204938 | JGI IMG/M metagenome (GOLD analysis project Ga0316196, IMG submission 204938) | Coastal sediment microbial communities from Maine, United States - Eddy sediment 2 cm | ecosystem: Environmental > Aquatic > Marine > Coastal > Sediment | place: USA: Maine | collected... | reverse complement strand
CCAAAGCTCGCTTTTCAGCGTAAACAAGCTGATATTTCTTTTAATATCCATACGGTTAACGCGTATATTAATATTTGCTAATAAACTTGAACTGTTTGCAAACATTATGCTCTAATACTGGCACTCGGATAACGTGAGTGCTAAAACTAGGCTAATATGAGGTCACCATGAGCACACAACTGGTTAATACGATCAACACTATGCCCGTTTTGATGGGTAGCGGTAATCTGGATGCTTATATTCAGGCAGCCAGACGCGTGCCTATCCTGACGCCCGAAGAAGAGTATTCATTAGCGCAGGATTTACAGGAAACCGGTAATATCGAATCCGCGCAGAAGCTCGTGCTTCCACATCTCCGTTTTGTGATTAAAATCGCCAACAACTATGCGGGCTACGGCCTGTCCATTGCCGATCTGATCCAGGAAGGCAGCATCGGTTTGATGAAGGCGGTTAAGCGTTTTCGTCCCGAAGTGGGTGTGCGCCTCGTATCATTCGCGGTGCATTGGATCAAAGCCGAAATTCACGAGTTTATCCTGAAAAACTGGCGCATCGTTAAGGTTGCGACCACCAAGGCCCAGCGCAAACTGTTTTTCAAATTGCGTAGCCAGAAAACTCGCCTGGGATGGTTCAAGTCCGAGGAAATCGATCACGTTGCGGAAACCCTCGGGGTAACGCGCGAAAACGTCATTGAAATGGAAAATCGGTTAAATAACTACGATCTCGCCTTCGACCCTGCCACCGACGAAGATGAAGATAGCGCTTACCTTGCGCCCGCCAATTCGCTGATGTCAAATATTCCGTCACCGGAATCAGCATTACAGGCGCAGGACACAGAGGAAAGCAACCATGCCATGCTCGGCACAGCCATGCAAAACCTGGATGATCGCAGCAAGGCAATCGTAACCCGACGCTGGTTGACCGAACCCAAGGCAACGCTGCACGAACTGGCCGATGAGTATGGCGTATCAGCTGAACGCATCCGCCAGATTGAAAGCAATGCGTTCAAGTCGATAAAGACATCTTTCGCAGCCTGAACACGCTGCTTTATTGACAATCAAGCCCGGCGAGCCCGGGCTTTTTTGTGCCCCTTCAAGAAATCGAATAGCGACTATACTCAAGGCAACCTCAACTGATTTAAAACAGATGCCTGTAAACAATCCGCTTCAGGATGAAATTGACGAGATATCCTTGCTCGAGGCCAAAATAGCAGCCCTCCAGGTTGATATGCGCCAAAAGAAGGACATCATCCTCGCGCAGCACACCAAACTTGAAGCCTTCTTCGATTCCTCGATCGATGCCGTGGTACAGATGGATTTTGATGGTTACATAACCGGCTGGAACCATAAGGCGGAGGAAATATTCGGCTGGAGTGCCGAGGAAATTCTCGAGCAGACAATCGAACAAACCATTATTCCCGAACGCTACCGCGAAGCTCATAGCACTGGTATGCAACGCTATCTGGGAACCGGCGAATCATCGGTCTTGAACAGCCTGGTGGAGATTTACGCATTACACCGCGACGGCCATGAGTTTCCGATCGAACTATCCGTATCAGTCATCGACTCCCCCGATTTACAGGAGTTCAATGCCTATATTCGCGATATTTCAGCGCGAAAAGAGGCAGAAACCATTATCTGGAATAAGGCAAACTTTGATTCCCTCACCAGCCTGCCAAATCGAAACCTGTTCCTGCAGCGGCTGGAGCACGAGGCACTCAGTTGTGACCGCAGTAAACGTTCACTTGCATTGCTATACATAGACCTGGACCGCTTTAAAGATGTTAACGATTCGGTGGGTCACGATATGGGCGACCGATTGCTGGTCGAAGTTTCCCGACGGCTGAAAGATTCAGTTCGTGAGATCGATACGGTATCACGCTTGAGTGGCGATGAGTTCACCATCATTCTCGGTCAGATCGATGACCAGCTTTCAGTGCAGCGCGTCTGCCAGCAACTCCTTGATACCCTGTCCGCGCCCTTGCAGCTGGATACCGAAATGGTGCACCTGACTGCGAGTATAGGCGTCTCCTTCTATCCGGGAGATGCCACTGAAACCGGCGCCCTGCAACGTAACGCTGATCAGGCGATGTATTCCGCCAAGACTCAGGGACGGAATCGATATCAATTTTATACCTCGGAGCTGCAGGAACGGGCTCTGCGCAAACGCCAGCTGATCACCGATCTGCATGAGGCCGTAAACCAGTCCCGATTCGAGCTGTATTACCAACCAATAATCAGTCTAGGCGATGGCAGCATCACCAGGGCAGAAGCACTGCTGCGTTGGCACCATCCTGAGTCAGGTGTTGTCATTCCCGCCGTATTCATCCCGATTGCCGAGGAAACAGGGTTAATAAATGAAATCGGCAACTGGGTTTTTTTCGAAGCCTGCGCGAAGGTCAAACAATGGCGGGAGCGATTTGACCGTTCTTTTCAGGTCAGCATCAACACATCGCAATTGCAGTGGATCGACGAAACGGCGCTGATGAATCAATGGATAACTCACATGCGCGACCAGGCTATCGATGGATCCGCGATAAACGTGGAGATTACCGAAGACCTGTTGATGAACCCGAGAAGTCGCATTACCAATCGCCTACTCGATTTTCGTGCAGCAGGAATTCAGCTATCTATCGACGATTTCGGCACCGGTTATTCATCCCTGTCCTGTCTCAGGCAGTTCGATATCGATTATCTTAAAATCGATCAAAGCTTTGTGCGCAACCTCGATCAGAACAACAACGATGCGGTCCTGTGTGAGGCCATGATCACCATGGCGCATAAGCTCGGCATTAAGGTCATTGCCGAAGGGATCGAATCCCGCGACCAGGATCAGCTACTGCGGGAGTTGGGCTGCGATTTCGGCCAGGGTTACCTGTATTCGAAAGCCGTGAGTGCAGAGGAACTGGAAGACCTGCTTGGCGAGAAAAATTGAGCGGAGTATTGCACACAAAAAAAAGCACGGCCGAAACCGTGCTTTTGAAAAACGTCAGCTTGCCTATATCCAGTAAACGAAAACAAATAAACCAAGCCACACCACGTCGACAAAATGCCAGTACCAGGCGACGGCTTCAAAGGCGAAATGATTCTCCGGGGTAAAATGGCTCTTGGCGGCGCGAATCATGATGATTAACAGCATGGTCGCACCCATGGTAACGTGGAAACCGTGGAAACCCGTTAGCAGGTAAAAGGTGCTGCCATATATGCCCGAGTCGAGGCGCAGGTTCAGATCCTGGTAGGCATGCGAATATTCATAGGCTTGCAAAAATACGAAGCCGAATCCCAGGGCAACGGTTGCAAACAACCAGTAGACCAGCCAGGCCTTATCCTTACGCTTTAACGCCCAGTGCGCAAGCGTCACCGTCAGTCCCGAGGTCAACAGAACAGCAGTGTTGATTGCCGGCAGACCCCAGGCACCCATGGCCTGTTTTGCTTCTGAATATTTATCCGCTAGCGGCACAGACAACAGCGGCCAGGCTGCTTCAAAATCCGGCCAGAGATATTGTGCCGTGGCGTCATTGTTCGAAGCGCCATCAAGCCACGGAATCGAATAGGCGCGCGCATAAAAAAGTGCACCGAAAAAAGCGGCAAAGAACATGACTTCCGAGAATATGAACCAGCCCATGCCCCAGCGAAATGACATATCGACCTGCTTGTTATACAGGCCAGCCAGTGATTCATCAACGACCGTACCAAACCAGCCATACATCATGAAAATAATGACAGCAAGGCCAACAAATATCGGCGTGGCACTCCAGGTACCGTGCAGGAAATTGGCAATACCAACTACCGTCAGCGACAGACCGATTGAACCGATGATCGGCCAATAGGTCCCGTGGGGTACATAATAATCTTCGTTACTTGTTGTACTGCTCATGGATTATCTCTCTCTATATCCTGTATGCGTTAGATCGCTTTTAGCCCTGCTCCAGACTGAAAAAAGTATAAGACAGGGTGATTTCTTCAATGTCTTCCGAAATTCCGGTGCCCACCACAAACCGCACTGGCATATCGACGGTTTCGCGCGCAGCCAGCTCCTGCTTGGTAAAACAAAAACATTCAGTCTTGTTAAAATATCCTGCCGCCAGTCCCGGCGAAACACTGGGCACAGCCTGCCCCAGGGTCTTGCTATCGCTCGCGCTGCGTACTCGAAACATCGCTTCATATACCTGGCCGGGATGAATCTCCATCTTTTTCACCAACGGTTCAAAACTCCACGGCAAACCGGCATTAGTGGTCGTCAGGAAGCGCACCTCGATGGTTCGTGACAGATCGACATCGGCGGCATCTATCTCGGCCGCCTGGATTTGCCCTGTTTTACCATTCAAACCGGTGATATCACAGAACACGTCATACAGAGGCACCAGCGCGAATCCAAAGCCGAACATCAGCAGAGGAACGATTGCCAACTTTAACGCACTGTTGTTCACCCGAAACTACCCCAGTAAAAAGTTGCCACAAAAAAAGCCCCGACTACCAGCAGATGAGCCGCCACGATCCACGCAAGGCGCTTGCGGCGCTCGGCAGATGTGGGGCTATCTTCTTGCTGATCTTCATGCATTAACGTCGCCGGCGGCAGAACCCGTTCACTTGACCGTAGGTGCTTCGGTAAAGCTGTGGTAAGGCGGAGGTGACGACAGTTGTTCGAACTCGAGTCCGGTAGCGCCTTCCCAGACGCGATCGGTAGCTTTAGGCCCACCCTTGATGGTCTTGATGACGATGTACAGGAAGAACACCTGCGCAAGACCGAAGGCAAAGCCACCGATACTCGAAATCATGTTGAACTCGGCAAACTGCAACGCGTAATCAGGGATACGGCGAGGCATACCAGCGAGACCAATGAAGTGCTGTGGGAAGAACAGAACGTTAACTGCAATAGTCGACCACCAGAAGTGGATCTTGCCCAGCTTTTCGTCGTACATGTGCCCGGTCCACTTCGGTACCCAATAGTAAAACGCAGCAATAATCGAATAGAGCGCGCCGGTAACCAGTACGTAGTGAAAATGAGCTACGACGAAGTAGGTATCGTGGTACTGCGTATCCACCGGTGCTACGCCCAGCATCAGACCGGAGAGACCGCCGATGGTAAACATAACGATGAAACCCAGTGCCCACAGCATCGGTGTTTCAAAGGTCATCGAGCCTTTCCACATCGTGGTCACCCAGTTGAATACCTTAACACCGGTAGGCACTGAAATAAGGATGGTTGCGTACATGAAATAAAGCTCACCCGCGACCGGCATACCAACGGTGAACATGTGATGCGCCCAAACCATGAAGGACAGGATTGCAATGGACGCGGACGCATACACCATCGAGCTGTAACCGAACAAGGGCTTACGCGCGAAGGTCGGGATAATGGCTGAAATAATGCCAAAAGCCGGCAGGATCATGATGTAAACCTCCGGGTGCCCGAAGAACCAGAAAATATGCTGGAACATGACCGGATCACCGCCACCGGCGGCATCGAAGAACGACGTTCCGAAATGACGATCGGTCAGCATCATGGTGACCGCACCAGCCAGCACCGGCATAACCGCAATCAGCAGGTAGGCAGTGATCAACCAGGTCCACACGAACAGCGGCATCTTCATCAGCGTCATGCCGGGTGCACGCATGTTCAGGATCGTGGCAATAACGTTGATCGCGCCCATAACTGACGAAATACCCATCAAGTGCACGGCAAAGATGAAAAAGTCGGTCGAATCCGGGCCGTAGGTTGTCGACAGAGGCGCGTAAAAAGTCCAGCCGAAGGCCGGTGCACCGCTTTCCATAAAGGTGGTCGAAGCCAGCATGGTGAAGGCAAATGGCAGAATCCAGAAGCTCCAGTTATTCATCCGCGGCAAGGCCATGTCCGGCGCACCGATCTGAATGGGAATCAGCCAGTTAGCAAGACCAACAAAGGCCGGCATGATGGCTCCGAAAACCATCACCAGTCCATGCATGGTTGTCATCTGGTTGAAGAAATGAGGTTCTACCCACTGCAGCCCGGGCTGGAACAGCTCCAGGCGAATAACCATTGCCATCGAACCGCCGTACAGCAGCATGATGAACGACAGCCACAGGTAAAGCGTGCCGATATCCTTATGGTTGGTGGTGGTAACCCAGCGCATCAAGCCCTTGGCAGGACCGTGATGGTCATGATCATCGTGAGCTGCGTGACCGTCTTGTGTGGTTTCGTTATACATCTGGTAATTCCCCTTTATCTTGCATTCTTGATCGCGGAGGGCTGGATTATGTCACCTACGCTATTGCCTAAACTGTTGCGCTCGTAGGTAAGAACCGCTGCGATATCAACATCATTCAACTGACCTTTGAAAGAGGACATTGAGGTGCCTGTCTTGCCATTCACGACGATATCGATGTGTCCAGCGGGATCACCATTCACGATTGGACTGCCGGTCATAGCCGGAAAGGCCCCCGGAATACCGGCACCGGTCGGTCCGTGACAGGCGGCACAATTCGCCTGGTAAACCGTTTCACCGCGCGCCACCAGATCCTGCATCGACCAATCCTGCTCACCTGCGGCCGCAGCGGCGGCAGCTTCGGCCTTCATTCCTGCGAGCCATGCCTCGTACTCCGGTTCGCTGACCGCATTCACGACGATCGGCATGAAGCCATGATCCTTGCCACAAAGTTCCGCGCACTGTCCGCGATAAATTCCCGGCTTTTCGATGAGGGCCCAGGAATCGTTGATAAACCCGGGTATGGAGTCCTGCTTAACCCCCAGCGCCGGCACCCACCAGGCGTGAATGACGTCGTTGGAATGGAACAGAAAACGAATTTTCTTACCCACGGGAAGTACCAGTTCGTTGTCCACTTCCAGCAGGTAATTTTCGTTGCTGGTGGGATCCTTGAACACGTCACGGCTGGACTGCGCCAGGCTGCTGACGAAACTCACGTCTTCGTCAACAAAAGTATATTTCCACTTCCACTGGATGCCAGTCACCTGCAACGTGATATCCGCGTTAGTCTTGGCATCTTCAAGATCGAGCAGTGTCGCAGTTGCGGGTATCGCAATACCGATCAGAATCAGCAGGGGCGCTACCGTCCAGATAATTTCAATCGTAGTGCTTTCATGGAAATTAGCGGCCACGGCACCCTTCGATTTGCGGTGATGAAAGATTGACCAGGCCATCACCACGAACACAAGCACCCCGATCACCACGCAAATTCCGAAAACCAGCATGTGCAGCCCGTAGAGCTGCTGGCTGATCGGAGTGACACCCTCGGTCATGTTCAACTTGTACTCGGCCTGCGCGGCGGGCATGGCCAGCATGGAAAAAATACCCAAAGCGACTGACGAGGAACATCGGGACAGCTTGTTAAATATCATTCTAAACTCCCTGGATAATACGGCCGCAATTGTTATAGACGATATGTAATAGTGAATTACTATCGACTCGGCAGTCCGCACACCGGTATATAACCACAAAAATGCCCCCTGAAATAATGCTTTCAGAAGGCCCTTAAATCAAACGCGAATTATACAGTCTTTCAATTGAAAGGCTAGCGCATCCTTTTCCGAATTCGCAAGAAAACTACCCACCTCGACGCTTTCGCCAGCCATGCCGATAGCCAGCTTGCGCCTTGCTCTCAGGCCGTCCTGACGGTCGTCGACGACACGCACCCAGGGCGTCTGGAACTCCCAGCACTGATCGACCTGCTGGACCCCTTTTTCGATTCGCGTATAGCGTCGATCGAGGGTAATCACCTCACGCCGATAAACCTTGCGCGAGGTAACATACAGGCCAGATCCAAGGACCAGCATTTCGATACCGGAAAACGGCAGTACCAGCCACAGCCCCTGCAGGGTAAAGAACAAACCAACGGCTAGAGCCACCACGCAGGTCAGGAGGTAAAACGCGAGCAGTTGGCGCCAGCTGATAGAACAGTTGGGGGATAACACGAAGCGGTAACCCTCTCCGGCACTCACCTTATCAACGCTGATCATTCAAAACATATCATCAGATTAACCGACGTCTATTTCATCACTTTGTCAGAGCTGCGACAATAGTCTATTCAGGAATTTTTTCAGGATACGCGAAGTGGCGGATACAGACAGTAACAATAATCAGGATAGCGAGCCGGCAAGGGACCTCAGTTTCTGGGAGCTCGTAAAAAGCACCTCCTCGGCATTCATGGGTGTCCAGAGCAACGCTAACCGTGAACGGGACTTCAGCCGCGGCAAGCTGTCACATTTTATCTGGATGGGCCTGCTGTTCGGGCTGCTGTTTGTGTCGACCCTGGTAGGTGTCGTACAACTGGTGCTGCACTTTACCGGAAACTGACCGACCAGCGGGGACTCTCCCCAGAGGCCAACGAGGGGCTAAAGAATCCAGCCGCGGATAAACAGGCGCGCGTAGTGGTCAACCAGCAGGAACGCGAACAACAGCGTCAGGTAGTAAATCGAGTAACCGAAGGTCTTCATCGCAATAATATTCGGCTGCTCCTCGCGATAGAGCCGCACCGCGTAGTACAGGAAACCAATACCGAGTGCGACCGCGCCAGAAAGGTAGATCAAACCGCTCATCTGCACGATAAAGGGCATCATGGTTACGATGAATAGCAGGATGGTGTACAGCAAAATCTGAATCTTGGTGAAGTCGACGCCATGAGTCACCGGCAACATCGGGATGTCGGCCTTGGCGTACTCTTCCCGGCGACGGATCGCGAGCGCCCAGAAATGCGGAGGCGTCCACACAAAGATAATCAAAAACAACAACAACGCTTCTGTGCCGACCGAACCGGTAACGGCGGTCCAGCCCAGCAGCGGGGGCGCCGCACCGGCAGCACCGCCGAGCACGATATTCTGCGGCGTCGCACGCTTCAGATACATGGTGTAGATCAGCGCGTAGCCAACCAGCGAGAAAAAAGTCAGGATCGCGGTGAGTAAATTGACAAAGGCCATCAGTATCGCGATACCCAGCACGCCAATGCTTAGTGCAAAGATCAACGCCGACTTTTGATCAAGGTCACCACTGGCCAGCGGCCGGTTGCGGGTTCGATCCATTATCCGGTCGATATGCTCGTCAACCACGTGGTTGATGGCCGCGCCCGAAGCCGCGGCAAGGCCAATGCCAAGCAGGCCGAAGACGAAAATATCAAGCGGGGGCAATCCCTCGGCGGCAAGCAACATGCCCACCATCGCGGTGAACACAATCAGGTAAACCACTTTGGGCTTGGTCAGACTGTAATATTGCGACCAGGAATTAAGAGTTAACGTCGTCATTCGGTATCGTTGAGTTTGCCTGCTTGGTTTTGCCTTCGGCTAAATTGCCGGGGGCTTGCGCCGGATGTTCTGCAATCAAGCACCATCGGTGCGCGAAAGGCGGCCTTTATACAGACATTCGCGACTCGATTCAATCGCGCGATAATAACAGGTTCAACCGATCTGGGATATCTTCAACAGCTTTTTGATGTCCCTGAGCATAAGGTCCTGATCGATTTCGGCCGGGTAGTGCATCATCAGGTTCTGATCGGGATCGACCAGGTACAATTTGGGCGCACTGCCAACCTCAGCCTCGCCCGGCAAATCAAACTGGCGATAAAGACCCGGGTCACGATAGCCCTGCACTACCTTGAGATTGGGAAACTCCATGAGGTAAATCCGCATCTCTTCGCTAAGCGGGCGCGCCGTGATCAGCACATTTTGCAGACGCAGCGTGTCGCGCCCCAGCAAGGTTCTCAGTTGGCGCATGTAAAACAGGTTAGTGCGGCACAGCTCCGCGCAATCATCGCCAGCAAACATCAACAAGGTCCACTTGCGCCCAAAGCCATCGGTATGGGTCTCGCCGTCGAGCGCCTCTAGCGTCGGCCACTGCAAACGCTGCACCGGGGTAATGAGCGCACCGTAGTTACCGCTGGCAGGTTTGAGATCGAAAACATAAAGCGCCATCCAGCCACCGATAAAGGGCGACAGGAAAACGATAATCAGCGCCAGCAATTTGATCCGGTGCCACAACAGTCCTTTGGATTGATCCTCGTTCATTCAATTTTCCGCAAATTCATAATAATAAAAAATACCAGCGCGACCAGCGCGAAAGCAAACCATTGTACCGCGTAGGCACGGCTTTTTTCCGGCCGCATCCACACCGGCTTCCAGTCGCGCACATAGTAGCCCTGCTGCTCAGGAGATAGCCACAACATCAAGGGCAACAGGCGCCCCTCAAAACCGGCCTGCAGGGCATCGATATCGACATAGGGAATCAGCTGATACTGAACAGGTTGCGGCCAGGCTTCAGATAGCCCCCCTGCGCCCATCTGGAAAGCCGACTCACTCGGAAAATAAGCGATTCCGGCGACACCTCCCTCACTAACCGGCACCGTTACTGAAGGCGGGGCATCTCTCGATTCCCCCCAGGGCGCCCAGCCGCGGTTCACCAGCACTATCCAGTCACTGTCCTCAAGCTCAAAGGGCGTGAGCACGTGATAACCAGCCTGACCACGATGCACCTGATTATCAATCAGCAGGTTGCGCGAGTTATCGTATTTACCCCGCAGCACAAGTTTTCGGTATTCGATGTCACCAGAATCCCCGCCCGCAATGTCACCCGGCGTTATCGTCCGGTAAGGTTCGGCGAGCCGCTGTTGGAAGCGATCCTCGATAGATTCCTTCAGAATAGCCCGCTCAAGTTGCCATAACCCAAGCGCAATGAACAAGGTCATGCCTACGGCAGTCAGGGCAACCGACCAGCGGCCCGGCTTGAATTGGCGACCGGCAATCTTCATATCGACAACAACCGCTGATCCGGTACACTTACCCGAAACCTGCACATCATCCACATTATGCTTATCGTCAAAGTCATCATCGCCATCCTGCTCGGACTCATCTTGCTGAGCCTCGTCGCGAGTATGTTCAGCTTCATCAAGGACCAGGAGAATTCCAATCGTACCGTCAAAATGCTGACGATTCGAATCGCATTATCCATTGTGACCTTCATTTTCATTTTCATCTCGTTTTACATGGGCTGGATCCAGCCGCACGGAATTCTCCCGCCACCCAGCTAACAACTATACGGCCCAGGCGTGGCCGTAGACTACCTCGCAGGATGCCACAAACCGACCCTGCTCAAATCCATATTGCCGGTAGTTATCTTCCAGGGCGCGCAATTGACCGGGGGTCATCAGGCCACGCCGTCGACTCACATCGGCATTACTCGCACCGGTTTGCCGCAGATCATCCAGCAAGCTGCGAAAATCCCTGTATTCCATCCTGATCGTCTCGGCATCCACCACCGGCTGTGCAAACCCGGCGGCCATCATAGCGTCGCCGATATCGTGCATATCAACGAAGGGGTGCACATGGGGGTGATCATCCAGCGCCTGCCAACTAAGCGCGAGCTCACTCAGAGTCGCCGGCCCAAAACTGGTGAACAGAATCAAGGCCCCTGGTCGTGCGACGCGCGCAAATTCCGCGAGCGCGAGATTCAAATCATTGCACCAGGGGAGCGCCAGCGAGGAAAACACCAGGTCAAAACTATCCTCGGCAAACGGTAAGCGCTCCATATCGGCGACCACTCGGCGCTTTCTGGATAGCCAGCGGTAATTCGCACCGGCCCGCTTCAGCATCTGTTGCGACATATCGACAGCATGCACACGAGCTTGCGGATAGGCTTTTTGCAGGCCACGCAGCGCTTTGCCGGTGCCACAGCCCAGGTCAACGATAGTCTCCGGCTGGTGACGCATATAATGCAACCGCTCTAGCAGACGCTTAGCCACCTCTTCTTGCAATATCGCTGCATTATCGTAGCTTTTAGCCGCTTTATCGAAGAAATTTCTTACCGATCGTTTATCCAGCCGTGGCGGATTGAGCAGATCCAAGAGTACTCCCGGGTTGGTCTGTTGCAGGCCGCTTCGACACGCCCCAGGCTAGCCAGGCGCTCTATCCTGTGAATCGAATCAGCTTCGGCCGGGGATTCTACCTGAATCCCCGGCACAACATCAGCGATTTCGTCCACGAAAGGTCAGTCGAACTTTGCGCACCAAAACTGTGCGTGACGCGAGTCAATCTCTGTGCAGCGACCCTTTGAGCCGGTCGCCTGGCTGTCAGCGCAGAATGAATCTGTTAAAGTGCGCACAACATTACGCAGGCCCGCCATGATCGAAATCGTCGCATTACTCCTTTGTTCGTATTTACTGGGATCGCTCTCCTCGGCGATCCTGCTCAGTAAACTCATGGGTTTCAAGGACCCTCGTAGCGAAGGCTCAAAAAATCCCGGCGCAACCAACGTGTTGCGCATCGCCGGCAAGAAAGCGGCGTTTCTGACACTGGTCGGCGACTGCCTGAAAGGATTTATTCCGGTGGTCGTCGCTACTGCACTGCAGTTTGATCCACTGATCATCGCGCTCACCGCTTTCGCCGCGTTCGCCGGACATTGCTTCCCGATTTTCTTCGCTTTTCGCGGTGGCAAAGGTGTCGCCACCACCATCGCTGCCACGGTCGCCTTCAACTGGTTAGCAGGAATAATTCTGATTGCTATCTGGTTACTGTTCGCGCGTGTGTTCAAAATTTCTTCGCTTGCCGCGATCATTTCATTCTGTGCGCTACCGCCCTTGATCTACTGGCGCGTGCCCGACCTCGGCGTTACCGCCGTGTTTGCCGCCATCTCGTTAATCCTGATCTGGCGTCACCGCGCCAATATCCAGCGCCTTCTCAGCGGCGAAGAGGCCTAGCTCACCCTCCATTGGCGGCGATAGCTGGCAGTGATTCCAGCGACCAGCGCGCCCTCACGTCGCTGACGTCCTGATCGGTCTGTCCCTGCAGCAACCGCAAGGCACCCGCGAAAGCAATCATCGCGCCGTTATCGGTGCAGTACTCAAGCGCAGGGAAGTAAAGACGCGCACCCACCTCTTCTACGTGTTGTTGCAGTTCGCTGCGCAAATGGCGATTGGCACCCACTCCGCCTGCAATCACCAGGCTGCGGTAGCCGGTTTGCTCGAGCGCACGCATACACTTGATGCGCAGAGTGTCCACAACTGCGTCCTGAAAAGCGTGCGCTATGGCAGCGCGCAGATCAGCGTCGAGAGGTTCATTCTTCCTGACAATCGTCAGCGCCGCGGTTTTCAATCCGCTGAAACTGAAATCCAGACCTGGGCGATTGGTCATCGGCCGCGGAAACTCGAAACTTGACGTCTGCACCGAATCGGCCAGCGCCGCCAGCTCCGGCCCTCCCGGATAGGGCAAACCCAGCAGTTTGGCCGTCTTGTCGAAGGCTTCGCCGACCGCATCGTCCAGCGATTCGCCCAGAATACGATAGCTTCCGAGCTCTTGCACATCGACCAGCAGCGTATGGCCGCCCGACACCAGCAATGCCACGAACGGCAAAGGTGGACTGTCCCCGGCCAGCATCGGAGCCAGCAAATGCCCTTCCATGTGATGCACCCCGAGGAGCGGCTTGTCGAGCGCGAAGGCCAGTCCGCGCGCCAGATTGGCGCCGACCATCAGTGCTCCAATCAGTCCCGGCCCACGGGTATAGGCAATCCCATCGAGCGCATCAGTTCCGCCAATCTCCGCCAGCAGGTCAACCAGCATGGGGGCCGCCTTGACCACATGATCGCGCGATGCCAGCTCCGGCACGACACCACCATATTCGCGATGCTTCTCGATTTGCGAGTAGAGTCGCTGCCATATCTGCCCGGAATCGGTGTCATAAACCGCGATTCCGGTCTCGTCGCAGGAACTCTCTATACCTAAAACTTTCATAAAAACAGGTTATTGTGCCATTGATGATTGAAATTTGGTCCCGCCTCCTTATAATTGTCCGGCTGTAAATGCCGGGGCCAATTAGCAGGCGCCCTTGATTTAACAAACTAGCTAACATATTAGTAACACACTGGATCGACAAATATGCCATCAGTAAAAGTAAAGGACAACGAACCTTTTGATTTCGCACTGCGCCGCTTCAAGCGCTCCTGCGAAAAAGCCGGCGTGCTCACCGAGACACGTCGTCGCCAGCACTACGAAAAACCCACTTCCGTGCGCAAGCGCAAATCGGCTGCGGCAGTAAAGCGCAACTTCAAGCGTATCTCCAAGGACTTCGGTACTCGCAGACGCATGTACTAGAGAGCTCCCGAATGTCGAGCACGCTCAAACCACAACTGACCAGCGACATGAAGTCATCGATGAAAAGCGGTGACAAACATCGACTGGGCGTGGTACGCCTGATACTGGCAGCGATTAAACAGATCGAAGTCGACGAACGTATCGAGCTCGACGACACTCGCATACTGGCAGTGCTCGACAAAATGGCGAAACAACGCCGGGAATCGATCTCGCACTACAGCGATGCCGGGCGTGAAGACCTGGTCGCTGTCGAACAGGCCGAAATCGAGATCATCAAGGAATATCTACCCGAAGCGCTATCCGACGCCGAAATCAACGACATCGTCGAAAAATCCATCACGGATAGCGGTGCCGAATCGATAAAGGACATGGGCAAAGTAATGGGGCTGCTCAAACCACAGCTCCAGGGTCGTGCCGACATGGGCAAAGTGAGCCAGCTGATCAAATCCCGGCTTTCTGCCTAGGCGTTAACTATCCATGTCTAACGCATTCCAGTTTCTGGAGGTAAAACGTTCCGACCCCGGTAAAAAACCTGCCTTCGTGCGGGTCACTGAATTCGGTGAAATCTACGGGGATTACGGGCACCAGGAAGCAGCTGATCAGTCAGAACGCTGCCTGGAATGCGGCAACCCCTATTGCGAATGGAAATGCCCGGTACATAATTACATTCCCAACTGGTTACGATTAGTGGCGGAGGGCAATCTGCTCGAAGCCGTGGAAATGTCACACAAGACCAACAGCCTGCCCGAAGTTTGCGGTCGGATCTGCCCACAGGATCGTCTTTGTGAAGGTGCCTGCACACTAAATACAGGGTTTGGCGCGGTCTCCATCGGCTCGGTCGAAAAGTACATTACCGACACGGCTATCGAACAGGGCTGGAGCCCCGACCTGTCGGCCGTCATCCCCACCGACAAGCGCGTGGCCATCATCGGCGCCGGCCCCGCCGGCATTGCCTGTGCCGACGTACTGGCGCGCAATGGCGTTTCCTCGGTGGTATTCGACCGCTATCCCGAGATTGGTGGATTGCTGACCTTCGGTATACCACCTTTCAAGCTGGAAAAAGAGGTCATCACGCGCCGCCGCACCATGTTTGAAGACATGGGTATCGAGTTTCGCCTGAACACCGAGGTCGGCAAGGATGTAAGTTTCCAGTCGCTACTCGATGACTACGATTCGGTTTTTCTGGGGATGGGCACCTACCGCTTCATGAAGGGCAACTTCCCGGGCGAAGACAAGCCGGGGGTGCACGAAGCCCTGCCCTACCTGGTCGCCAACATTCACGACCAGATAGATTTCGGTGCCGGCAAACCCGAGTTTATTGATTTCAAGGATCAGCGCGTTGTTGTTCTCGGTGGTGGTGACACGGCGATGGACTGCGTGCGCACGGCTATCCGCCAGGGTGCCAGCCACGTCACCTGTGTTTATCGTCGCGACCGCGCCAACATGCCCGGCTCGATGCGCGAAGTAGACAATGCCATGGAAGAAGGCATCGAATTCCTGTTCAACCGGCAGCCGCTGGAAATCGTCGGCAAGAACGCGGTCGAAGGCATTAAACTGATTACCACTGAACTGGGCGAAGCCGACCAGCAGGGACGGCGACAACCCGAAATCGTGCCGGGTTCAGAAGAGGTGCTGGCGGCGGACGTGGTCGTGGTCGCTTTCGGATTTCGACCCAGCCCTTCCTCATGGTTTGCCGAACACAACATCGATATCGATGATGGCGGCAGGGTAATTGCGCCGGAAAAGACCGAAATGCCATTTCAAACCAGCAACCCCAAAATTTTCGCAGGCGGTGACATGGTGCGCGGATCGGACCTCGTCGTAACTGCTATTTACGAGGGGCGCCAGGCAGCCGAGGGAATACTAGACTACCTGGAAGTATGATGACTATGCCCCAACTTAAAAACGATCGACTGATCCGGGCATTGTTGCATCAACCAACCGATACCACGCCAGTCTGGATTATGCGCCAGGCCGGGCGTTACCTGCCCGAATATCGCGAAGTCCGCAAACAGGCTGGCGATTTCCTCAGCCTTTGCAAAAACAAGGAGCTGGCCTGCGAAGTCACCCTGCAACCGCTGCGCCGCTTTGATCTTGATGGCGCGATACTGTTTTCCGACATCCTGACCATACCGGACGCAATGGGCCTCGGGCTTTATTTCGCGGAAGGCGAAGGGCCCCGCTTTGAACGTCCGTTGCGCAGCGCAGCCGACATCAAGGCTCTCGGTGTACCCGACCCTGCCGACAGCCTGCGTTACGTCACCGATGCGGTCAGCCTGATTCGCAAGGAACTGGATGGTTCGGTTCCTTTAATTGGTTTCAGCGGCAGTCCATGGACCCTGTCGACTTATATGGTCGAAGGTGGCAGCTCCAAGGAATATCGGCACGTAAAAGGCATGATGTATCAGAATCCGGCAGTACTGCATCAACTCCTGCAGAAACTGGCGCAATCGGTCACCAGTTACCTCAATGCACAAATCGAAGCCGGTGCACAGGCGGTGATGATCTTCGATACCTGGGGCGGTGTGCTCACGCCCGCAACCTATCGAGATTTTTCGCTCCAGTACATGGCCCAGATAGTCGCCGGCCTGAAGCGCGAACACGAAGGACAAATCATACCGGTAACGCTGTTCACCAAAGGTGGCGGTCAGTGGCTTGAAGTGATGGCGGATACCGGTTGCAACGCGCTCGGGCTGGACTGGACCATCGACATCGACGAAGCTCGTCGGCGCGTTGGTGATCGCGTCGCCCTGCAGGGCAACCTCGACCCCTGCGTACTCTATGCAGACCCCGATGCCATCCGCGCAAAAGCACAGGACATCATCACCCGTTTCGGCAATCACAGCGGACACATCTTCAACCTCGGTCACGGCATCCACCAGACGGTGAATCCCGACCACCTTGGTGTGCTGGTTGATGCAGTACATGAATTCGGTTTTGAAATACGCAAGTAAGCACAGGCCCCGGGCCGGGCTGTCGCGTCTCTCCATCACTGCAAACGGCATTATCCCGAACATACCTCCAGAACCCTGACAGCCTTTCATGCTGTTACAGAGCAGTGCCGCAACCGTCAAGCCGGCGACTCAAATCCGTGCTGTCCGGGGATGCCTGATTTCTGTTCAAGGATACTCGTGGCCCCATAGACGCGGCCACGGGTCTGTCACCACTAGATCAGAAGATGTCCTCGACAATCTCGTCTTCAGTTTCCGGGACGATCACAATAGTGCCGTCTGTCGAGCCCGAATTCGACTTGACCACAGCTTTTTGACGGGGCGCATTCTCTTCGCGGAATAATTCGAACAAACTCTTGCTGGTATTGGCATCGGCACGCTTCCCGGTTTCCGCGTCGATGCGGATTGTCACCAGGCCCGCGGGTTGCTCCTGCAGATTCTCCGGCATTCCTTCGAGCGCTACGCGCATAAAATCAATCCACATCGGCAGTGCCGCGCGACCGCCGGTTTCACGCCTGCCCATATGTCGCTGGTTATCAAATCCAACCCACGCGGTGGTGACGACCTGGTCGTTGTAGCCACTAAACCATGCATCAACCTGATCATTGGTCGTACCGGTCTTGCCGGCGATGTCCTTACGTCCCAGCGCCTTGGCCCGCACCGCGGTACCTCGCTGCACTACCTCGCGCATAATCGAACGCATGATGTAGGCATTCTGAGCGGTAATCACGCGCGGCGCATAGCGCGGCCCGGCATTCTCAATCATCTCGTCGCTGGCCTTCGCTTCAACTGCGGATGCACTGGCACCTTCAGTGGCCGCATCGGTTGACGTAGCATCCTCGGAGGCTTCAGGCTGCTCAGCCAACGCCTTCTCAGCCGCCGCCCGCTCGGTGAGATCTTCAGTTTCACAGCCCTGGCAAACTGTCCTCGGTTCGCTCTGGTAAATGATTTCGCCCGTCCCCGACTCGACCCGATTGATTATGTAGGGGTCGATCAAATAGCCGCCATTGGAAAACACGGCATAACCACGCGCAATCTGTAAAGGTGAATAGGTGCCGCTGCCAAGCGCTAAAGATAAATCATAGGGCATGTTTTCGCGCTCAAAACCGAAGCGCTGAATGTAACTGGTTGCGTAACGCAGCCCGATCGACTGCAATATGCGGATCGACACCAGGTTGCGCGACTTGATCAACGCTTCACGCAGACGCGTCGGCCCATAAACGCGACCGGAGTAGTTTTCCGGACGCCAGGTCGATTCCAGGGAGTCATCGTCAAACACCACCGGTGCATCGTTGATAATAGAGGCCGCGGTATAACCTTTCTCCAGCGCCGCCGAGTAAATAAACGGTTTGAAATTGGAGCCGGGTTGCCGACGCGCCTGGGTGGCACGGTTGAACTTGTTCCTGAAGTAGTCGAAACCACCTACCATGGCCTGAATACCACCGGTCGCTGGATCGAGCGATACCAGCGCACCTTCCACCTCGGGCACATCGGCCAGCAACCACTGGGAATCACGGTTTTCCAACCAGATCACGT
>Ga0316196_10000281_pt1 | contig 18569 bp, 20 predicted proteins | sample Eddsed2cm_MG_FD_204938 | JGI IMG/M metagenome (GOLD analysis project Ga0316196, IMG submission 204938) | Coastal sediment microbial communities from Maine, United States - Eddy sediment 2 cm | ecosystem: Environmental > Aquatic > Marine > Coastal > Sediment | place: USA: Maine | collected... | reverse complement strand
GGACTCATAGATACGTTTGAGTAGTGCGCGCCATTTGACGTATTGCATCTCCGCCGAACCCGTCAGTTCGTGAGTCTCACCCTCCACCTCAACCACCAGGGGTCGCGCCTCGACAGAGAAGGATTCATCCAGCTCAATAATGGCGTCGCGATGAATGCCGGTTTCCGATGACTTGTCCATGCCGGTCTTGAAAGCATAGGCTCCGCCCACTGCCAGCACGTCCCGCGCAACGCTTGAGCCTGCGCGACTGCCGTTGCCCGAGGCCTCTATGGCGATGGCACCGATGATTGCAGCCACACCCAGCAGTTTGCGCTTCAGGGCCTCGCGTTCGAGCGCCCGAAGCTTGGCGGCCTCTTCGCTGCGCGCCTTGCGCCAATCGGTGTAGGGTTGTTCCATCTCCCGGGTGAAATTGTCGAAATGCCCGTTCAGGGTATCGATCAGGAGAAAATCCCGATCACGGATCGCCTGCACCCGTCGGTACATCGGATCGTCGGCAGCCGGCAGACGTGCCACCTTGAACCGCTCCCCATTCTGCTCGAGATAGCCGTCGAAGGCCTCCGGCGCCAGGTCCGAGGCGAAGCGCAGGGAGGCGACGCGTCGGATTTTGGTGATTTCCCCGCGCTCCAGTTTGGCCCGAAGTTTCGCGAGATCGTTGGCGATAGTGTTGTACAGCGGCTGGAAAACATCCTCACCCTCTCGGTCGATTCGCAGGTATTGCGTATAGTCGATTTCCTTGCTGTAGGTCCGCCGAAACCATTCCTTTCCCGTTGCATCCTGCGCCCTGATCTCCAGCTCCAGGTTCTCACCATCTGACTCAATGATGGTGCCACTGACCAGCAGCTCACTTCCGGCCGTGTCCTGCGGGACCAGCCGCACTGCACCCCAATAGCCCGTCCTCTCCATGGTAGCGCGCAGCTGCTCGGGGAAGTACCGGGCCTCGGCCTCGCGGATATCCATGGATAATCCCGCCGCGTCCTCTTCGTCTTCCGGCAGGGTCCCCGGGTTGAAAATTTCCACCCAGACATCCAGTAACTGAGCTTCGGGAAGTTCGACGACCGTCTTGTCCAGCACAACCGCGTCGCCGACGCCACGCATCGGTCCCATCGTGCTGCAGCCCTGCATAACTGAAAGCAGGAGCAACAGCGGCATCAGGCTGATTAATCGCGTGGACATGGTATCCCTCAGCCGGTGCCTTCCTTGTATTTGCGATATTCCTCCCACAGCTTCGCCTTGAGCTCCGGTGAGGTCTCCTTCTCGGCAGCCTCGCGCAACTGCCTTGCCACGACATCATCATCGTCGCCGTTCGGAATATTGCCAGGCACGCCGCGTCTCTGGCCATCGCGTTGCGTTCGTGGCCCCGACTCCCGACCACCCATGCCCGCATTGGCTCCTCCCGTGCCTTGTGACGCCTCTGTTCCTTCTCCCGACTCTGCAGATTCACCCTCGGAACCCTCGGCTGCACCTGCATCGCCTTCACCAGAGCCTTTACCAGACCCATCGCCAGAGCCATCGCCGACACCGTCACCACCGCCGCCGGCACCGCCAGCGTCGCTCATGGGCGCCTTTGCCCTGACACGATCCTGTTCGCGCAGCAGCATCTCGTCAAAGTCCCCGAGGCCACTCATCAGTTCCGCATCAAGCACCGCAAGCTGTTCATCCAGCGTCTGTTCCGCTGCCTGATCAATGGGCGCCGGCACGAGCATGCTTGGCGTTAACGTCGGACAACCCAGTTCAGAGGGCAATGAGACGCCGGCCAGGGCCAGTTCTGCACAATCCTCGGCAACCAGCCGGTGCAGACGCGCCACATAGGCGGCATAGTCAGTGGCCTCAACACCACTGAGCGTGCCACGTCGCTGCCGATCGTGAAAATCCTGCTCGGAGGAAACCATCGCAGCATGGTTAATACGCAGGCGTTCGAGCGACCGCGCCTCGTCGGCATGCAAGACGCCGCCAGCAAGCAACAGACCGCCCATGATCAAAATACTGCCTTGGTTCATCGCGTCACCAGAACGCCCCGGAATATGGACATATCTTAATACGCCTGACCGATTCAGAAGAAACCGCGTGCGACCCCTGGGGGCCGAAGGTGAACATATCGCCTGTGCGCCATCACCGAAACACAGTCATCCCGGCAGCCCCGTTTCGACTGCACACCGGACACAGCACCGGTAGACCCACGAAATCGCTTTAAATTCCCCAGACCACACAGTGGTTTGACTGGCCAAAAGCACGCTCAAAGGGGAAGATGCGATAAAGAAGAGCCGAAAAAGTATTGGCTTGCCTGGACACACGGCGAAAGGCTTTGCTACTGCCAGCCAATCACCTGATATCCGCGGTCACGCAGGCACTGCTGGACAAACTTCTGGAATATCGGGCTGATACGGCGCGAGTCGAATCCACCCTTGACGGCACCGACCGTTCCACCGGCGACAGCACCTGCCAGCGCGCGCTCGCCCGCATCGCCGCGGACAATTCCCCAGGCGCCGGCACCCGCACCCCCGATGAGTGCACCGGAGGCTGCCTTGGTCCCCACCTCACCGTCTCGTGTGCGATTAACGTTGTAACTGTCGGCGAGAGCCATGCAGTCATCGGTATCGCGTTGCGCCTGATACTGCCCAACCTGCTTGATATGGCTGTTTGGATAGAACACCGGCCGTTTGGGGCCGCTCGAACAAGCGCCCAGCAGAAACACGACCAACAGACCGGCCAGAAACCACGGGAAATCAGAATTTCTGCTTACGCTCAACATCACTGCTGACTTCGGCAACCGCTGTCAGGAAGGGTGAAATCAGCATAGCACAGCCCCCCGATGCGGACGGCAATCGCGCGTATGGCTCACGCGGCTTACTCAGTGGGTCTGCAGCTGGTAAGTACCGTCTTTATAACAACTGAATAACTCTGACAGTGCAGGATGCGATACCGGTGCATCATCCGGTGCGACTTCCAGGTGGCGTTCCGCCACATAGGTCTCATGTTCACCGCCGTCGACCACCACGCGGTACCAGGGTTGTTCCTTGGGCGGGCGCGAACGGGCGACCTGCTCATACCAGGCGTCGGAGCCCTGGAAAGTCGCGTCGACGTCGATAACCACACCGCGATAGTTGAAGCGGTTGTGATGAACGATCTGCCCGACAAAGAACTTCAATTTCGACGTCATTGTGAAACTCCCAAGCAGGTTGATCAGGCCTCGGCGATCAAAATCCCGCGCCTCGGCGCCGGATAGCCCTCGATCGTGAATCTGGTATCGGCGGGATCGAGAAAATCTGCAAGTGATTCGAAAGTCATCCACTCGGTCGAACGCTGTTCCTCAAGCCCGGTTGGCGTCACATCGACCGTCCGAACCGATCTAAATCCGCACCGCTGCAACCAATTCTCCAGCATAGCCGGAGTCGGAATAAACCAGACGTTACGCATCTTTGCATATCGGCCCCGCGGCACCAGCACCTGATCATCCGCGCCCTCGATCATCAGCGTCTCCAGAACCAGCTGGCCGCCCGGACGCAATGCCCCTCGCAATTCGAGCAGGTGATCGATCGGTGAACGCCGGTGATAGAGCACGCCCATGGAAAACACCGTGTCGAAAGCCGCCAGTTCAGCCGGCATTGACTCGATACCCAGCGGCAGCATTTCGACCCGTCCTGCCAGTCCCGGTGCCATCGGACGCAACAATTCGCTTATGGCGAGGTACTGCGCCAGGAACAGAGCGGTAGGATCGATGCCGATCACCTGCCGGGCCCCGGCATCTGCCATGCGCCAGCAGTGGTATGCGTTACCGCAGCCCACATCCAGAACCAGGCGGTCCGACAGCGGCTCCAGATGCGGAATCACGCGGTCCCATTTCCAGTCCGAACGCCATTCGGTATCGATCCGGATATCGGCAACCTGATAAGGACCCTTGCGCCAGGGATGCAAGGCCTTCAGGCCGGCCAACAGGGCCGCATGGGCTTCACCCTGCAGTGGTCGGTCCGGGGAGATGTTGAGCGCGCCATTCCTGCAATCCACGCTCCCCTCACCCAGGACGGGCAGCCGATCCAGTGCCTGCTGCCATCGGGACCAGTCACCATGTGGCGCCCGGTTGATGAAAACATCCAGCTGCTGTTCGATCACCTCGGCCCAGCGGGTCAGGCCTTCCGCCGCCAGCAGTTGCCTTACGCGCGCGGGATCGATCACTTACGCGCGACCAACGACACGAAATTGAAACACTGGAACCACAGGTCGGTACGGCTGAAGCCGGCCTGTCCCAGCCGCTCCCGGTTTGCTTCGAGCGTCTCCGGCACCAGAACATTCTCCAACGCCGTCCGCTTACGGCTTATCTCCAGCCGGCTGTACCCGTTTGCCCTTTTGAAGGCATGATGCATCTCACTGAGCAATTCGTCGGCCATTTCATCCTGCCCCGAAATCTTTTCCGACAGGATCAGGATACCTCCCGGCCTGAGGCCCAGCTGTACGCGCTTCAGCAGGGAGAGGCGATCGGCGGGCGGGAGGAACTGCAAGGTGAAGTTAAGGACCACCACAGAGGCATCCTCGATCGGAACCTCGCGCACATCAGCACAGACCCACTCGATCCGCGGATGCCTGCCGGACAGCATGGCCTGCGCCCGCGTCAGCATCGCCGGAGCATTGTCAACCCCGATCACCTGACACTCCGTTCCCGCGCCACCCAGATCCAGTGCGACGGTCGAAGCGCCGAGCGAACAACCCAGATCAAGCAGCACACTGCCCGGCTGCACATAGGCCTCCGCCAACAGCTGAATCATGTTGATGATCGCAGGATATCCCGGAACCGAACGCTTTATCATGTCTGGGAATACGGCTGCGACCGCATCGTCGAACACGAAATCGCCCGTTCGAGAGACGTCGTCGGCGAACAGCCGGTCGCGCTGCTCCTCATCCATCAACGCGATCCACCTGGCAGCTTGCGCATACCGGTGCTCTTATCGGGAAAACAGTCGCACCAAGGGTCATGACGAACCACAGTAGTCGATCGTGATCTCAACGCCACTGGATATGCTACGTGTCGCATACAGATCGAAACCATCGAACTGCGCATTGTAGGGTGAGGCATGATTCAGATAACGCAGCAGGTTCCGGCCACTGCGGCCGACCGGTTTCGTATCACCGTCGGATTCGTAGACCCAGAGGACATAGGCACCATCGCTGTGTGTCTCGGGCCCGGCAAAGGTGCCAATGTATTCCCCCTCTTCGATATCCCGCGAAGCAAAAATCCCGGTTCCATGGATCGCTGAATTCGCCGCATAGACCACCGTCTTCAGCCGATGGTCGCTCGAACGCTTTTCATCACTCATGCGGGCACCTGCACACTCTGCATGGCCACAGCCGACGCGCCCCCTTCCAGTTCACCCCAGCCCACCAGATGGTGTGGAAGCGTGGCCAGATCGATTTCCTTCAATACATCGCCCAATGCACGGACGGATCCATCCTGCCCTTTCCACATCACCAGCAGCTTCTCCATCAGGCCGAGCAGCTCGATGCCCTCGCGTTCCGCACTGGCCGCAAACACGTGCCCAGCGGGCAGCAGGTGCCGGCTCTCGGCGTAAAGGTATTCGTGCACATTGTCGAGCGACACCCCCGGCTGGTGCAGGAGTTCGCCCACCGTCGGCAGCGTGGTTGGGATCTCCGGGACCTCGGAACGCACACCCTGCAGCACCGGGAGGTAGGGCAGCTTGCCGCGGGTCAGTGAGGAGTACTCATAGCACCCGGCTGACAGCTCACCCAGAAGGGTCGGATTGATCTGCCAGCCTGGCGTTGCCAGCGCACTCGGGGCCATGCCGCCGAGTTCGAGAAAAGACGACCACAGGTCCTTGCACTGCTGCCCGGTCCAGGCTTGATCGGCATGCGCAAGCCGGCGTGACCAGTGCAGAGGTGCCAGCCCGAACAAACCCACCTCGTGCCCGTTCGTACGCGCTGCGGCCATCAGGTCTTTGCCCTCGGCCCCCAGCGAGGGCGCAGGCATCAGGGTGCCATAAGCCAGAGCAGATAAACCCAGCCGATGGCGTTCCCGCCAGGTGGTTAAAGGGCTGCGGCCGGCATAATCGTGACCAAGCGGAAAGAAGAAGCTCGCACGAACCCGATATTCGCTGAAAAGTCGCATGAGGTTTGGGACCCCCTGACGCAGGCCACGCAGGGAACTGACCTCGACACGCAAAGCTACACGCATGAATGCAAAAAGTTGATTGACTTGGCGGGAGGTAGTCTGAACGTCACGGAAGGGGGTTACAAGCCGGCTCAGACGGCCGCGCAGTTACCCTGGTAAACCGACATGATCGATTTCAGCTCGGCGATGACCGCATCTACCTCAGCAGCAGATAAGCCCTTGATCTCGGGCAGAAAATCGCCCGACTCCAACGCATCAATGTCGGACCAGACCGCACGGCAGCCCTTGCGGCACAGTTTTTCCACGCACTGTTCGACGCGTCGGTGATTCAAGGCTGGTCTCCCTGAGATGTCGCTTCAGCAGTATACCGCCATGTACCAATATATTCACTTCGAAGGTCACAATATTCACTTCGAAGGTTACTCTCGCTTGGCCTGTTCTTGCTTTGTTCTCTTTCGCTGCTATATTGGTGAGAACGAAACGAGAACTTAACGAGGAACGGACCATGCAACAAAGCCCCTACTTCATGCGTGACCTGAACGGCCAAAAAGTCGACAGCATCATGGACTTCAATGTCGCCCTGAGCCGCCGTCGTTCGCGCTCCATATTTGAGCTCAGCATCTTTTTCTTGGCCGTCGCAGGCTACCTTGCCGCGCTCGCCTTGAGCGTCTGAGCGGTCGACCTGCCAAAGGAAACCCCAACGGCAAAGGACTGCCACCCCCATCTCCATTCAGAAAGTGCGCGCGTCCGTAGCAATTCCCGTCCAAGATGCGGGTTGGCCCTTTGGGTGTTTGTTTATACTGCAGCAATCTGACTAGCCGCCGGATAGCCCGTCCACCATGAGCGATTGCGCAGGGGCCTACACCACTTTTTACCGCTGGCTGATTTTTTTCGGCATCCTCGTGTTTGGTGGTTTCGTTGCCTTGAGCAACGATCTCATCGCACAACTTCTGCGCACTGACGACAGCTACCTGTCCGGCGTGATAATCGTGCTTTTTCTGCTCACCAGTCTGGACGCCGGTCGACGCGCGCATCATCTGGGGACCGAGCTGTGCACGGCAATGGACATCTCCCGCCGCATCCAAGGTGGCGACCCGCTGTTTCTGATGGCCCCGGAGGCCGGTGTTACATTCAGGCATGAAGGTGAAATGACATCCTACGCCCACCATCACCTGCTCCTGCTGGCCAATAAGACTTACCAGCACGGCAGCCTGTGCAACCAGGACCTGTTACTGGAACGACTCGAAAATGCATTGGGGCGCGGTCACGAAACCGGCTGGTTCCTGGCCGACCTGATGATCCGCCTGGGCCTCCTCGGCACTGTCATTGGATTCATATTCATGCTCGGCTCGGTGGCGGAGGTCTCGAGCGTCGACATCCACGCCCTGCAGCAGTTGCTGACGAACATGAGCGGCGGCATGCGTATCGCGCTGTACACCACGCTGACCGGTCTGGGCGCCGGGATACTGCTGGGATTCCAGTACCGTCTTCTCGATCAGGCGGTCGACCGTCTGATGGCCGAGATCATCGAATTATCGGAGGTTCACGTCACCTCCCAGCTGCGCCGGCTGACGGCGCCCTGAATCGAACGATGCGGCGCCGCGGATCACGACAGTTCCGGTCAACCGACCCCTTCATCGATCTACTCTTCAATGCGCTGCTCGGCTTCACCTTTCTGTTCCTGGTCTCCGTGATGTTCATGAACCCCGAGGCGCGCAAGGGTCGCATCGACCTCAAGGCCGAATACATTATCTCCGTGACCTGGCCGGATCAGCTGTCTGACGATATCGACCTCTGGGTGCAGGACCCGATCGGTGAGACGGTGTCCTATCTGCGCAAGGAAGCCGGATGGTTGCACCTTGACCGGGATGACCGTGGCGAAATCAACGACACCATCATTGTCGACGGCAGGGAACTCGTCTACCCGATCAACCAGGAGGTCGTGACCATCCGCGGCATCATTCCCGGCGAGTACATCGTCAATCTCTACTACTACACTGCAGCCCAGCCGGGACCGGTCGAGGCCCTGGTGAAAGTGGAAAAGGTCAACCCGACCCTGAAGACCGTCTATGTGCAGAAGCTGGCGCTGAACCAGCAGGATGACGAACGAACCGTGGTTCGTTTCAGCCTTGATCAGAGCGGAGACATACACGATGTCAACCAGCTGCAGAAGAGACTGACGCCATACGAGCTGGAGTTTTAACCCGCATGTTGCACGAAGGCATTTAACCGGAACCATGAGTACGATCCAGATGGTTGCGATGACGCTGGTCTACCTGCTCCCCGTGGCCCTGGTAACCTTGTTGCTGACCACGCAGGGCCGCGGGCACCCGCGCTGGCTACTGACCGCCGTGTTGCTGGCAGTGCCCGTGTTCTATGTCGGCCACTATCTTTTGCTGCAACAGTTGCCGGGCTGGCCCAGCCACGCCGCCCTGCCGCAACAATTCAGGCTGCTCGGCTTCGATATCATTGAGCCCGATACCAAAGCGGGTCAGAGCGGCCGGATACTGCTGTGGGTCAACGCCGCTGACAGTGATCAACCCCGCGTACACCAGCTCGCCTACCGCAAGGACCTGCACCAGAAATTGGTTGCCGCCAGCCAGCGGCAGTCCGAGGGGCGTACCCAACTCGGGACACGAAGTCGTCAAGCCGCCACTGCATCCTCAGGTCAAGCCGGCATTGCGCAGGAGATCATCAGTTTCAGCGATGCCACCCCCCGGTCTTTGCCGGCAAAGCAATAGTCGCCTGGCGGATACAAAAAAGCCGGCGCAGAGGCCGGCTTCAATTCAGATCACGGGAGGCGTGGTTCAACCCATTTTTTCATCGTGTTTCGCCTGCTCCGCCTCAAACTTGAGATTGACGCGTTCGCGCAACTCTTTCCCGGGCTTGAAGTGCGGCACGTACTTACCACTCAGTTCGACCGAGTCTCCGGTTTTCGGATTCCTTCCCATGCGGGGTGGCCGAAAATGCAGGGAGAAACTCCCAAAACCGCGGATCTCAATACGTTCACCGGAGGCCAACGCCTTGCTCATCTGCTCGATCATGCATTTAACCGCCAGCTCGGCGTCGCGATACGCCAGATGGCTCTGCTCCCGAGCAATGACTTCGATCAATTCTGATTTGGTCATTACACCCCAGCCCAATCCCAGGTTAATCAGGCGGCCGAAGCCGCCGTCCATGTAACTGCAATCGTTAAAGATTGCTTATTCTTTATTCGCGTCGAGGTGGTCTTTCAGCAGCTCACCAAACGCCGTCGTACCAGCACTGGCGGCGTCACTTCCGTAAGTCGCCATGGCTGCCTTCTCTTCCTCATAGTCCTTGGCCTTGACCGAAAGACTGATGGTGCGGTTCTTGCGATCCATTCCCATGAACTTGGCCTCGATAGGCTCGCCTTCCTTCAGCACCGAACGGGCATCTTCAACGCGGTCGCGCGACAGCTCGGAGGCACGCAGGTAACCCTCGATACCATCGCCCAGTGCGATAACCGCACCCTTGGCATCAACCTCCTGAACGGTACCGTGCACAATTGCGCCTTTTTCGTTCAGGGCAAGAAAGCTGGACATCGGATCTTTGTCGAGCTGCTTGATACCCAGCGAGATACGCTCACGCTCAGGATCAACGGCCAGCACGACGGTCTCGAGCTCCTGGCCCTTCTTGTAGTCGCGGATGATGGCCTCGCCGGTGTCATCCCATGAGATGTCGGACAGGTGGACCAAACCATCGATTCCACCATCGAGACCAATGAAGATCCCGAAATCGGTGATCGACTTGATGACCCCGCTGACGTGATCCCCCTTGTTGAACTTCTGCGAGAAGTCTTCCCAGGGGTTCGCCTGGCACTGCTTCATACCCAGCGAGATGCGGCGACGCTCTTCGTCGATATCCAGAACCACGACCTCGACCTCGTCACCCAGCTGGACGACCTTGCTCGGGTGCACGTTCTTGTTGGTCCAATCCATCTCGGACACGTGTACCAGACCTTCGACACCATCTTCGATTTCCACGAATGCACCGTAATCGGCAATGTTCGTGACCTTGCCGAACAGGCGTGTGCTTTCAGGATAGCGGCGGGTGATGTTGACCCAGGGATCTTCGCCCATCTGCTTGAGGCCAAGCGAAACACGCATCTTGTCACGGTCGAACTTGAGGACCTTGACGTCGATCTCGTCACCGATCTCAACGACTTCGGAAGGATGCTTGACGCGCTTCCAGGCCATGTCGGTGATGTGCAACAGACCGTCGATACCGCCGAGGTCGACGAACGCACCATAGTCGGTCAGGTTCTTGACCACGCCTTTGACTTCCTGGCCTTCCTGCAGGTTTTCGAGCAGCTTGTCGCGCTCTTCGCTGTATTCCTGTTCAACCACGGCGCGGCGTGAAACCACCACGTTGTTGCGCTTCTGATCGAGCTTGATCACCTTGAATTCGAGGTCCTTACCTTCCAGATACGAGGTATCGCGAACCGGGCGCACATCCACCAGGGAGCCGGGCAGGAAGGCACGGATCTGATCGAGTTCGACAGTGAAGCCGCCTTTGACTTTGCCGTTGATTCGGCCGACGACGATCTCCTCGGCGTCGAATGCCTTTTCGAGTTTGTTCCACGCATGATGGCGCTTGGCCTTTTCACGCGACAGGCGGGTGGCACCGAAACCGTCTTCGACGGCGTCGAGTGCGACTTCAACCTGGTCGCCGACAGCGCATTCGACGTTGCCGTCGAAATCGGTGAACTGGATCTTCGGGATAACGCCTTCGGACTTGAGGCCCGCATTGACGATCACGTGGTCGTTCTCGATTGCGACGACGGTGCCGATGACGATGGCGCCGGGCTGGAGGTTGGTGTTGTTCAGGCTCTCTTCAAAGAGCTCGGCAAAGCTTTCAGACATTTAATATTCCCGATCCGCACTTTGACGGACCATCCTACCGGTGGGCAAAACCAATCCGGATTTTTCCAATGGAAGACAACCCGGACTATCCGGGCACCCTAATTACTCTCAGCAGCATGACCGCTACAGCGGTATTGCAAAGACCTCATGCGCCCTTTGCAGCACCATCTCAACCACTTCATCTATTCCCATGGCGGTCGAATCGATCTCGATCGCGTCCGGCGCGGGAACCAGCGGTGAGGCCGCCCGGCTGCGATCGCGCGCATCGCGCTCTTCGATCTCAGCCGTGAGGGCGGCGAGGTTAGCAGACAATCCTTTTTCTTTCAACTGCTTATAGCGTCTTTGCGCACGTTCCGCGGCACTCGCGGTAAGAAAAATCTTGACTCCCGCCTGCGGAAAAACCGTCGTCCCCATGTCACGCCCATCGGCGACCAGCCCGGGAAACTGCGCATAGTCCCGTTGCCAGTCCAGCAAAGCTGCACGTACTCCGGGCATTGCCGCCACCTTCGAGGCATTGTTGCCCGCCGTTTCGGTACGGATCAGATCGGTCACTTCGGCGCCATCGAGCAGGATTCTCCCACCGCTGAATTCAACATTAAGCTTAGACGCTATCTGACTGATTTTAATTTGATTTTCAAACCCAATCCCCGCCTGTTCCACGGCATAGCCAACCAGGCGGTACAGGGCGCCCGAGTCGAGCACCCGCCAGTCAAGCCGGTTGGCGACCCGTTGGGTCACGGTGCCTTTGCCGGATCCGCTTGGGCCATCGACCGTGATAACCGGTACCTGATCAGGCATTGATTGCTTCCACCCGCGAGCCTGCCGCGGCCGCCAGTTCGGCGAAGCGCGGAAAAGAAGTATTCACATTCGCACAGTCGTCGATGAATATTTCGGCGCGGGCCCGCAATGCCGCCATGGTGAACGCCATCGCAATCCGATGATCGCCGCCACTGTCCACCCTGCCCCCGGCGATCTCACCACCTTGAATAACGATCCCGTCCGCGGTCGGTGTAGCGTCCACGCCCAGCGCATGCAGACCGTCTGCCATCACCTGAATCCGGTCGGATTCCTTGACCCGAAGTTCCTCCGCCCCTGTGAGCACCGTCTCACCCCGGGCACACGCGGCAGCGATGAACAGCGCCGGAAACTCATCAATTGCCAGCGGGACCTGATCCTCGGGTATGCGAATTCCATTCAGTGATGCCGAACGCACACGCAGATCGGCGACCGGCTCACCGCCTACCTCACGCTGATTCAGCACCTCGATGTCTGCGCCCATCAGTCGCAGGATATTGATGACACCGTCACGGGTCGGATTCATGCCAACATGCTCAAGCAACAGATCAGACCCCTCCGCAATGCTGGCCCCGACCAGGAAGAAAGCGGCGGAGGATATATCCGCGGGCACATCGATCTCGCAGGCATGAAGTTTTCCTCCACCGTTGAGACAGACACGGCTGCCCTCGCGCCGCACCTCGTAACCGAAACCCTGCAACATGCGTTCAGTATGGTCACGCGTAGGCGCGGGCTCCGTCACGCAGGTCTCGCCCTGCGCATACATACCCGCGAGCAACAGGCAGGACTTCACCTGGGCGCTGGCGACCGGCATGTCGTAATCCATGCCAATCAGTCGATCGACCGGCTTGATATGCAGCGGCGCGGTGCCGCCCTCTGCCGTCTCAATGTCTGCACCCATTGCTGCAAGCGGAACCGTCACCCGCTTCATGGGCCGTCCGGAAAGTGATTCGTCGCCCACCAGGGTCAGGTTCAACCGCTGTCCGGCCATAAGACCGGACATCAAACGCATAGAGGTCCCCGAGTTGCCAAGATCGAGCGCCGACGCCGGCTCCCGCAGGCCATGCATCCCGACACCGCGAATGGTCACCCGGCCATCCCGCGGGCCGTCTATCTCGACCCCCATCGCGCGGAAGGCGCGTAATGTGGCAAGGCTGTCTTCGCCCTCGAGGAAACCGCTGACCCGGGTAATCCCCTCGGCCAGTGAACCCAGCATGATCGAACGGTGTGAAATCGATTTGTCACCCGGAACACGCAGGGTCCCGCTGAGTCGGCCGCCGGGCCGCGCCACGAATTGAACCTTACTGGACGCCAATGGAACTTCCTGCAGAAGCAAAGGTGCGCAAGGCTAGTCGCAGCCTGCCAAAAAGACAAGTATTTTCAGGAAAAACATGGCGTTAAACACAGAACAGCCAAGCAAGGCCCATTAGCAAGCCTGTCGGACTTGACCGTTTGCGGCGAAAATCACTGGGAGCAAATCAAATCGGCTTATCGTTTGAGGAGAATAGCCCAGCTATTTGACGAGGAGGATAAGGGGAGTTGGTCGCTATCCAGGGATTTGCAGCCAAACAGTGTTAAGTCCGACAGACTTGTTAGTTAAGGCCATCGACAAAGCGATCGCGCGCCGCCTTCGCACGCTCGAATATGTTGAGCAGTTCATCCGAGTCGGCCTCTGCGATGCTGTCCGCCAGTGCGGTCATTTCCTCGGCAAAAGCGGCCAGCATCGGGCTCAGCGCCTCACGGTTGGCAATACAGATGTCCCGCCACATCACGGGATTGCTCGAGGCGATGCGCGTAAAGTCACGGAATCCGCCTGCCGCGTAGCGGAAGATCTCGTCGTTCTCCTTCATGCGCGCAAGCATATCCACCAGCCCGAAGGCCAGCATGTGCGGAAGGTGACTGGTCGCCGCCAACACCTCGTCATGGTGTTCGACCGACATCACCGTCACCTCGGCACCGCAGGTCTCCCACAGCCCGCGCACTCTTGCAACTGCGGCCGGATCATTCTCCGGCAACGGCGTAAGGATCACGCGCCTGTTGTGGTACAACTCGGCGAAAGAAGCAGCCACGCCGTTGTTTTCGGTGCCTGCAATCGGATGTCCGGGTACAAACCGCTGCAGCAGCTCAGGTGCTGCTTCGCGACAGTCCGTAACCACACTGCCCTTCGCGCTGCCGCCATCGGTGACCAGCGCATGCCCGGGCAGCGTCGCGCGCATAGCATCGAAGGCGCCGCGCATCGCACCAAGCGGGACCGCCAGGAATACCACGTCGGCATCGCGCACTGCCTCGGAGATATCATGACTGTAGCGGTCAATAACACCCAGTTTCACCGCCTCGTCGAGATTGGCCTTGCCGCGCCCACAACCGACGATTTCATCGACACGGCCGGCTTTACGCAATGCTCGCGCCAGCGAGCCACCGATCAGGCCCACGCCGATCACCGCCAGTCGGCCGATCGAATTGCTCAAAGTACCTGCTCCAACGCTTCCAGGAAGCGTGCATTCTCGTCCCTGAGGCCGATGCTCACACGCAAATGGTTCGGCAGCCCGTAGTTGGCCACCGGGCGCGTCACCACGCCCCGGCGCAGAAGAGCCTGATCGACCGGGTCTGCGCTGCGACCAAGATCAATGGTGAGGAAATTTCCCGCCGAAGGTATGAAGTCCAGACCAAGGCGCCGGACTCCCGCCACCAGCTGCTGCATGCCCTGATCGTTGATTTCCACCGAGCGGCGCAGATAGTCCTGATCGTCCAGCGCCGCCAATGCCGCGGCCTGAGCAAAACTGTCCACATTGAATGGTTGGCGCACCCGGTTGAGCAGATCGGCGACATCGGGGTGTGAAAGGCCGTAGCCGACCCGCAAGGCCGCAAGCCCGTAAGCCTTGGAAAAGGTCCGCGTCACGATCAGATTGGGAAAATCGCCCAGCCATTGGCTGGCATCCGGGAAATCGTCATCCTGCACGTATTCGAAATAGGCCTCGTCGACGACGATGATCACCTCTGACGGAACAGACTCCACGAATCCGCGCAGATCAACCTTATTCAGCCGGGTCCCTGTGGGGTTGTTCGGATTCGCGATCCAGATTACCCCGGTCTGCTGCGACACCATTGCGCGCATGGCCGCCAGATCGTGACCATAGTCGACGGCCGGCGCAATCCGCAGGGTCGCCCCGACCGCCATGCTGCTGATCGGGTAGACCGCAAAGGCATACTGCGAAAACACGCTCTCACGCCCGGCCCAGAGAAAGACGCGCGCCACCATATCGAGGACGTCATTCGAGCCGTTGCCCGCCGTTACGCAGGCGGCATCAACACCATGATGTGCCGCGAGCGCACGCCGCAACTCAAAGGCACCGCCATCCGGATAGCGGGTCAGATCGGCGACCTGCGCCTCCAACGCCGCACGCACGCGCGGGCTCGGACCCAGCGGATTTTCATTCGACGCCAGTTTGATCGAGCCGGTGATTCCCAGTTCCCGCTCGAGTTCAGACAACGGCTTGCCCGGGACATAGGGTTTGAGGGAAGCCAGCCCTGGAGCAGCTTGATTGATGAAGCGATTGGCCATAGATGTCTTAACGTTTTGGGTTTCGAGTTTTGAGTTGTGGCAGGCACCGGTCGAACTCGAAACCCACAGCTCAATACCCATAACCTTTCAAAGTACGGCCCGGGGATAAGAGCCGAGTTCCTTGTACATCCCTGCACGTGCCTGCAGAGCCTGGAGCGCTGATGCCACCTCGGCGTCATCGCGATGACCATTGATGTCGACGAAAAACACGTAATCCCAGTTGCCGCGGCGTGACGGCCGGGATTCAATACGGGTCATGCTTATCCCATGTTCTGCAAGCGGCCCCAACAGCTGGTGCAGCCCGCCCGCCTCGTTGCGGGTTGAAAGCAACAGGCTGGTCTTGTCATCTCCCGATGCAGGCACAGACTGTCGCCCGACAACCAGGAAGCGCGTGGTGTTGCCCGGGTCATCCTCGATATTCGGTGCCAGCAACCGCAGCCCATACAGCTCGGCCGCCATATTGCCCGCAATCGCGGCGGTATCGTCCGATTCCGTGGCGCGTTTTGCGGCCTCCGCATTGCTGCCAACCGGTATCCGTTCGACGAAAGGCAGGTGCCGATCGAGCCAGGCACGACATTGCGCCAGCGACTGCTGGTGCGAATAAACAGCCTTGAGACTGCTGAGATCAGGATTCGAACCCAGCAGATTGTGATGGATCCGCAGGGTCACCTCACCACAGATCTTAAGCGGCGAATTCAGGAACATGTCGAGCGTGTGACTCACCACGCCTTCACTGGAGTTCTCCACCGGCACGACGCCATAGTGGCAGCTACCGCTTTCGACCTCCTGAAAGACGTCAGATATCGCGGCCATCGACACGGTTTCGACCGCGTGTCCGAAATGCTTGTGTGCAGCTGCCTGGGTAAAGGTACCTGCCGGCCCCAGATAAGCAATCCTGAGCGGTAGCTCCAGCGCCAGACAGGCGGACATGATCTCACGGAACAACAGGGCAACGGACTCGGCATCCAATGGCCCTTTATTGCGCTCCTTGACCGTGCGCAAGACCTGGGCCTCCCTCTCGGGTCGGTAGAAAACCGCATCCGGATCCGATGCCAGCTTTATCCGCGCCACCTCCTGCGCCGCCTCTGCGCGGGCGTTCAGGAGGTCCTGGATCTGCTGATCGATCGCATCGATCCGATTCCGGATATCGGCAAGTTGTTCTTCGTCGCTCATTCGAGATCTCTAGCGCGTCCGATCCCTTACTCACATCCCAGACAGCGCACCGACAGGACACCATCGATATTGTCGATACACTTCACCGCCTCATCCGAGGGAGGATTGTCGACGTCTATCAGGGTCACCGCAATATCGCCGCGCGACTTGTTGAGCATATCAATGATATTCAAACCCGCCTCCGCGAGGTCCGTCGAAACCTGACCCAGCATATTCGGGACATTGCTGTTTACAACGGCCAGACGATAGCCACCCTCGGCGCGCGGCAGGTTGATCTCTGGAAAATTGACCGAGTTGGTCACATTACCGTTTTCGAGCCAGTCGCGAATCTGGTCCGCGACCATGACCGCGCAATTTTCCTCCGCCTCCGAGGTCGACGCCCCAAGGTGCGGCAGAGTGATCACCCGTGGATGATCCTTGAGCAGGTTACTGGGGAAATCGCACACGTAGGCATACAGCTGACCGCTGTCGAGAGCCGCGACCGCTGCTTCGTCGTCGATGATCCCGTTGCGCGCGAAGTTCAGTAGCACCGATTTCTGCTTCATCAGCCGGAGACGGTCGGCGTTGATCATGTTGCGCGTGCTGTCGGTCAATGGCACGTGAAAGGTGATGAAATCCGAACGTGCGACCAGGTCATCCACCGAAAGGGCCTGCTCCACGTCCGCCTCCAACGCCCAGGCCGCGCGAACCGTGATCGTCGGATCGTAGCCAATGACATTCATACCCAGGGCACGCGCAGCATTGGCCACCTTGACCCCGATGGCTCCCAGACCAACCACACCCAGGGTGCGTCCCGGCAACTCGAAGCCGACGAAATTCTTCTTGCCAGCCTCTACCTCCTTGCTGATCGCAGGGTCCTCGCCAGACAAGCCGGTAGCGAAACGCCATCCCTGTGCGATGTTGCGCGCCGCCATCAACATGCCGGCCACGACCAGCTCCTTCACCGCATTCGCATTTGCGCCCGGCGCATTGAACACGGGGATGCCCGCTGCCGTCATGGCATCCACCGGGATGTTGTTGACACCCGCGCCGGCGCGGCCGATCGCCTTGACCGAAGCAGGCAGGACCATGTCGTGCATTTTGGCGGAACGCACCAGGATGGCATCCGGCTGCGACATCTCGGACGCGATCTCGTAATTGCCGCGCGGCAGACGGTCCAGACCGACTACCGAGATATTGTTGAGAGTCTGAATCTTGTACATATCAGTGCCTGTTTGATTGCTTTAACCACAAAGAGCACAAAGAACACCGAGGTGTCGATAATCGAAAGCCGATGCAGGGAATGCCACATCAAATTGATCCAAGAATGCCGTGATGCCTGCTTAGTGACCTTCGTGTCCTTCGTGGTAAATCCAGTTATCCGTTCTTGCGCTCGAATTCGCCCATGAACTCGATCAGCGTATCGACACCGGCCTCGGGCATAGCATTGTAGATGCTGGCCCGCATTCCACCCACGGAGCGATGCCCCTTCAGGGTCTTGAGACCGGCCTCGCCGGCCTGCTTTAGAAAGTCGGCATCGAGTGACGCGTCTGCCAAGGTGAAAGGCACGTTCATCCACGAGCGACACTCGGTCGCAACCGGATTGGCATAAAACGCCGAAGCATCGATCGCATCGTACAGCTTGGCGGCCTTGCGCTGGTTGATCTCAGCCATACCCGCCAGCCCCCCCTTGTCCTTCAGCCACTTGAAGACGAGGCCGGCCAGATACCAGCCGTAGGTTGGCGGCGTGTTGTACATCGAGCCGTTGTCGGCATGGATGGCGTAATTGAACATTGCCGGCGTACCATCGATTGGGTTGCCGATCAGATCATCACGTACGATCACGATTGTCAGCCCAGCAGGACCGATGTTCTTCTGTGCACCGGCATAGATCAGTCCATAGCGCGAGACATCCAGCGGCCGTGACAGGATGGTCGATGACATATCGGCAACCAGCGGAATATCACCGCTTGCGGGGACGTATGGAAACTCGACCCCCTCGATGGTCTCGTTCGGTGTGTAGTGCAGATAGGCCGCGTCCGCGGAGACACTAAACCCATCC
>Ga0316196_10000280_pt1 | contig 18589 bp, 18 predicted proteins | sample Eddsed2cm_MG_FD_204938 | JGI IMG/M metagenome (GOLD analysis project Ga0316196, IMG submission 204938) | Coastal sediment microbial communities from Maine, United States - Eddy sediment 2 cm | ecosystem: Environmental > Aquatic > Marine > Coastal > Sediment | place: USA: Maine | collected... | reverse complement strand
ATTCTTCGGACTTTTTATCACGTTGTGCATGCGACGCTACCGTTTCACCGACAGCCTGTACCTTCCACATGCCGATCAGCTCTTCACGCACATAGCTCAGGTAGTGACGGGGTTCCCTGGTACCGGCTTTGTGATCAGTCATCAGCAGCGATTCCGGCAGTCAGTTTGGATGAGATAATTCATATGCATACCTGCGCAGCCAAGGACATTACACCTTCGAATCTGTCTCGCGAACCCAAGTGAAGAGTATGCTTGGGCCGACATCCAAGCAGCTCCGCAGGATATTCAGGCTCTCGCCGATAAGACATCGCAGAGTTCAGCGCTTGCATGGTCTTTCATTCAAAGCGGTGGAACGGTGCTGAGCGCAAAGGTCAACGAGGCCTCGATGCAAGCTTTATTTCCCAAGATCCGGCGTCGGTAATCAATGCGCTTGATGCTGACACAGGCCGCGCACTCGCTGCCTATCTTCGAGGCCCCGCCTACGGATTATTCTTTGACCCAGCTCGGAATCACGACGCGTGGTTACAGCCTGAGCCGCTTTCTGAGCAGGTCGCGGCATCTGTCGGTGACCTCTTGGAAATGCTGGAAGCGCACTTCCCCGTCCCCTCGCAAGGAGACGCGGCCGCCGAGACGCTTGAGGTTTCTGCTGAGGAGGTCGATGCTTTCTGCGAATAGATCGAGCAGAAAAACTACGAAGTGGCCGATTCTCACGCAACGGTCAAAACCTGCACGGCTTGAATGCGCAGTGAAGAGTCGTTTGGTGCCTGGAGAGTCGGATGGGTGGCCAAACAGACTTCCAATCCGTCAAAGGATCTGCAAACGTGTCCGCATGCTTTGTGTTCCCTAACCAGTGCAAGCCGGGGCCTGCCACCGGTCTATGTTCAACACCCATAGGGGGTATCGGATGAAATTGTCAACATTATTGAGCATCACCGGGATTTCGCTCCTGGTGGCCGGATGCGCGGGCGGTGGATCCGGCGAACCCGCACAAACCGGAAGCTGCGCAGGCGGACAGTGCACCGGGGTCTGTGTGGACATGGTCAAGGCCTATGCGCGGGAAAGGCTCGGAACCGAGGCGACGGACGTTTCCTTCAGCTTTGGGAGCGCGGACCCGTTGCCCTCCAACGGCTCAGTGACCTACTTCCGCACCGCCGCCTGCCCTAACGGCGGTGAGTACCAGGCTGAGTTTTTCGGCACGTCTCAATCCTGCAGCAATGTCTTCCGGGGTGAACTGCCAAAGTATGTGGGTAAGTTGCTGGTGGTTCCCAAGGGTTGCCCGAGCTGACCGAATGCCCGAGCGATAGATCGGGACTGTTGCCGTTGACGTGGTTTCGTCCGTCGGTCTGCGCCTGAAGCATCATGCCGCGGTTGTTGGTGATGGATGCAGCCTGCCTTGGAAACCATCGGCAATTCCCGCGCGGACTTTTGGGTCTGCCGAGGTCACGAACCGGGCAGCGGGCAAAGCGAGTGCGGCGTCTGCCGTTTTTCGATGCGCTGTGTATCGAGCGCCCCGATGGCTCCGATCGGTTTCGCCGGGTCGGCACAAACTGCGATCCACCGGGCCGATACCGCTCGCCACGTGCGACTAGCGGACGGTCCACACAACTTGTTCAGGTTCGCCCGCCGGCATCTTCACACTTCGTCACCGGCCAACAATTCCCGGATACAGTCTTCCAGCGGCTGGAGATGAGTGTCGACTACAGCGGCAACAGTAAATGGGTCGATATTGCCCAGATAGTTGTGCACGAGAATATTCCGGAAGCCACGAATTTCGCGCCAGGGGATTCCGGGGCAACGGGCCTGCAACGGCTCAGGCAGGTTCTGAGCAGCCTCCGACAAGGTCTGTAGATTGCGCAGTGTTGCATCGTACAAGACCTCATCCTCTCGCAGATCACCTCGCGCCTGGACCCGCCGAATCCTCGCGACGGCATCCAGAATATGTTGCGCGTAGGGCTGCCAGGGCTTGTTCACAAGTCCACAGCCTCTTGCATGACCTGGTCGCGAATGTGACGATTCAATTCATGCTCGGGAATCAATTCCACGGGTCGTTGCAGCAGCTCGGCAAGCTTGTCCGCTAAGGGCAGGCGCTGCGCGAACAAATCGTAACCCCGAGGGAAGTCCACCAGGAAATCCACGTCACTGTCAGCTCGTTCCTCTCGCCGCGCCACCGAACCGAACACCCGCATGCGTCGTGCGCCATACTGATGCCCTAAGCGTGCGATGATTGCGCGTTTACGATGTATCTCATCCAGAAGCATACCGAATCCTCAACCCAACCTCCGAGTCACCACACCCTAGATCTTGTGTATATGTCGTGACCGTTGCGGCATTGTGCATGATCTGCGCAAGCATATCGTAAAGAAAACGGAGTACGACGGACCCGCAAGTGACTCGTGCTCGCTGAGGCCGGTTCTTGTCTATTTCGAGTCAGCCCCAAGCGTTTGGACGATGCCGCCGAGGTCTATGAAAACTACTCTTCCAGCGCCTTTTGGACAGCCTCGCTGTCTTTGATCTTCTGTGCGGCGTCACTTCCCCGGACGGCGCGGTAACGCTCGTAAAACTCCAAGTCTGCTGGGCCGATGGAACATCCCGGCAATTCCATGCAGCGCTCAAGGAGATCAACTTTGCCTTTTGAGCCGAACTGCATTTGGATGGCGTTGATAAACTTGGGTCCGCCGATGCTGATTCCGACAACCATAGTGGCGATGATGCATACAAGGGCGATCAGTTTGGCCGAGGTCGACAAGTTCATTGGTTTCTCCCTTTACATCTGCAGCGGAGGCATCCTGCCGATCAGGCGGATCGCTCTTTGGCGCTGCGGAATGCGGCAGCCGGTGGACTGTTCCGCGTTTCCGGCACGTGCTCGCCTGAGTACGGATGCACTGCCCCAGTATCTTGGTCCTTCTAGCGCGGATCGAAGACGGGCCGGCCCCGTAGTTACGAGACCGACCCATTCCTCACTGGGCCCATTCCTTATTGGAATCGAGCTGATGCCCACAGCCCCGTGTCTTCAACTGCGAGTACGTCAGCATCCGACGAACGTGCGATTAGGAACATCTGCGGGTCACTCCACCAGCTCGGGATCACCCGGCATCCAGGTTTTGTCGTAGAAGGGCTCAAGCGGACCATACAGGCGAAGAATGGTGTTCCAGCCCTTGCTCGGGTCGGTCTGGATCCAGTTGTTCTTCTGACCATCGGGTGCCTCGGGCGCGAAATAGACGTCGTAGGAGCCGTCTTCGTTCTGCTTGAGTCCCTCTTTGTTGCTGTCGACCCCCGGGAAACGCTGATCCGTCTGCAGCATGCCTCGGCTCTGGTTGTCGTACAGCGTGAAGGACCAGAAGTCTTTGGCGGGCACATCTTTTGGCAAGTTGATCTTGTAGGTCTTGCTGCCGTCCAGGGCGGTGCCATCCTTATCCAGGTAGGCGATGGCGTACTGAGACCCCTTGCCCACATTCTTCACCGCCATGGCGGGGGTGATCCCAGTGGCATAGAAGTGCATGTAGATGCGTGAGTCCAGCAGCCGTTCGCCATCCAGCAGGAAGTCATAGCGGCCCTCGATAAAGGGGTTGGTCCACACGCGCTCGCCTGGATAGAGGTAGTGACGATGGTCAACCGGGCGGGCAGTCAGCGCCCGTGCCGTGACTGAGCCGATCTTGGCCGCGTCGGTGAGGATCTTTTTCATGCGGTCATCTGGCTTGAATTCAGTGCCCTTCTTGATACCGATGGCGGCCAGCAGCCCTCGGGTCTCAGGGTCGAGACCCGCCAGCGGCTCGGCCTGGATGGTCGCGTTGAGTTCCTCCCAATAGCCGTAGTCCATTCGGTGGATGGTGTTGTCGAACTGGTCCGAGATGTTGACAAAGGTCATCTCCGGCGGATTGTCTTTCTGGGAAAGCGGATAGATTCGAAACAGCGACTTAGTCTCGTCCACCGCTGGCTTCGGCGACCCGTCCACCTGGAATCCACGCCAGATGACCCAGTTGCCATAGGTCGATGTTTGCGCGACGTGGTAGCCCTCTGGCACATCGCCGTCGTAACCCGGCGGCAAGATCAGGAACTTGCCACCCTTGCCCTCATCCGGGCCGGCGTTTCCGAAATCCACCACGTAGTGGAACCAGGCATCGTTCAGGAAGCCCAGCACGTTGGGTGGGGTCTCGATGACCATCGGCTCATCGCCAAGCTCCAACCAGGACGCCATGTAGACTGAGGTGGTGTTCGGGGTCAGCCATAGCGCTTTGGAGTCCATCAGCTCTTCAAACAGCACAGCGGTGGTATTGGCCGGCCCGTGCTTGAGCAAGCCGTGCTTGAGCGCATACATGGAGGCGATCGGTATACCGTTCAGGAAAGCCTCTGTTGCGCGATTGAGATCGAGATTGTCGTAGACCTTCTGGGTTGTTTCCGCGTCTGGGACACCATCGACGGAGGTCAGGGTGCCAATGGAGGTTTCCAGTGTGTCGGGCGTCTCGATCCCCTCGGGGATCGGTGTGGTCATCATCATCTTGTCTCCTTCCGCCCAGGCGTGGGTGCTTAGTACCGCCGCCAATGCCGCAGCGAGCAGGGTTGTTGTTTTCATGTTCGGCTTTCCTCAATTTTCCAATTTGTTTTTCTGGTACAAACCCGTTCTCACTCAACCGGCGCATCGGCGCCCATACGTGTGAAGATTCAGGGCTCGCTGTCGTTCGTCGTCGATTTCGACTCGTACAGGGTTGACGTCCAGATTCGGGTCAGCGCCTCGAGGACCATCTCGGCATTGCGCCGAGGGTGGCGACCGAAGCTATGGATGAGCATCGAGGCGTCCAGACGGTTGAGCGCAACCGCAATCGAACGGGCGTCGAACGGCTCAATCAAGCCCAAGGCCTGTTGCTGCTCGATGCGGCTGGCGACCGCTTCGTCAAATTTGTCGAGGAATGCTGCCCAGGCGCGCTCTAGGCGCTCGTCGGTGGTGGAGGCGTCCGCCACCGCCCGCAGCAGTGGGCCGCGCTCGAAACACACCCTGACGAGTCCGGACAAAGACTGACGCAACAAGTGCTTCGGGTCGCCATCACCGGTTAACCAGGGAGCTGCTGCCTCGAATATGTCGGCCTCAAGACCTTGGAGCAGCGTATCCATCAAGGCGTAAAGATCGTCGAAATACCGGTAAAACGCTGACCGGCTGACGCCTGCGATTGCCATCAGGTCCGCGACCTTGATCTCCCGGAACGGTTGCGTCCACAGCAACTCCAGCGCGCCATCGAGAATCGCTTTGCGGGTCCGATCTGACTTGCGCGCCTTCGGGGCCCCGTTGGCTTTAACACGCGCCTGTGCTCGTGCAAGGTCTAAATGTGACATGGTGTCGCAATTTAGTGACGTGGTGTCACAAAAGCAAGCGGAAACCCGGATGCTCGCAGTGGCAACGGACGGTGCCACGGTCGGTTTGGCGCACAAGCCGTGTCAGCAGCCTTTTCGTCCGGCAGCCTCTCTTTGTCGAGCCAGTCGGTGGTCGGCGTGACTGTGGAACGTCATCAAACCGGCATTCCGACTCCGGAATCCACCTTGAACACGGGTTTGCAGGCGACTTGTTCGCCGTTGCACCGACCACAAGGACAGCCGCCACCGGGACAGGGATTCAGGCGGAGATCGTGTTGGCCAGTGAGCGGACGGCTACCGCAGGTAACCTGGAACACTCAACGAGCTTGAGGGGAAGGGGCGTTTACTCGATACTCGCGGGGCCAGCATGACCCACAAGTTCACGTCTCCCAACGAACTCAGGATTTTATGATATGAGCGACTATCCAAAACTCACCGAAATGGGCGTGCGGCATCCGCTGGAGATTGAGAAATTCGCGGTGCACTCGGCAGCCCAGACCGACATCCTGCAAATAACCTACAATCGGAAAAAGGGTTCGTTGCTGCCGGTCAGCCGGCGCTACAAGTTCCCTCGGATAAAGAAATCGGTAGTGGTCGATAGCGGCACCCGGCAAACAGAGACCATGTACGAGAGCGCACCGGCTTTGCGGCAAGCGCTGCGCGAGCTTGAGCGACTCAAGACGGTGCGGACACACGGAAAGGATCTGGCCGATCTGATCAGAGCCGAATTCAAGCAGCTGCAGGAAGATATTGCGCTGCGTACACAATACATCCAGTCATTGATCGACAAGCTCTGAACCCGGCAGCCGCTTGGAGCTATCCAATCATCCTCGGGATCGAGCGCGGTTCTACCGTGCATATACTGCTGGATTGATCGGATCGCAGAACCCGATGGCCGCACCTCGGTCACCGTACCGGGTCGCGGTTTAAGGCGCATACCTGCCGCGCTTCTGCGTATTCAGGTTGTAAGCAGCCGCTTCGTTCGAAAGGATCTCCGTTGCGTTTGTCGGTCGTGAGGCTGACCATTTGTTATCCGTGAGCGTTTGATGGACTCGGGCTGCGGTTCGTTGCCGCCCAGTTGCGCGAGCCGTCGTCGGCGTACCGAGCACGCTGCCCCCTGTGCCACATGGCGGTGTCTCTTCTTGTAGCCGGATAGCGGCTACCCCAGGTGTTTGTCGACATCCGCGCCCTGGTGCACGATACCGATCACCTCAACACCGGCCGGCACGACCAGATAGAACACCACGTGGCGACCTTGCGGGAAACTGCGGTAGCCTGCCTTCACCTCGTCGCGCAGCCGGCCGAGCTGAGGGTTCCAGGCCAAGTCGCGGAGGCAGGCGAACAGACTATTGAGGTAGTGCTCCGCCTGCTCCACGCTCCACTGCTCGGCGGTATAGACCCAGATCGCCTCAAGGTCGGCACGGGCCAGTTCTCGCAGCGCATAGGTTGCGCTCACTTGCCGTGTTTTTCGCGCATCTCGGCCAGGAACCCGGCCGGTGAGAAATCCTCGATCAGCGCACTCGCCTCGCCAGCCGCCAGCTTTGCCCTGAGGGCTTCGAGCTTGAGCTCGTCCTCCTCCAGACGCCGCAGACCGGCACGAACCGCCTCGCTGACCGACTGAAAGCGGCCCTCGGAGATCTTCTCTTTGACGAACGCATCGAAATGCTCGCCAAGGGTCACCGATGTATTTCTGGGCATGTTCGCCTCAACACAGGAAATATGTATTAATTATTAATACCAAAAACCAGGAATACAAGTACGAGGAAACTGCACGACAGCTCATGGTCCAGTTCGGCGTTATTACACTGCAACAATCGCTGGCCCAGTCATGCGCCCGAGTGCCTTCGCCGCCAACCCATCAACGGCCACGCGATTCTTTAGGGGGGGCGGATATTCTATACTCATAGGGGGAGTATGGGTGTTGCCTTGGTTCGGTTTCTCGCAGTCAAAAAGCACGCTTCCGTTCTTCGTGCTGCGTGCGTCGTCGGCTGCTCAGCGTCGGTTCGTGCAAAAGGGGCTTCCGCAATCCGACCCTGCGGCCTGAAATCGGTTTGAAAGAGCCAAACTATCGCTTGCCGCTGCACCTCGCGTTGACACGTCGGGGACGCTCTGAAATGCGACGTCCGTATGGGACGAGACGCTTGTTCAAAAAATCGACGGGGGCGCAGACCCTTTATTTTTTCTGATCTCTATCTCCTGAAAACTGTCGAGAGGGACACTTGTGTTCAAAAGCGCTGGCGATTACCTGACCCACTTCTCCTGGTCGATAGGGACCGTGGACCGGCTGGTCATCGAAGAGCTTGGCGAGATCATCGACCGGTACTTTCGACGGACTTTGGGTGTCTGCTTCTACCAGCTCGCACTGGACGGCGCCAAGATTGAGTCCACTGCACATCCGGAGTTACGGGACCAGCCGGGTTTGACGGGAGTTTGGTCGAGTCACTCCACCAAGGACTTCCCCATCCGACGCGGGGACACTCATCGCTGCCATACGACCTGGGCCTATGACCTCGATCGACCGCTGTGGATAACCGCCGACAACGGCGGTTTGCTGAGCAAAACGACAGGCGAAGGGGCAACCACGGTCTGCAAGAACCATTGGAGTCCAATCGCGGAGGAGGCGCTCCCGCCGTATTTGGATTACGCGGATGGGAAGGCGCGTACTTCGATCATTCTGCCGCTTCGCTATGCGGGGCGTGTTTTCGGCGTCATGAATCTCGAGTTTCCGGAAACGCTGAAGTGCACGGAGCTGGGTCGCGACGAAATGATGGCCATTGCGAACGCATTGGCGAGGATTCTGTGGTTGCACGAGACAGACAAGGAAAGGCTGGAGAAACGTCGGCGCCTCATCGAGCGGTTGAGCGACGGTCTCCGAACAGCGACATCCCTGCTCAGTCGACCTCAAGTGTTCGTCGCCAGCGCGGCCAAAGCGGACGAACAGGTCGTGGATGCAATAAAGGACACACTCAAGGGGATCGGAAATTTCGACTTGGTCTTTTGGCGCGACATTTCTGAGAGCGGGAATATCAACTCGCAAGTCATAGATCGAATTTCCACATGCCTGTTCGGTGTCTGTTATCTGTCGGAGCCAGTTGGCGGCAAGACACGTCCTCGTTATCGTGACAATGCGAACGTGCTTTTCGAAGCGGGAATGCTCAATGTTCTGGGTGATTTACCGGAAACGCGAAACACGGGTTGGATACCGGTTCGTGAATCCCATGAGGAGGGTCTCACAGCGGCACCCCCATTCGACATCGTCTCGCTGCGAACGGTGATCGTGCCGCGCGACGCGCGTGGCAAGTTCAACAAGCAGTCGTTCGTCGAACAGCTTAGTGGCATGATCAAGGAGGCGCGCGGTGCGAACTGGTCATAGCCGCACGCAAAGCGGAAGATCTGACGGCCGGCATCATTGGCTTTTCATGGCTTGATGAATCGGGGTCAGATTCGAGCTGACCCGGCCAGACGAAAAGTCGGTTTGGGTCTCCTATACTTGGCTCAGAGAACGGCGCTTCGCGGTCCTCAAATCTTCGGTGAGCTTCGCTGCGGTGCCTCGCATCGCAACGGTTCTTGCGCCTTGGCCGCCGGTCCGTTCGCGAGGGTGTGCATTTGTCCATTACGCTGATCGTCTTTCTGGCGGTCTACCTCGGTATGATCATGGGCGGCGTACCCGGGCTGCGGATGGACCGTGCGTCGGTGGCGCTCAGCGGTGCGGTTGCGTTGCTCGCTTTTGGCGAGTTGGATCAGGCGGAGGCCATCGCTGCCATAGACTTCGGCACGCTGGGCATGCTGTTCGGCCTGATGCTCATCTCCGTGCAGCTTCAGATCGCCGGCTTCTATGCGGCACTCTCGGTCACGGTGGCCCGGATCCATGCTTCGCACGTGGTGCTATTGGCACTGTTGATCGCGTTGGTCGGACTGCTCTCAGCCTTTCTCACAAACGACGTGGTCGCGGTCGCAATGACACCCGTGGTGCTCGCGATCGCGCTGCGCCGAGGCGTGAATCCTTTGCCTTTCCTATTAGCGATTGCGCTGGCCGCGAATGCTGGTGCGGTCGCAACCATCATCGGCAGTCCTCAGAACATGTTGATCGCACAGCGGCTGGATCTGAGCTTCGGTGGATATCTTGAGTATGCGGTGGTGCCCGCGCTGTTGGCGCTTGTGGTTATCTGGGGGGTTCTGGCCCTGGCCTATCGGGGGCGCTGGACGCTGGAGCAGGGCGATGCGCCGATGCCGGATGCCCTGCCTGAGCCGTCTTTCGACCGATGGGAGACCGTCAAAGGTCTGATGGCGTTGGGATTTATGCTCTACGCGTTCGTATTCACCGAGTGGGATCGAGGCATGGTCGCCACCATCGGTGGCGTGTTGATGCTCTTCAACGCCCGCTTCATGGCTCGGCCCATGCTCGAGCGGGTGGATTGGGATCTCTTGATCCTGTTTGTCGGGTTGTTTGTGGTCAACGGGGCCTTCGCCAAGGCCGGCTATTCGACCGCCCTGGTGGTCTGGCTCCGTGGAATGGGTATCGACCTGCACGACGTGGACGTGCTGTTTGCGGTCACGGCTGTGCTGAGCGACATCACCTCCAACGTGCCGACCGTGATGCTTCTGCTGCCGTTTGCCGGAACCGATCCGCTTTCCGGGCCGCTGATGGCGCTCGCCAGCGGTCTCGCCAGCAATCTGATCATCATCGGCAGCCTCGCGAACATCATCGTGGTCGATGCGGCGGAGGCCAAGGGCTTCAAAATCTCGTTTATGGACTTTGCGAAAGTTGGACTGCCGGTTTCCGTCATCACCCTGGCCATCGCCTATCTGTGGGTGAAGCTCGTGGTGGCGATCTGACGGGGCCGGTGGTGCTGGATCACGGGTTTTCCTGCTGGGAGTTGCTCAGTGTGCGAAGAAGCTCAAACAGATCCTACCGCGCTGGATTAAATGTTGCGGCTGGCCGGGGAATACTACTGCCCGCGTCGTTATACTTCCTCGCCTAGCTGGCCGCCCCGGTGCCGAAGCTGAACCTGAACCTGAACCGATTCCAGCGAGTGTTCGCTCCCAACAGCCGACATTGTGTGCGGGTTGCACAGCCTAATCGCACCGCCAAGTCGGCTTCCGTGTGGTCGTCGCCCCGCATGGGCGACAAAACGCCAACTCCGAATCGGCTGCGCCGAGCGCCGGTTAAGCCAGGCTAAGCTTCGGTGGCCAAGTCCGGCTCGTGGCAGTGCTTCAGAATCGCAGCACGGGTGCTGTTCTTGAGTGCGATCGCGGCGCTCCAGTCCGAGCCATCGGGTTCCACCGGTGGCAGGATCACCAGCGAGACGGGGCCTGGACGGACCCACCACTGACCCGCTCGAAGCTTTGACCGTGTGCCCCGAATCGAAACGGGAACGAGCGGCACAGCGGCCGAAGCGGCCGTGATGAACGCACCCATTCGAAACGGGCGCAATCCCGACACACGGGAAAAAGTCCCTTCCGGGAAGAAAGCGAGGGATTGTCCTTCGTGGGCGGCGCCGATCAGTCGCCGCGCATCCTCCGAACTGCGCTCGAGATCGAACCGTTCGACGAAGTGAACCCCGAGTCTTTGCAGAAACAGTCGGGACACGAAGGCGCCTTTGACGTCACGTTTCACGACGTAGTGGAAAGGGCGTGGTATCGCGGTGACCAGTGCCATACTGTCCAGATAGCTGCAGTGATTCGCCACCAGCACACAGGGCCGGGTGGCGGGGATATGGTGCAGTCCCCGCACCCTGAGTGCGGTCCCGGTGAACCAACCGAGCAGCCGGCCAGCCACGCGTAGCGCCCTCCAACGCCAATCGAGTCGAGGAAGAAGCACCGTCGTCAGCCAGACGCCCGTCGCCAGGAGATAGAAGCAAGCCCACGCCCAGGCCGAATACCCTACCTTGAAGACCGTTCGACCGGTCCGCCGGGCTTCCGCCAACAGCGTGTCGAAGGCGATGGCGAAGGTCTGCACACCCCGCCCGTGGCCCAGGATCCGGCGTTCGTACAGAACACGCGTTGCGTTGCGCCGGATCTTGCCGCTGGAGGTTTTTAGTACCGTATGGGGTGACGCCAGGATGATCTCGTCGGCCGGGATGGCCAGTAGATCAATGGTTTTCTGGAGGATCTGCTGGCGCAGGTTATCGAGCGTTTCGTTCTCGGTCTCACGGGTCTCCGCCACCACCACCAGGCTCTCCGGTGCCGGCGTCCGCCGGCTGGCGAACACGGCGACACAGCCATTGCGGATACCGGGGGTCTCGCCGATCGCCTGCTCCAACTCATAGGGATAGATGTTGCGACCGGCGCGTATGATGACGTCCTTGTCGCGACCGGTTATGAACAATTCGCCGGCTGCCATGTAGCCGCGATCCCCGGTATCCAGCCAGTCGTCGCTGCGGAACAGCCGTCGGGTCGCTTCCGGGTTGCGGTAGTATCCGCTGGTGGCCGACGGCCCCTTGAACTCGACGCGCCCTTCGCGGCGCTCGGGAAGCTCGACACTTGCCTCATCGACAATCCGGATCTGCTCGCCCGGTAACGGGGTACCGCACCCAGGCCACAGCAACGGACTGGGGTCGTCCGCGGCAGCCGGAATGGCCCGACCGTTGTGGGCGAACGCATCGCGTTCGATTCGGTCGATTACCACGGCACGGTCCGGAGACGAAATGGCCAGGCCAACACACGTTTCCGCCAGTCCATAGGCGGGTTTGAGGACGTTCGGTCGCAGCCCGTAGTGGGCGAATCGCGCGTTGAAACGGGCAACGGTATCCGGGCTCACCGGCTCGGCACCATTGAGCATGAACCGCATGGTACTGAGATCCAGACCCTCGATCTCACTGTCCGATACCTTGGCAAGACAACGCTCGTAGCCGAAGTTGGGCGATGCGGTCAGGGTGGCCCCATGACGATGTAGCGCCCAGAGCCAACGCGATGGTTTGGCCAGGAAGGCCAGCGGCGACATCAACGCCACCGGAATACCGTGATACAGGGTGGCGAGCCAGGCTCCGATTAGCCCCATGTCGTGGTACAAGGGCAGCCAGCTCACGAATATATCGGTGGAATCCGCTTGTAGCCGTTGGCCGAGGCCACGTATGTTCGCGAGCAGGTTCGCATGCGTCAGGACGACGCCTTTGGGGTCACCGGTGCTGCCAGAGGTGTACTGCAGAAAGGCAATGTCCTCGGGCCGCCGCGGCACACTGGCGTCGCGCAGGTGCCGGCCTGCAAGGTCTTCAGGCGTCACTGCCTTGTCGAGGCTCGGCACCTGGGCCGCCAGCATTCGGCCCACAAGCTTGGCCTCGTGGACGGTCACCAACAATCTGACAGCGGCGTTGCCGAGTATGCCGGCGTGACGCCTGAGGTGCTCGGCAATCTGTGAGCGCCGTGCCGGCGGATAGATGGGAACTGGAACGCAGCCGGCCATGAGAATCCCGAAAAAAGTGTCCAGGTAGGCCCGGCCCGTCGGCAACATGATCGCGATGGTCTGACCGGGTTCCAACCCTTCGTGCCTCAGCCCGGCTGCGATCGTCTGCGCACTGCGATGCAGCTGACCGTAGCTGATCTCGACCGGCGTCTCGGAATCCTCGTACAGATAGACATGGGTGCGCTCGGGGTGTCGTTGGACATGCCAGTCGAGAACCTCGGGCAGGGTCTCGGCCTCGCTGGGCAACCCACGGGCAGCGCCAGGCAACTCGTAGTGAACGGCCTTCGCCCGGGCGGGGGCGGCACCCCGCCGGGCCAGTACCAGTTGCACCAGCTCCCGCGGGGATTCAGCAAGCAGGGCGTCATCCCCGACACTGAGACCACAGATGCTCTCCAACCGTGACAAAAGCTCGGCCATCGCAAGGCTGTCGAGGCCGAGATCGCTGTCCAGCCGGCTGTCGAGCGTTGTGGCGCCTCGTCGTTGAACTTCCGGGTGCAGCTCGCGGGCGAGCTGATCCGCCGCCTTGAGTACGGTGGCGGCCAGCTTTTCGTCGTCGCTGGTCGTAGCTTTTTGGGCTTTGGCTGCCATGATCATGACTATAGTCGCTGTGGCGGACGGTCCGCCTAGGTGCTCGAGTCAGGCCAATTGTACTCCGCTTGCCCATGCCACAGGGTGGTCCAGGCAAAGCCGGTGGCTTCGGACGGCCTGCGCAAACGATGCACACCCACAACAGCTACCGCGAGCTGAGCGTCCACGGTCGGCGCCAGGCCGGAGCTGCGGTGATCGAGCGGGGCACCCTCGCTGGCTGACGCGCCAAACAGGTCTTGATTGAACAGCTTAGCGGCACGATTGGGGCGGTGCGCGATGCGAACAATCCATAGCCGGATGCGAAGGCGGCTGGCCTGGCGATGGGTCTCGGTCGGAAAGACGTGTCACTGCGTCATCTGCCTTCAGCCGTGGTGTGAGGATTTGCGGCCACGCGCTCTGTGCGGCCGGTTTGTGCTGATGAAAGCAGGGCGTCGATAAAGCGGTGTACTTTCAATGCTTCGACACCGGAGGCTCGTGGTGGCCGCCGGTCTCTTACCGCGTCTAGAAAATCAGTGATCACGGCACGGTGAAGATCGTTGCTGAAGGCCATGGGGTCGGCTCCGGCCCCGCCCGCGCCGTCATCGTGTCCCATCTCTATACCCTCACCGTTATGCAGGGCAACGGTGAGTGAATTGCCTCTTAGCACGGCGGTGCCGTGTTCACCGATGAGATTGATAACGTCTGGAAACCCCGGATAGGCCGTGGTGGTGGCCTCGATCGTGCCCAGCATGCCGTTGCTGAATCTAAAACTGCCGCTCACCATGTCTTCCGTCTCCATGCGGTGAACAGGGGTGGTGGTTGCGTAGCAAAAGACTTCTTCAGGCATGCCCACCAGGAACAGAAACAGGTCCAGGGTGTGAATCCCCTGGGTCAGCAGTACGCCACCGCCGTCCCGGTCCTTGTCACCCCGTCCGGGCTGATCATAGTAGCTTTGCGTCCGCCAGTTTCGGACCGAGACCGACGCGCCGATCAGCGCACCCAGCCTGTTCTCCTGCAGCAGCGTTTTAAGATGCTCGGCGGCTGGCCGGAAACGATTCTGGAGGACCAGGGCCAGGGCCACGCCGTGACGATCACAGCCGTCGACCAGTGCCTGGCGGCGGGCTGCTGACACTTCCAACGGCTTTTCCAGCAGCACATGCTTTCCGGCGGCCGCGCAGCGCAGGGCGAGATCGAGATGCGTGTTCGGCGGTGTCAGCAGACTGACCACATCGACCCGATGGTCGCTCAGTATCTGCTCCAGGCTGTTGGCCAGCGGGAACGGATACTGAGCTGCAAACGCCTTGCGTCGCGCCTCCGAGGGGCTGTAGGCATAGACAACCCGCGCTCGATCCTCAAGCTGAAGATAGCTGGCCGCATGGGGCGCAACCGCCATGCCCAGGCCGACGATGGCGACCCCCGTTCTGGCGGCTGTCTTCTCGGTTGAAGCAGGCATGGATCGGAACGCTATAGCGATTGGTCGGGCTTTGATGGATCGCCGCCGCTCTCGGAAATGGCGAAGTTGCCACCCTGGCAGCGGGTGGCGATAGAGTCCGGATCTTCCGGGGGCGCGTTCGCCAGCACATCCTCGGCGTATGGCTCGCTGCTGTCCATGGGCCGATAACCCAGGCGCATTGCGTTGCGATTGTCCCACCAGGCCCGCTGGTTCTGGGATACGCCATAGACAATCTCATGGCGGATCTCGGGGTGATCCAGCCCGATTCCAATCAATTGCGCCAGGTCTCTTGGGCTGATCCAGATGGCCAGCCGGCGCGTGTCCAGGGGTTTTACGGCTACGTTGCCGATGCGAACGCACATGGACTCAACCCCGTACTTGTCGGCATAGAGGCTGGCCACGGCTTCGCCGAACACCTTGCTGACGCCGTACCGGGTATCGGGTCTGGGCACACTGAGGTGGTCGATGGTTTCGGTGCGCGGGTAAAAGCCGATCGTATGATTGCTGCTGGCGAACACCACCCGTTTGATACCGTGTTGCCGTGCCGCCTCGTAAATGTTGTAGGTGCCTTCGATATTGGCGTCGCGAATCGTCGGCCAGGGGCCTTCGACCGCATATCCACCCAGATGGATGATGCCGTCCACACCCTCGGCGGCGCTGAGCACGGCGTCCGGGTCGGCAAGATCCGCGGCCACGAAACGCTCGTTTGAATGCAGCTCCGGTATATCCCGGAGGTCGGACAGGACCAATTCGTATCGGTCTCTGAGTTCGGGTCGCAGAAACGCGCCCACACCGCCTGCGGCGCCGGTCATCAGAATCTTTTTCAAAGCGGCTGCTCCTCTGCCGGCACAGTGGATGGTGGCGTCTCAGAAGCCATACAGGGCGCCCGGGTTGGTGGACAAAATGCGGGCGGTGAGGGCATCGTCTTCAGTCCAGTATCTCAACAGGTCCATGAGCATGGCCTCGTCCGGCGGATCGTCCAGGGCCGAGGGGTGCGGCCAGTTGCTCGCCCACAGCATGCGTTCGGGCGCGGCTTGGATCAGGCCCCGCGCCAGCCGGCCAACGTCCATGTAATGGGGTGGCCCCAGCCTTGAGGTCTCATATGGCGCCGAGAGCTTGACCCAGACCCGGCCGCTGTCCAACAGGTCTAACAGCGCCCGGTATCCGGGATGGTCCATGTTGACCGGCTCGAGAAACTTTCCGGTGTGGTCCACCACCAGGGCACACGGCAACCGTTTCAGGACTTCCGAGTGCTGTTGCAGATTGCGTCCGTCCATCTGCAGTTGTATGTGCCAGCCAAAGCCGTGCACCCGGTCTGCCATGGTGGCCAGAATCTCAAACGGCAGCACGCCGCCGGGCAGCAGGTGGAAGCGCAAACCGCGCACACCGAGGTCGCTCATACGCTGCAGTTCTGCATCCGACACGTCGGAATTGACCACCGCAACACCCCGGGCGATCGGTCCGAGCTCGTCCATGGCATCCAACAGACAGCGATTGTCGTCGCCATAGGCCGTGGGCTGCACCACAACGACGCGCTCGATACCGAGCCTGGCCATGACCCGCCGATAGGCCGACACGCCTTTGTCGGGTACGGGAAAGGGTGTGGTGGGGGCGACCGGGTATTCATCCTTGGGCCCGTACACGTGCATGTGACAGTCGCAGGTTCCGGGCGGTGCGCGAAAAGCAGGACCGGGCGGCCGGGTGCTGCCGGTCATCGCAGGTCTTCGTAAAGCTTGGCGACGGCGGCGCTGTGTGTCGCCAGCAGGGATAAGTCGTTGCCTACCGCCACAAAGGCAAACCCCTGCTCCAGGTGAAGCCTTGCGGTGGCTTCCACCGGTGCCAGAATGCCGCCCGGTTTGCCGCTGGCCTTGAGTCGCCCGGGCACGGCAGCAATGGCCTCCTGCACTTCCGGGTGTCCGGGGTTGCCCAGGTGACCGAAGGAGGCAGACAAATCCGCAGGACCAATAAACACCGCGTCAACCCCGTCTATGGCGGCGATGGCCTCCAGGTTTTCCAGGCCCAGACGGGTTTCGAGCTGCACCACCAGGCAGATCTCGCTCGCCGCCGTGTCCAGATAGTCGCCTACGCGTCCGAAGCGGTTGGCGCGATGACATCCCGCGACACCCCGGACCCCTGCCGGTGGATAGCGACTGAACGCCACCGCCTCGGCCGCCTGTTCCGGCGTTTCGACAAAGGGAATCAGAAGGGTTTGTGCGCCGATGTCCAGATAGCGTTTGAACAGGACCATGTCGCGCCAGGGTACCCGGACGATGGCCGAGGCGGGGCTGCGGTCCAGCATCTGCAGCATCGGCATAACCGTGCCGAGATCGTTGGGCGCATGTTCGGCATCCACCACCACGAAGTCGTAGCCCGCATCTGCCAGGACTTCCACCGCGATGGTGCTGACAAGCTGGGACCAAAGACCAATCTGAAGCCGGTTTTCGGTGATGGCGTGTTTGAATTTGTTTACAGGGATTTCCATTGCGTGTTAATCCAGGTTCGGTGGGCGGGGATGCAGCGGGCGCCAGCCGCGCCGGATATCACCCTAGAATACGCGGTGTTTGAGCGAATGAAACCGCGGCTTGTTCGTGGTCGTCTCTTTTCGTGTTCTGTCAATGGATTAGGGGGTCTAAAGCCCGCGCTGCCACTCCTGTCGGAGCGGTACCGATCCGGGCCGTTCGATCGCGCCATGCACCTGGGCCAGCAGGCGGTTCTTATCGCGCCCGAGGGTGCCTTTCAGAACGAGATAGTTCGATGCGTGATCGCTGCGGAAGATGGTACTGTCGAGTTCGAGTGTCTCAAGCAGAAGCTGCATTTCGCGGAACAGCGCGGGTGGGTCCAAGGCCTCGAACTCGCCTTGAAACCCGGCCTGGTAGCGTTCGATTCCGGTCGGAAAACTGACCACCAGGGTCGACAGATACTCCGGCTGCGCGTCGTTCATCAAGCGCCCGGAATTGACCGCATGCTGTTCGGAGTAGCGCGTGCCACCCATGCCGTTCAGGATCATCACCGAGCTTTTTGCGCCGGCCGCTTTGATTTTCTGTAACGCCTCCAACGACGACTGATAGGTCTCGCCCTTGCTGACGCGCTCGAGCACCAGGTCGTCACCGCTCTCGCACCCGACATAGAACAAAGAGAGTCCCATCGCGTTGAGTTCAGCCAATTGCTCAACGGTCTTGTTGCGCAGGTTTCGCGGCAGGCAGTAGCTGGATACACGTTGCACACCGGGCAGATTCTCCCGAATGCACTGGAGAATTTCCCGGAGGCGTCGAACAGACAGCGTCATCGCATCGCCGTCGGCGAGAAATATCCGGCGGACGGCGTAGCCTGCGGCGGCGACCTGTTTGATCTCTGCCTCGATGTCCGCAAACGGTTTGGGCCGAAAGCGCTTTTGCGGCTGCGTATACATCTCGCAGAACGTGCATTTGTTCCAGGAGCAGCCGTTGGTGATCTGCAGAATCAGCGAGCGGGCTTCGGACGGTGGACGGAACAGGGGTTCGATGTAATGCATAGTGAGGTCACCGCCGGCGGCCGACTGTAAGCCCCACCGCAGAAAGCGCGTTGCTCGACCAGGGCCCTATCCGTAAGGCCGCCAGTCCGGCGAAGTGGGGCGCCAGACGGCAATATATCAAAAGTATGCGGGCGGTCCCGCAGCACGGAACCGCCCGCTTCGGAGTCGCGCCTACTCGGCCGGTTGCGCCGCCAGTTTGAATGCCTCGCGTCTTCCATCCCGATAAAGCGCCTTGGCCAAGGCGATGCACATCAGCCCCATCACCATGGTAAAGGGCAGTGCACCGATGATCATGGCGCTTTTCAACGCCTCC
>Ga0316196_10000278_pt1 | contig 18627 bp, 14 predicted proteins | sample Eddsed2cm_MG_FD_204938 | JGI IMG/M metagenome (GOLD analysis project Ga0316196, IMG submission 204938) | Coastal sediment microbial communities from Maine, United States - Eddy sediment 2 cm | ecosystem: Environmental > Aquatic > Marine > Coastal > Sediment | place: USA: Maine | collected... | reverse complement strand
GCCCGCCGAATGACCATACATCGCATAGCCTTTGGCGGTCATACGGAAACGCCGGCGCACTTCGTCGAAAATGGGCTCGATGGCGGAAAATGACCATTCGGCCGCAGGCCGGACTTTGCCCGCCGCATCGAACACGTTGCCCAGGTTGTAGGCTTCTGATCCGGGAAACTGGCGCTTGCTGAACTCCGGCACGACCAGCAGGAATTCGTGTTCAATCGCCAGCTCATGCCACTGGTCACGGTATTCGTCCGCGTTGCGACCAACGCCATGCATCACGAACACGATGGGGCGATCCGGCGCCAGGTTAACCGGCCGGGTCAGGTAAACCTTCTGCTGCAGACCGGCCGGCGTTTCCACCACGATGCGAATCTTGGCGGCGCCGGCGTCGGCTGCCGGCAAGAACAGGAGGAACAGCAGCAGTGACAGCAGGTGCCTGCTCATCATTCCACCTTCCAGGCAAAGCCAACGCGCCCGTCGCGGCGCGGATCCGGGGCTCCCGTCCAGCTGCCCTGTTCGAACGCCAGGGCGTGCACGCCGCCGAAATAGGGATCCAGTTGGCTGTCCGACACGCCATAGGTGGGCCGCGCGAGTGTAAGACCGCGCCGGGCCATGCCCGCCAGCAGTTCCGGTGGCAGTTCCGGTCCTTCCACGTAGGCCCGATCAGGCGGAACGACGTGGACCCGGAATGCAGCGACTGCGGAGCTTACGTCCCGCTCCACGTCCACCCAGTAGCTGATCGTCTGGGCCACAGCCGAGATGATCCGGGCGCTGCCGGGACTGCCCAGCGCCAGTTCGGTCCGGCCTCCCCTCGACACGATGGTGGCGCTCATTGAAGACTTCGGCATCTGCAGGGGCTCCAGCGCATAAGGCGCGGCTGGATCGTCTATCCTGAAGCCTTGCATGTAATTGTTATAGAGAAAACCCAGTTGCGGATGCGCTACGCCCGCGCCGAAATAGGAATCGATGCTCTGCGTGACTGCTACTGCCATGCCGTCGCCATCCACCACCGAGAAATGCGTGGTTTCGCCGCCGGGTTCGCCAGGCCCTGCTTCGCCCAACCCCGATCGATATTCGAGCAACAGCCGCTGTGCCTCGGCCTTGGAAATATTCACGGCCACTTCGTCCTGGTAGTCCACATAGTCCCCAACCGGCCGCTGCCGGCGACTGTCGTGGCCAATGCGCAGAGCGTCGAGCAACAGCAGGCGGCGTTCCGTGTCGTCGCTGCCGAGTTCCTCTGCGTCACTTTGTTCCAACAGGTTCAGGATTTGCAGCACCACCCAGCCGCCGAACGGCGGTGGTAGCGTGAAGACGTCATGCCCGCGATAGCTGCCGGCCAGCGCCGGCACCAAGGCCGGTTCCGGGAACTCGGCGAGGTCGCGAGCTGTTATCCAGCCGCCATTGGCCTCCATGTCGGCGACGATCTCGGCAGCCATCGCCCCGCTGTAGAAATCAGCTGCGCCCGCTGCTGCCAGGCGGCGCAGGGTCTGCGCCAATTGTGGTTGGCGAAACACCTCTCCCTCCTGGTAGGGTGTGCCATCGGCATGCGTGAACAACGCGGCGGCCGCGGGTTGTTTCAACAGGCTCTCGTGGTAGAAACGAAAGGCACGGGCGCGAAACGGGCCAACCACCCAGCCATCTTCGGCGATGCGAATGGCCGGCCCCAGCAACGCCGCCCAGGACAATTGGCCGCTGCCGTAGCGACGCCAGGCCAGGTCGAGCACGCGCAGAGTCGAGGGGACGGCTGCGGCCGTGTGCCCGTATTTCAGTTGCTCTGCGCTTACCTGATCCGGGATCGTGCGAGGTGACCAGGTCGTGCCGTTAATGACGAATGCATCGCCGCCGGGCGGACGCAGCAGCATGACGGTTTGACCGGCGATGCCGGAGCCGGCCGGTTCGCTGGCTCCGAGCGCCAGCGAAACCGCCACTGCAGCGTCGATCGCGTTACCGCCACGCTCCAGAATTTCCACTCCCGCCGCGGTCGCTTCCGGCGATGCGCTGGACACGGCGCCGGCGAAGAGGCGCTCGCCGGCCTGGGCCATGCCCGCCGTCAGCAGGACCACGGCCAACAAACACAGAGCCAACGGTCGACTAATTTTGCGGCGCAGTCTCATCGCGGCTTATCCTCGATTTGCAGCATCAATTTCATCATTTCCTCGGCCGCGGCCTGCGCGACGCGGCGAATACGCTCACGCGGCGTCGTGTCGCCGACCTCGTAGGTCATGCCAACCACGCCAAATTGTTTACGCGCCCAGGACTTCGCCGTCGGCAGACCCGGGTTGTGCTGACCTGACCAGGCCGGCATGTCGTCACCAAGCCGGGCGTTCAGGTTTGCAAGCCAGGCACCGGCAAAACCCGGTGGAGCCGGATCGTCGCTGGCATGCGGCATGTAAAATACATCATACGATGTGGAATGGAAGTCCATGAACAGTTGAATAGGCACCCGTTCATTCAGCCTATTTATCCATTCCGCCACGCCGCGCGTTTCCGGCTGGGTGAACGGACCCCAATCCCGGTTGAGGTCCACCCCGCGCCGGTTGGTGCGCCAATGCCCACGGTTCACGCCGTCCGGGTTGATCTCGGGAACGAGACCGATGACGAAACGCCCGCGGAAGCGCATCCCCAGGTCATCATCGACAAACAACCGTTCAACAAAATCCTGGTAGGCCAGGCCCCCGGTGACCTCCGGCGGATGCTGACGACTGACCAGGACCAGTGATCCCCTCCGCCCGGACACATCCGATTCATACGCAGTCACCGGCCTGCCCCCCACTGACTGCGCTGCCTGGCTCGATTGCAGGCCATTCGCTGCAGCCAGATCACTCACCCAGCGCTCCATTGCGGTGCTCGTCAGCGGCGGCTGGGCAGCGACATAGAGGCCATCAGGCGGAATGTCCAGTTGCAGCGTCACGGAACCGTCGCCGGCTACGCTGACACGGGAGTCCGGCAGACGCTCCCAGTGCTCGCCGTCCGGGCTGGTCCAGGGGGGATAGCGATGCCAGCCGTGCAGATAGCGTTGTGTGATGCTTCTCTCGCCAGAGTTCCCGAATGAATTCGGTCCTGCGGTGACGCGCCAGGCATACCATGGGCTGGGGTTGATGGGCGCATATTCGGGAGCGATGGTCAGGACCGGCCCGAGCGTATCCGGTGCGCATCCATGCAGCGCCGCAGCCTCGAAGTCGGTGTGAAACGTCAGATTGCCAACTCGGCAGAAGGGTTCGACCTCCGTTGCCGCTTTATCCGTCGACGCACATGCGGAGATCAGAGCGCACAGCAGGCAGACGGAAAGAACTTTGTTCGGCATGACCACCGCTTAAAAAAAGGAGCCGTGAAATTTCACGGCTCCATTCTACCTTTACACGCGTTCCGCGATCAGAACCGGTACCCCACCTGCGCCCAGTAGACTCGACCGTAGGTATTGTGCAGGCGCGTGAAATAGCCGAACGATTCGTCCGCGAAGGGCGGCTCTTCGTTGGTCAGGTTGCGGATGCCGGCGCTGACCAGCAGACCCCGTGTGCTTTCGCTCAACTCGGCAAAATCATAGCTCAGCGACACGTTGTACACCGTCCAGTCATCGACCTGCCAGTACTTCGTGTTGCCGATCACGATGCCCGGGCCTACGATCGAGGCGGACTGGGTCAGCGACGTGTCGTAGACCTCGCTGACATAACGCATCGTACCGTTGGCGCGGAAGCCGCGGAAATTCCAGTCGAGTGCCACGGTGTATCGTGTTTCCGGGTTGCCGTTGCGGCGCAGCAGATCCGGATTTGCCAGACCTTCCTGTACGAAGCGGGTTATTTTCGTCACGTCGGTGCGGAAGGTGAACTGGCCGGCGCGCGTTTCGGGCATGGCGTAGACCAGGCTGCCGTCCCAGCCCTCGACCTCGCGCGTATCGAGGTTCTGATACTGGCCGATGATATCGATGGCTTCGCCGACCGGGATGCGCTGGTCGCCGGGGTTGGCTGCGTTCCAGGCGTCGAATGCCGCCTGGTCACCGGGTGTGATTTCGGCGCGAACGACGTTCGGATTGAACCCGGCGCCGGTTTCGCGCAACTGTTGGTCGAGCGCCAGCTGCTGTTCCTCGTCGATCAGTCCGACCACGCCTTCGAGATTGATGCGCCACCAATCCGCACTGATGCGCAGGCCTGACGTCCAATCGCCGGCCCAGGTCGGGCTGAAGGTGAAGCCCACCAGCCAGGTCTCGGAGTCCTGCGGCTCCAGGTCGGGATTGCCCAACCGTGTGGTGCGGCGATAGGTGTCGCCGGTGTCGATCGGCCGCCCGGTCACGTCGCCACGCATCGGGTCCTGGATGCCGTCAATACGGCGCACGATGTCACCCTGGTTCATCTGTGGCAGGTTCGGCGCCTTGAAGCCCTCGGTATAGGAGGCGCGGAACAGCAAGCCCTCGGTGGGTTCCCAGCGCAAGCCGATCTTCGGCTTCAAGGTATCGTCGAAGTCGCTGGGGCTCTCATAACGCGCCGCCAATTGTATCTCGAAGGAACGGGCCATCATGTTCTCGTTGGCCGCCCCGATCAGCGGGATATTGAACTCGCCATAAGCCGAGTACGTATCGCGTGACGCGCCGGAATCGAACGTGGCCGATGTGCCGATCACGTCGCTTTCGTCGAAAATCGCGCCACTATCGAACGGCATGGAACCGTCCAGCCGCGGGTCGCGGTCGTCATAATAATCTTCCTGGCGCCACTCGAGGCCGAAAGCGGCGCCAACGTCATTGCCGAGGACCGAGAACAGGTCCCCGCGATTGACGCGCAGATCGGCCATGGTGATTGAAGCACTGCGGACATCGGTTGCCGCAATGCGGATGCCGTCCAGTGCCGCCTGGCTGTTGCCGCCCGGGCCGACGAAGGGGTTCAGCGCATCCGGGCCATCGACCATGAGTTGCTGGGTGAACAGCGACTTGGCCTGGCGATTGCCTTCGGTATCCTTGTTCTCGGCGTCGGAATACAACACTGCGGCCTCCCAGTCCCAGCCGGCCCAGTCACCCCGCAAGCCGGCGGTCAGGCCCCAGGCCTCGTGCTCGGTGTCGACGATGCGCGGCCCCAGGTCGATCGGTCGCCAGCCGAGCAGAAGCACGTCCTCATCGAAGGGGTTGTGGTACGCATCGGCCGGAACGATCAGGAAAGCCAGGCTGTCGTCCAGCGGGCTGGCGGCGCGAATGATCCGGGAATCGGATTTGTAATAGTAGGCGTCCGCGAACAGATCCAGCGTGGCGCCCAGTTCCTGCTGATAGGTCGCCATGACGTTGAAGCGCTCGGTTTCCGGCGTGACCCAGGCGTCCTCGTTGAAGTTGTAGCGCTCGGAGCCACTGCCGGTCTGGATTTCGCCGGTGTCGCCGTCGACGTGATAGGTCGGGCCGACAAAGATCCCATCGTCCCTCAGCGAACCTACGCGGAAGCGTGCGTAAGGCGTCAGAGTCGAGGTATTGCGCAGCTGGCTGTCGCCCTGCCAGGACTCGGGAATGCGTTCATTCTGGCGCCGATCCAGGTCGTAATACAGATCATCCAGTTCGTTCATATGCACCTTGCTGCGGTCATACCAGGTCGCAAACAGGCTGAAGTTCGAGCGGCCTTCGTTGAACTCCCAGCCGCCGGCCGCTGTGATCTCGGTTTCATCGAAGTTGGTGTCGTCGCTGAAGCCGTACTTGCCGGCAAAACGGATGCCGTCATAGCTGTCATAGGTAACGAAGTTCACCACGCCTGCAATCGCATCGGCACCGTAGAGCGGCGCCGCGCCGTCCCGCAGCACCTCGATCCGCTGAATGGCGGAGGACGGGATGGTGTTTACGTTATAGAAGGTGGACGGAACGCTGTTTTGCGCCTGGAAGGTCGGCCAGGTCACCATGCGGCGACCATTGATCAGGGTCAACGTGTTGGCGGAATCCAGGCCGCGCATGGAGACGCTGGCGACGTCACCGCGGGCGGCGTTGGTGCCATTGCTGTTGTCCTCGAACTCGAGGTCGCTGATCGAGGGGATGTAACTCAGAATTTCGCCCATGTTGACGGCGCCCAGGGCTTCGATCTGCTCGGCGCCCATCACCGTTACCGGCAGTACCGTTTCGTCGAGACCGGCGATGTGGGTACCCGTGACGATCACTTCTTCGAGCAAGGTTTCGTTGGCTTCCTCTTCAGTATCGGAGTCTTGCGCTTGCGCATGAGCCGCGAGGAAAAGTGATGCTGCCAGCAGCAGCAACAAACGGTTCAGGGGAGTACTGCTTATCACATTGGGCATGGCTGTCACCTGCTTGAATTGAAGACGCATCTGCGCGGGGTGTTCACGGGTCAGTCGTGTATTTATGGGTCTGCCGGCGCCCGCTTAACGGAAGCTTAACGACAAAAATCAAGTGAGTAAATGCCAAATCCCATTCCATAATCTGTAGTTATGCTTCCATAGCACAAACCAAGTCTCAGGGAAGACGTTCTTCGACCGTGTTAACCAAAGCCAGGTATGCCTGCTCAAAGCACTCGACGAACAGCCGGGTCTGATTTTCCTGCGCACGCCGGGCGCGAAAGATCGCGGTCAACGGTATCGTGGGTTCCCCGGCAATACGGCGCACGGTGGTTGCATCAGACGTTCGCTCATGCAGCAGTGCCCGTACCGTCACCGAGTCGAGAATGGCATAGCCCATGCCACGCTGGACCAGTCTTCCGGCCAGATGATGAGTGTGAATCGTGGCGACAACCCTGGGCTCCACGCCGGCTTCGGCGAACAGATTCCGGCATACCTGGCCGGCCGGAGTGGAGTCGAATCCGGAAATGTAGGGCAACTCCGCGAGGTCTCTGAGATCGACAACTGCATCTCCGGACAGGCTCCATGCGGCAGGACAGACCACCATCAAGTCGGCGTCGCCGATCCTCTGAGTGACAAATCCGGAATCGTCGAGATGTCCGAATGAAAACCCGAGGTTGAAAGCGCCCACGCGGGAGTCGAGTTGCTGCAGGATTTCTTCGGTATTGAGCGTGGAGACCGAGTAATTGAAGCCGCTGTGGAGTTGCTGAAAGCGCGCGATGGCGTCCGGCAGCAGTTCCAGCGAGATGGACGGAACGGCGGCGACTCTCACGTGGCCGCCCTGGCCTGTCTGCAGCCGTCTGGCCAGCGCGCGAAAGGAGAACAGCGCATCGTGCGCCCGCTCGGCCTCTTCAAACAGGATGCGCGCCTCCGCGGTCGGCACCAGGCGCCCACTCTCGCGTTCAAACAGCTGTATGCCCAGGCGGGCCTCCGCCTGCTGGATCGTGGTTGTCACCGACGGTTGGGAAACGCCAAGCTGGCGCGCGGCCTCCGTGACGGTGCCACAGGTCATGACTGCGAAAAAAACCTCGACATGGCGAAAATTCATCCTTCCCACCCTCATTGGATACCAGGCCAATTATAATTCTGAGTTATACCATGGGAAAAAAATTTAATTTGACTTATATCGCCACGCCACCGCTAAATGAAAAACCATGCCCGGGGCGCTGAAGAACAACGAGGCAGCAGTCACATGACATCGGTGCTTTATCGCGTACCTGCGGCGCCCTATCCGAAAGCCGTCATGGCGCAGGGGATGTACATCCAGGACGACAGCGGCAAGCGCTACCTGGACATGAGCGGCGGCGCCGCCGTCAGTTGCCTTGGCCACGCTCACCCCAAGATAGTGGAGGCAGTGCGGGACCAGGTTGGGAAACTGGCCTTCGCCCACACGGCCTTTTTCACCAATGAACCACAGGAGCAGCTGGCCCGGCGGCTCACCGAGCGGTTCGGCGACCCGGCAGCGCGGGCCTACTTCACCTCGGGCGGTTCGGAAGCCAACGAAACAGCGCTCAAAATCACGTGGCAATACTGGGCCGCCCGTGGCAAGCCGGACAAAAAGATCATCATCAGCCGCGAACACAGTTACCACGGCAACACTTTCGGCGTGCTCTCGGTCAGCGGCAACAGCGCCCGACGGCGTGCCTCTGCCGCACCGCTGCTGGACTGGCCGCGGATCGCGCCCTGCTACGCACATCGCAACCGCACGGTCGACGAATCCATGGAGCAATATGTCGAGCGCGTGAGCGGCGAGCTCGAATCGGCCATCCTGAAGGTTGGCGCCGACCGGGTCGCCGCCTTCATCTGCGAGCCCGTGGTGGGCTCATCGCTGGGTGTAGTGGCTGCCGAAGCAGGATACCTGCAGCGCATCCGCGCCATTTGTGACCGCTACGACATCCTCTGGATCGCGGACGAGATCATGTGCGGCAGCGGACGTACCGGGACCTTTTTCGCCTTCGAACACGATGGTACCCGGCCTGATATCGCGACACTGGCCAAGGGAATCGGCGGCGGCTACCAACCGCTGGCCGCCACGGTAATGTCCGGCAGTATCGCCGATACCCTGCGGCATTCAGGTTTCGCCCATGGCCACACCTACATTGGTCATCCGGTAAGCTGCGCAGCAGGCTGTGCCGTGCAGGACGTGCTCGACCGGGACAAGCTCCTGGCCGTCACGCAAACCTGCGGCCAGCGTTTCGGGCGACTGCTGGCAGAGCGTTTCTGCGAGCATCCCAACGTGAGCGAAGTTCGCGGCCGCGGCCTGTTCTGGGCAATGGAGCTGGTAGCCGACCGCGCCAGCCAACGTGGCTTCCCCTTGCCCGACGGCAACGCCTTGCCGGCACGCCTGATGCGAACGGCCATGGAGACCGGCCTCATCTGCTACCCCGGCGGCATCGAGATTGACGGCGCCTGCGTACCGCATATCATGCTGGCGCCACCGATGATCCTGGAGGAATCCCATATGCTGGAGGCCGCCGACAAGCTCACCGCCGTGCTGGACAACATGCTCAATGCTTGACCACGGGGGCGAACCCCTCGTCGTTATTGCGGCCCCGAACGGCGCAAGGTTGGACAAGGCCGGCCACCCGGCCGTACCTCTGAGCGCCACGGAAATTGCTGACTGCGCGGTGAACCTGGCGGCCGTGGGCGTTTCCGTCCTGCACCTGCACGTGCGCGACGAGCGCGGCGGCCATGTGCTCGACGCGACCCGTTATCGCGCGGCGATGGACGCAATCCGTGACCGAGTGGCGGACCGCCTGGTGCTGCAGGTAACTACCGAGGCCGTTGGCCAGTACAATCGTCAGCAACAGATGGCCCTGGTCCGCGAGCTGCGGCCTGAAGCCGTCTCACTCGCACTGCGCGAGCTTTGCCCGGACGCTGATGCTGAGGATGATGCTGGAAAGTTCTTTCGTGAACTCGCCGAAATGGATGTTTGGCCCCAATACATTCTTTACTCCGCAGCCGAAGCAGCACGTTTCGAGCAGCTCAGGCAGGACGGCTTTTTTGGAGCCGCCAACCCCTTTGCCCTGTTCGTGTTAGGCCGATATGGTGACACACTGATGGGCGACCCGGCCGAGTTGGAAAACTTCCTTGCCACCTTCGAGCCCGGCGCATTTCCATGGGCGGTATGCTGTTTTGGCGCAACCGAGGCCACTGCTGTGCAGAGGGCGTCGGCAGCCGGCGGCCACGTCCGAATTGGCTTCGAAAACAACCGGACTTTGCCAGACGGTTCAATGGCGCGCGATAATGCGCAACTGGTTGCGGCCGAACTAAGGACTTTGATGCGTCCGGACGGCCCTCAACGCCCCATCGCAAGCGTGGATTGGGTACGCCGTCAACTCGCAGGAAGACAATGACAGAAACAAAGCAAAGCACGGAAACCAACAACAACGGCCTGGCTATTCACTGGAAGATTTTGATCGCGTTGGTCCTGGGCGCCATCGCCGGCTACCTGAGCAGCGACGTCTCCATCCTGGGAACTCCGCTGGTCGCGGTTTACGATTTCGGCGGCCAATTGTTCCTTAATGCACTGAAAATGCTGATCGTACCCCTGATCGCCTCGTCGATCGCGCTGGGTGTGGCCGGGCTGGGCAATACCGATTCACTGGGCAGCATTGGCTGGAAAACCGGGCTGTTCTACGTGCTGACTACCGGCACTGCCATCGTCACCGGGCTGATCATCGTGAACCTCGTGCAGCCCGGCATGGTAGATGGCCAGCCGGCCGGCGACCTGCTGGCCCTGGCCGCGAACACGGACGACCTGCAAGCACGCCTGGCCGGCCGCGGGCTGGGCGAGATTCCACAGATCCTGCTGCGCGCCGTGCCGCAGAACATCCTCGCGGCGGCTGCGGAAAATGAAATGTTGGCCCTGATCTTTTTCAGCGCGCTGTTCGGCTTTTTCATGTCGCAGATCGAGCATGAGCTGGCGGAGACGCTTTACCGCTTCACCAGCGCAGTGTTCGAAACCATGCTGAAGATCACCCATTGGGTCATGGGCTTCGCCCCGTATGGCATTTTTGCGCTGGTCGCCGCTGTCGTCGCCAAGACCGGTTTCGATGCCGCCGGCCCGCTCGTGACATTCAGCATCGCGGTCTTGGCCGCGCTCGCCATTCATTTTTTCCTTACCCTGCCGGCTTTTGTGCGACTACTGGCGGTGCGCAGCCCGATCCGGCTGTTCAGGGCCGTGGCCCCGGCCTTGCTGACGGCGTTTTCGACGTCCTCTTCTTCCGCGACCCTGCCGGTCACGATGGACAACCTCGAAAACCGGGCCGGGGTGCCCAACAAGTACACCAGCTTCGTGCTGCCGTTGGGCGCCACCGTCAACATGAACGGCACCGCGCTCTACGAGTGCATGGCCGCCATGTTCATCGCCCAGGCCTACGGCCTGGAACTCAGCATCGTGACCCAGTTCCTGGTTGTGACCATCGCGCTGATTACGTCCATCGGTGTGGCCGGCGTGCCGTCGGCTTCGCTGGTGGCGATCGCGATCATCCTCACGGCCATCGGGCTGCCGATTGAAGCCATCGGCGTGTTGCTGGTATTCGACCGCATCCTGGACATGTCACGCACCGCCACCAACGTGTTCGGTGACGCCTGCTGCTGCGTGATCGTGGCGCGTTTGCAGGGCGAGGATCTGCCGCTGTTGGCGCGCGAAGACTCCAGCTGACGCGCCGTCACGAGGATTCTGATGTATCCTCTCTGTTTCGCCCTTGGCGGCTGGCGTTAACCCGACATGGATGAATTCAACTCCATCTGGCACTACCCCCTGATCCGGCTGAGCTCCGGCATCGAGGTCACCGTGAGCCAGATTCTGATGACCCTGCTGGTTATCGCGCTCGGGTTCGCCCTGATCAAATTCGTGCAGCGGGTGCTGGGCCGGCAGATGAGCAAGGCCGACGTCGATCCCAACGTGGCCCAGACCATTCAGCGTGTCATTTTCTGGGCCCTGCTGGTGCTGCTGTTCATCACGGCGCTCGGCATGCTGCAAATCCCGATCACGGCACTGGCTTTCATCAGCGGCGCGGTCGCCATCGGCGTTGGTTTCGGCGCCCAGAACATCATCAATAACCTGATCAGCGGCTGGATCCTGATGTCGGAGCGGCCGGTTCGTATCGGCGACTTTATCGAGCTCGACGACAACCGCGGCACGGTCGAAACGATCGGCAACCGCTCCACGCGCATTCGGCGTATCGACGGTGTGCACCTGCTTGTTCCCAATAGCCAGTTGTTGGAACGCATGGTCATCAACTGGACCCTGGTCGACCGTAAGTTCAGAACATCCATTCGCGTTGGTGTCGTCTATGGATCGCCGGTCCGTCTGGTGGAAAAACTCCTCCAACAGGCCGTCAGGGAGCGCAAGGAGGTTTTACAGGACCCGGCGCCCGTCGTTGTGTTCGAGGATTTCGGCGACAACGCCTTGATTTTTGATACGTTCTTCTGGTGCGAATCGAGCGGTGAAAAGGAATTGCGCGTGATCCGCAGTGATATCCGCTTTCGGATCGATGAGCTGTGCCACGAGAACGACATCGTCATCGCCTTCCCGCAGCGCGACGTGCACCTCTACGCGAAGACGCCCATCGAAGTCAGGGCAGTGGCCGCAGGCGAGGCAGGCACCACCACCGTGGAGACCACGAAATGAGCGAAGCCGAAAGCCATGGGAGTGTTTCCGGAGTCATCGCCGTAAGCCTGGATGGCAAAGGCGGCGCGAGCCCAATCAGCCCCTCCGCTGCGGTAGCAGCATCCGCGGACACGCCGGTCTGGATCAACATCGACTTCTCCGACCCCCATGCGGCTGAGTGGGCCTGGAACGAGAGCGGCCTGGACGACTCGATTGTCGGCGCGATGCTGGACACGGAAAGCCGGCCCCGCACCCTGCAGCAGGGCAACGGCGTTCTGACCATGCTGCGCGGCGTCAACCTGAATCCCGGCGCCCGGCTCGAAGACATGATTTCCGTGCGGACCTGGCTGGAGCCCGGTCGGGTGGTCACGGCGAGCCGACGATGCTTGCGGTCGCTGACGGAGATTCGCCAGAATATCGAGCAGGGAAAGGGTCCCCCCACACCCTCGCAACTGCTCATCGATCTGATCGACCGCCTGAATCATTACATTGGCGAGGGCATAGAACAGATCGAGGAACATATCGACCGGGCGGAGGATGAAGCGGCCCACGACAGCAGCCTGAACCGCAGCAGTTCCTTCAACCAACTGCGCCGCCAGACCGCCCAGATCAGGCGCTACCTGTCGCCGCAGCGCGAGGCGCTGGAGCGCCTGGCGCGCGTCACGGAATCGGTTTTCGACGGGGAGGAGATGATCGAGCTGCGCGAGCAACTGAACCGCCTGACGCTCGGCCTGGAAGACCTCGACCTGGTGCGCGAACGCGCCCTCGTGGCGCAGGAAGAGTTCCTGAGCCTGCTGGCGCACGAACAGAACAGCAGGATGCTGGTGTTGTCCATCGTAGCCGCCATCTTCCTGCCGTTGTCTTTTCTGACCGGACTGATGGGCATGAACGTGGCCGGCCTGCCCGGCACCGTGAACGCCGGGTCGTTCTGGATCATTGTGCTGCTGATGGTATTGATCGCGGTCGGCATCCTGGCCATTTTCCGCAACCGGAAATGGCTGTGAAAAGGACCGGAGATGAACATGCCGGCCGCCCCGGGCCCTGAGTCAGGCTGGGTGCGGCCGGCGATTGATCAGATGTTCAGGTGTGCGTAAGATCCGCAGGCTTTACCAATCGACCCGGTCGCCGTACTGTTCCCACTCGTCGAGCTGTGAGTAGAGCTTTCTCATATCATTGCGGCGTTCGATCTTGCGGCGGGCGCTGAAGCGCTCTTCGGTTTCCAGGTAATCATCCCAACCGGCGCCCTGAGGGTCTCTGGAAAGCTCCTTGACATCGAGATCGTCGCTGTACAGATCGTCGAATTCATCAAAAGGATCGAAATCCAATTCCTTGTATTTCTTCCTTGCTTTCTTGGCCATGTCTCCGTCTCCAAGCAAAGGCACCATGCCTTCAGGGCGACTTTTAATGCCATTTTATCTTCATGTCAAGATATTTTACGCGGAAACAAATGGGGTATGCTCCGGTGCATGAGTCGCGACATCATCGATGACCTGCAGGAAGACTGGAGCGAAGAGCGCCCGGATCTCGACAGTGAGGCCATGGGCGTGGTGCTGCGCATCCAGGCCCTGGACAAGATCCTCGGCGACCAGGTCGCCGAGCGCTTGCGGGATTTCGGGCTGCAGTGGTGGCAGTATGACGTACTGTCCGCACTGCGCAGGCAGGGTAAGCCCTTCCGGATGGCGGCCACCGAACTGGCGGAATCCACCAGGCTGACGTCCGGCGCCATGACCAACCGCATCGACCGCCTCGAGAGCAAGGGACTGGTCCGGCGACTGCATGACCCCTCGGACCGGCGGCGCGTGCTGGTAGAACTGACCGGCCAGGGGCACGAGCAGGTCGAGAACGCCACCCGCGCACGATTCGATATCGCGTCGGCGGCGCTGGCCCGTCTCGACCGCAAGCACCGCAAACAACTCAGCAATCTCCTGCGCCAACTGCTGCTGGCACAGGACGAATCGCAGCAAGGCGAGAGCAATTGATCATGAAACCGCGAGCCAGTGAGTCGGATTACCGCCAGCTGAGTTTCTGGCACGACAGCCTACCCGCCCCGCAGGCCGCCCGCCCTGCCCTGCAAGGCGACATCGAGGCCGATGTCGCCATTATCGGGGCCGGCTACACCGGTCTATGGACAGCCTGGTATCTCAAACAGGCCGAACCGTCGCTCAATGTCGTGATCCTGGAGGCAGAGACCGCCGGCTTCGGTGCTTCCGGCCGCAACGGCGGCTGGTGCTCGGCCTTCCTGTCCGGCATCGATCACTGGCTGGACGATCCGCTGCAGCGCGACAGCGCAATCCGGCTGCAGCGCCTGATGTTCGAAACCGTCGCGGAAATCGGTCGCGTAGCCGCGCAGGAATCCATCGACTGTCATTTTGAGCGCTCCGGCGCCCTGGAGGTTGCCGTCAACCCGGCGCAGTTGGAACGGCTGCAAAAGGAGCTGTCCCATTTGCGGAGTCTCGATTTCGACGAGTCGGACTTCCGCTGGCTGGAAGCTGACGAAGTCCGCCGAGAACTCCCCGTGCAAGGCGCGCTCAGCGCCATCCACACACCGCACTGCGCGGCCATCCACCCGGCGCGCCTGGCGCGTGGCCTGGCCGAAAAGCTGGAAAGCAAAGGTGTGCGCATTTTCGAACACAGCCAGGCAACGGACTTCAGCGATGGGCGGGTGCGAACGGCCACTGGCGAGCTACATGCGGACACCGTGCTCCTCGCCACCGAAGGGTACGGTTGCGGCCTGCCAGGGCGCGAACGCAGCCTGATCCCGGTGCACTCGACGATGGTGGCGACCGAGCCGCTGTCCGCAGACAGGCTCGACCAACTCGGCAGCCTCCGCCGTTATTGCTTCGGCAACCTCGACCACGTCGTCACCTACGGCCAGCTGACGGCTGATAAACGCATCGCTTTCGGCTGCCGCGGAATCTACCTCTACGGTTCGGGAATCCGCAGCCGTTTTGCACCGGAGGATCCCGGCTTCGAGCGGGTGCGCGGCACCCTGCTGCGTTTTTTTCCCGGCTTGGAAGGCGTCCGCTTCACGCATGCCTGGGGCGGCGCCCTGGGCGTGTCGCGCTCATTGCGGCCCATGGTCTGCTTCGATCCGGCGCGGCGCCTGGGCTGGGCCGGCGGCTATTTCGGCAACGGCGTCGCCGCCAGCCACCTTGCCGGCCGCACGCTGGCCGACCTGGTGAGCGGACGGGACAGCGAACGGGTCCGCACCCCCTGGGTCAACCCACCGGAGGCATCGCGGAAGTGGGAGCCGGAACCCCTGCGCTGGCTCGGCTTCAGCGCAACGCGAACCCTGATGGAACTGGCCGACCGGGTGGAGTACCGGGGCTACCAACGACTCGGAAAGGCAATCGACTCCCTCCTGCCCTGAGTTATCCGTCGGACCTGCTTGGCGGCGAATAAACGGGCGTCCAGGAGGTGTCGGGCACCCCGGTTCAGGACCGTAGCCTGCCGGGAGCAGGCTTCGAGCGCCCAGGGATGGCTTGAGCGCGTCCTGAACCGGGGTGCCCGATACCTCCCTTGGGGATGTGCCACGATCGCGAGCAAGCGAGCTTCCCGGGGAAAACTATTCAGGCCTTGGCTCGCAGCTTATCCAGGTAAGCCGTGATCAGCTTCTGCTGGCGCGCTGGCGGAAAACGCTTGGGGTACAGCAACCCTTGCTGCCCGATGCCGGCCGAGAACACCCAGATCGCAAGCGCCTCGGCCTCGCTGTCCAATCCGGTCGGCACTTCGCCCGCCGCACGGGCCTCGTCCAGCATTTGGCGAATCCGCTCGAGCCAGCCGTCGATCAGCTGGCCGTGCATGGCGGCCAGCGTGGGTTCCAACGCGGCCCGGGACAGGAAGGCCAGCCACACCACCGCCTCGTCGCGCGAAGACGCGTCAACGAGTGCGTCATCAAACAGCAGGCGCTCCAGCGCTTTCAGGCCAGTGGATCGGCTGCTGAAGTCGTTGACCCGGCGGCTCTGCTGGGCCGTGAGCAGCCGGACGGCATGGCTCAACAAGTCGTCTTTCGAACCGAAGTAGTGGAACAACGAACCGTAAGACAGACCGGCCTCGGCCGCCACGGCCCGCATGGTCATCCCTTCGAAGCCGTCGCGCGCGATCAGCCGGATGGCCGCCCCTGCAAACAGCTCGCGTTGGGCATCATGATCGACGATTTTCGGCATCCCGGGGACTCCTGGATCTCTTGACCAGCTTCGAGCCGGCGCGGTAGAATCTTATTATATCGATCAGTTGATATAAAATAAAGTCCAGACTATAGGGTTTACGGATTATGCGCACCATCAATTACAGGCAGGAACACACCAAGTCCTGGTATGCCGCGACCATCAGCGAAGTCACCAACTATCCCGAGTTGGAAGAGCATTTGTCCGTCGACATCTGCATCGTCGGCGCCGGTTTCACCGGCGTGGCGACCGCACTGACACTGGCCGAACGCGGTTACAGCGTGGCCCTGGTCGAGGCCAACCGCGTCGGCTGGGGTGCCTCCGGCCGCAACGGCGGACAGCTGATCAACGGCATCAGCGGGCTGGCGAAAATCCAGAAGCGCTACGGCGACGGCATCGCCGACATGCTGTGGGACCTGCGCTGGCGCGGTAACGATATTGTCCGCGAGCGGGTGGCGAAGTACGCCATCGACTGCGACCTGCGCGACGGCTTCGTGGAGACCGCGGTCAAGCCCCGGCACGTGAAGGACCTGGAGGAATGGGCAGCCGAGATGGAGCGCCGCCAATTTCCACACCGCTGGGAACTGTGGGACGGGGCGAAAACGCGCGAAATGCTCGGCACGGACGGCTACATCGGCGGCTTTGTCAGCTACCACGATGGCCACCTGCACCCGCTCAACCTGTGTATCGGCGAAGCACGCGCCGCCCATGGCCTGGGTGTGCGGATTTTCGAGCAGTCACCGGTCACCGGCATCGAGCATGGGGCACGGCCCACCGTCGTCACCGCGAAGGGGCGGATCCAGGCGGACAGCGTTGTACTGGCCGGCAACGCCTACCACTTCCTGGAGCCGAAGCAACTGGCCAACCTGGTGTTCCCGGCCGGCAGCTTTATCATGGCCACGGAGCCGCTGGCCGACGAAGTGATCAAAGAGATCAACCCCCTGGACCTCGCCGTCTGCGACATGAACGAGATCCTGGACTATTACCGGCTGTCCCCGGACCAGCGCCTGCTCTATGGCGGCCGCTGCAATTACTCCGGCCGCGACCCCCGCAGCATCAAGGAAATACTGCTTCCACGCATGCTGGAGCTGTACCCGCAGTTGCAAGGCGTCCGCATCGACTACGAGTGGGGCGGCAAGATTGGCATCGTGTTGAACCGCGTGCCACTGCTCGGGCGCATCCATGGCAACGTTTACTATTGCCAGGGTTACTCCGGTCACGGCGTAAACGCCACGCACATTCTCGGCGAGGTCACGGCGGACGCCATTGCCGGCACCATGGAAACCTTCGACCTGTTCGCCAACTACCCGCACTTCCGCATTCCTGGAAGTCAATGGGTCGGCAACCAGCTCATCGCATTGGGCATGCTGTACTTCCGGATGAAAGATCTGATGTAGAAGCCGCAGCCCGGCGCTTCGCACCCGGCAGCAGGGGCCCGAGCGCATGCTGCGATCGCCGTCGAATTGCAGTATTCTGGGCTATTCCCATCCATCCCGGATCGTCCATGATGAAAACCTCCCCAAGTGTCCTTGCCGCAGCCCTGTGGCTGCTTTTTGCCCTGCACCTGCCCGCGGCTTTCGCGGCCGATGAGAAGGCAGGCCTCGACGGCCTGGAGTGGCGCCTGGTCGGCCCATGGCGCGGCGGCCGCGTCACCACCGTCACCGGCGTGCCCGGGCAATCCAACCTGTATTACATGGGCGCCACCGGCGGCGGCGTCTGGAAGACCGAGAACGCGGGTATCACCTGGGAGAACCTCTCCGACGAGCATTTCAAGGTCGGCACGATCGGCGCGGTCGCCGTGGCCAAGTCGGATCCCAACGTCATCTACGTGGGTACCGGCGAGTCACCGATCCGCGGCGTGACCACGTCGCACGGCGACGGTGTCTGGAAATCGACCGACGCCGGCAAGACCTGGATCCATCTCGGGCTGAAGGATGCCGGCCAGATTGCCCGCATCCAGATTCACCCCACCAATCCGGACATCGCCTATGTCGGTGTGCAGGGCCAGATCTGGGGACCCAGCGAGCAGCGCGGCGTGTTCCGCACCACCGATGGCGGCAAGACCTGGGAGCAGGTCCTGAAGGTCGGGCCCCGCACCGGCACCTCCGACCTGCGCATGGACCCGACCAACCCGCGCATCCTGTATGCCGGCATGTGGAACCACGGCCGCACACCCTGGTTCATCCACTCCGGCGGCACCGACGGCGGCATCTTCAAGACCACCGATGGCGGCGACAGCTGGAAGAAACTCGAGGGCGGCCTGCCGGAGATGGTCGGCAAGATCGGTGTCGACGTATCGGCCAGTAACCCGCAGCGGGTCTACGCCATTATCGAGTCCGAGCCCGAAAAGGGCGGCCTGTGGCGCAGTGACGACGGCGGCCAGAGCTGGCAACTGATCAACGGCCACCGGGCGCTGCACACCCGCGCATGGTACTACATCCATATCGCGGCCGATCCGACGGACGAAAACACCGTTTGGGTGCTCAGCACCGGCCTCTACAAATCCATAGACGGCGGCAAGGAATGGGAGTTGATCAAGAC
>Ga0316196_10000275_pt1 | contig 18878 bp, 19 predicted proteins | sample Eddsed2cm_MG_FD_204938 | JGI IMG/M metagenome (GOLD analysis project Ga0316196, IMG submission 204938) | Coastal sediment microbial communities from Maine, United States - Eddy sediment 2 cm | ecosystem: Environmental > Aquatic > Marine > Coastal > Sediment | place: USA: Maine | collected... | reverse complement strand
ACGGCCGTTCTTACCATCGGCTCACCGACCCGTCGCAGCAGCCCTCGCAAGGCGGCGGCGGGCCTTCCGGGGTCGTCATCCAGCACCTTGCCTGTCAACATCAGCGCCCAGGTGGATGCATTGACCAGAGATGAGGAAGAATTCCCGAGATGCGCGCCCCAGTTGGACGGCTCGATCTTGTCGTAGATGAGGTCATCGATGGTCTCGGCATCCGGCACCCGCAACAGCGCCTCTGCCAGGCACATCAATCCGACACCCTCGGCGGTGGACAAGCCGTACTCGGCCAGAAAACTCTCCATCATCGACGGTGACGTCTCCCGCCGCACCCGGTCGATGATCTGCGCACCGGCCGCGGCGACAGAGCCGCGTTGCACCTCATCGAGCCGGATACCGGCGCCGAGTTCGCGCAGAACCGTGGCTTCGTCCGCCGAGTATCGATGGCGAACATCGGAACGTACGTCGTGGCCGCCGCCAGACTGGCTAGATGCACTGCGACTCATTTGGCGATCCTCGGATTCAGTCTCTCAAGTATAGATAGAACCATTGCCCTTCTGCTCGAGCGCGCCATGGCACCCAGTGCATACCAGTCGACTCGCGACACTACAGCCCGTCCTGGCTGCACCCGTGGCCATCTGGCTATAAGCGCAATGCCCCATTTCTGATGGCGCCCGGAAATGGGATTCATGCTGCGTATGTCAACATCTGGTTCGAGGCGACACCTCCTTGGAGGTGATACCCCCGAGTATGGTGTCCCGTCCCATACGTTGGTGGCGTTTCAGATCGGTGTTGGGCGCGCTTGAATAAGCGCAAGCGAGTTCAGCAGCCCTTGACCTGGACGATGCCGGAGCACAAGCGGGGCGCGGCCAAAAAGCCCCGCCCTGCGCCTCTCAGACCCAACGAAACACGGCGAAGGCGTACACCAGCCCAATAACCAGCGCGCCCCACAGCGTCGGGCCTACGAACGCAAGCCAGGCAAGACAGATATAACCGCTGCCGAGCAGCGAGATGAAGAGACGGTCACCGCGGGTTGTGTCGAGGCCCAGAATGCCCCGCCGTGGGCTGCCGCCGGGTACCGCCAACTCCCAGAGCGTCATCACCACCAGACAGAGGGCGATGAACGCAAAAAAGGCCGCAGTCGGCCAGGTCCAGGCCATCCAGCTCAAACCCATGACTGCGCTCCCCTCCGGTGCCCGGTTGCTTCAGACCCGGCCAAGGGCGAACCCCTTGGCAATGTAGTTGCGGACAAAGTACACGACCACCGCACCAGGAACGAGGGTCAGGGATCCGGCGGCCGCGAGCAGACCCAGCTCGTAGCCGGAGGTACTCGCGGTCCGGGTCATGGTCGCCGCAATGGGTTTTGCCTCCACCGCGGTCAGGGTCTTGGCCAGCAGCAACTCGACCCAGGAGAACATGAAGCAGAAAAACGCGGCGACACCGATTCCCGCGGCGATGGTCGGAATAAAAATTCTCACAAAAAAGTGCCCAAACGAGTAGCCATCCACGTACGCCGTATCGTCCAGTTCCTTCGGCACACCGGACATGAATCCTTCTAGAATCCACACTGCCAACGGAATATTGAACAGGGTGTGAGCCAGAGCGACAGCCAGGTGGGTGTCGAACAGTCCAACCGCGGAATACAGCTGAAAAATCGGCAGGGCGAACACAGCGGCCGGCGCCATGCGATTGGTGAGCAGCCAGAAAAACAGATGCTTGTCGCCGATAAACCTGTACCGGGAAAACGCGTAGGCCGCGGGCAGTGCCACGGACACGGACAGCAGAGTGTTGATGGTCACGTAAATCAGTGAATTGACATAGCCCATGTACCAGGTCGGGTCGGTGAAGATGGTGATGTAGTTCTCCAGCGTGAACCGCTGCGGCCAAAGCGAGAACGTACCGAGGATCTCGTTGGTGGTCTTGAACGACATGTTCAGCAGCCAATAGATGGGCAGCATCAGAAAAATGATGTAGAGCGTCGGTACAAGCCACGTCGCGCGTTTCATCACCATTCCTCATTGCGGGTCATGACCGCGTAGAAAATCCAGCTGGACAGCAGAATTATCAGAAAATAAATCAGGGACATGGCCGCGGCGGGACCGAGATCAAACTGCCCCAGCGCCACTTTCACGAGATCAATGGACAGCAGCGTGGTCGAATTGCCCGGACCGCCCCCCGTCAGCACGAAAGGTTCAGTGTAAATGTTAAAACTGTCCATGAAGCGCAGCAGGATCGCGATGGTCAGCACCCGTTTCATTTTCGGTAGCTGGATGTAACGAAAGATCGCCCAGGGCCGCGCACCGTCGATCTTCGCTGCCTGATAATAGGCATCGGGAATCGACACAAGACCCGCATAGGCGAGCAGGACCACCAACGATGTCCAGTGCCAGACATCCATCAGGATCACGGTCATCCAGGCATCGCCCGGATTCCGGGTGAAATTGTAGTCCCAGCCAAGGGCGTTCAGGGTGTGCCCGAGCAAACCGATGTCGGGCAGGGCGAAGATGTTCCACATGGCCCCAACCACGTTCCAGGGAATCAACAAAGGCAGCGCCATCAAGACCAGACAAACCGATACCCAAGGTCCGGTCCGTGGCATCGCCAAAGCGATGGCCACACCCAGGGGAATTTCAATGATCAGGATAGTGAACGTGAACAGCAGTTGTCGCCCCAGGGCGGCGTGGAAGCGCTCTGAACCGAGCACGTCCTGAAACCACTGGGTGCCGGCCCAGAAAAACACGTTGTCGCCGAAGGTTTCCTGCAGCGAGTAGTTGACCACTGTCATCAATGGAATGATGGCGTTGAAGGCAACCAACGCCAGCACCGGGAGAACAAAAAACCAGGCCTTTTGATTGACGGTCTTGCTCATTTAGCGGATCTCATGTCAGCACCCTGCTGTCGCAGTAAACCCGCGTCCGCTCCGGATCGAAACGCAGGTAAGCCCTCTCGCTCGGCACCGACTCACCCTCCCTGACCAGCAGCTTTATGCTGTGAGCACCCAAACGCGTATCGACGATTCGATAGCGACCGGCATCACTGACCCTGACCACATCCACCGGGAGCCCCTGGTCGGCAAAAGACACAAACTCAGGCCGAATGCCGATCTCGAGGACACCATCGGGCTCATTCAGCGCGCTGGCATTGGCAACGGTAACCCGATGACCTTCGATTGACGCGCCCCCGTCCGCCAACTCGCAGGGCAGCACATTCATGCCGGGCGAGCCAATGAAGTGACCGACGAAGGTGTGCTCCGGGCGCTCGAACAGCTCGACCGGTGTGCCGATCTGCACGACTTCACCCAGATTCATCACCACCACCCGATCGGCAAAGGTCAGCGCCTCGGTCTGATCATGGGTTACATAGATCATGGTGCGCCCAACCTCCTGGTGCAGTTCCTTGAGTTTAGAACGCAATACCCATTTGAGATGCGGATCGATCACGGTCAGGGGCTCATCGAACATGATTACGTTGACGTCCGAACGCACCAGGCCGCGCCCCAGGGAGATCTTCTGCTTGCCGTCAGCGGTCAACCCCGAAGCCCGACTGTCCAGGCGGTCGGTCAAGTCCAGCATGTCCGCGATCTGGCGCACACGTTGGTCGACCTCTTTCTCCGGCACATTTCTGTTGCGCAGCGGAAACGCGAGGTTGCCATACACGGTCATGGTGTCGTAAATGACCGGAAACTGAAAAACCTGCGCTATCTGGCGTTGGTCAGGTGGCAAATCGGTTACGTCGAGGTCGTCGAATAGAACCCGACCTTCGGTTGGCTTGAGCAAACCCGAAACGATGTTGAGCAAGGTCGTCTTACCGCATCCCGAGGGGCCGAGCAGGGCATAGGCCCCGCCGTCGTCCCAGTCAATGTCCAGGCGCCGCAATGCCCAATCGGCCTCGGTGGGCGGGTTCGCCATATAGCTATGGCGCAGATGCTCAAGGGTGATTTTTGCCACGTCTATCTATCCGCTCAATCGGCAACCAATGCGCCGTCCGGCTCGAACAACAGCGCATGGGCAACGTCCGCGTACAGGGTGGCCCGCTCGCCAACCTTAAACGTATCGACCCCACGGGCCAGCGACACCCAGACGCTGCCCGCCAGATCGAAATGAATGGTGCTTTCCGATCCGGACAACTCGGTGACCAATACCTCACCTTCCACGGCAACGGAGTCTCCGCCAGGGTCCCTGGGTAGGACATGATGCGGTCGAATGCCGATGGTGTAGGGACCGTCTGCCAAAGCGGCCTGACGATCCGGCGCCCGCCAGCTGACCGATTCCGACAAGACGATCTGATCGCCCTGCTTTTGCACCGAGGCAGTATTGATCGGGGGATCGGAAAAGACCTGGGCGGCAAGCAGCGACCTGGGGTGACGGTAAATGTCGGAGGTGGGACCGAACTGGACGACCCGGCCCTGGTTCAGCAATGCAGTGTGACCGCCAAGCAGCAACGCCTCGGTGGGCTCGGTGGTTGCATACACCACCGTACAATCCCGATCGGCAAACAACTTCGGCAACTCGTCGCGCAGCTCTTCACGCAGCTTGTAGTCCAAGTTAGCCAACGGCTCGTCCAGTAGCACAATATCCGCATCCTTGACCAGGGCCCTTGCGATGGCGGTCCGCTGTTGCTGCCCACCGGAGAGTTCGTCCGGTCGCCGACCGAGCATGGGCGTCAGCTTCAGCAGGTCCGCCGTGCGCTGCACCCGCTCATCCACCTCATCCCTGGAAATCTTCGCAACGCGCAGAGGCGAAGCAATATTTTCGTAGACCGACAGATTCGGGTAATTGATGAACTGCTGAAACACCAGTGACACATTGCGCTTCTGAACCGGCACCTGGGTCAAATTGGTACCCCGAAACCAGACTTCGCCGGAAGTGGGTTTGTCGGTGCCGGCGATCAGCTGCATCAAAGTTGTTTTTCCCGAGAGCGTCGTGCCCAGCAACACGTTGAACCCGTTGTCGACAAAGCTCAGATTTGTCTCGTAAATGTGGGATTCCGCACCCACCCGTTTCTCGATGTTTCTGAGTTCCAGCGCCATGGTGTGGTCGCGGCTCGCTAATGTGTTAGGTTCGAGGAACCTGAAAAACGCGGCCCCCGGAGCGCAGCATTGACGCCCCGAAGGCCGCGGATCCAGCTCAAGCTCAAATGCGCTCTACTTGGCCTCGGACCAGCGCTCTATGAGTTCTTCGTAGGCGATGGTTTCTCCCTGGGGCTTCTCGTTCTCCAGCTTGGCGGCAGGCCCATCCGGCTTACCCAGCCATTCCGAGGGATCTTTTGCCTCGTTGAGGCGTGGACCGCAACCACCGTACACACCGGCCTTCTCGTCCACGGCCTGCATCCGGGCCATGATCTGGTCCATCTCAGAGGCCAGCCGGTCCATCGCCTCCTGGGGTGTAAACGCACCCGAGTTGACGTCGCCAATTTGCTGCCACCAGATCTGGGCCAGTTTTGGATAGTCCGGCACGTTGACTCCGGTGGGTGTCCACAACTCCCGATCAGGGGAGCGGTAAAACTCGACCCAGCCACCCAGCTGAGGTGCCCGCTCGGTGAACGAGTCGTGATTGATGGTGCTCTCCCGAACCACCGTGAGGCCCACATGGGACTTCTTCACATCGACCGTCTTGGAGACGACGAACTGGGCATACAGCCATGCCGCCTTTCGACGATCATCCGGGGTCGACTTCAACAGGGTCCAGGAACCGGCGTCCTGGTAGCCGAGCTTCATCCCATCCTGCCAGTAGGGACCGTGGGGTGACGGCGCCATTCTCCACAGCAGATTGCCGTCGTCATCGACGGTGTTGTTGCCCTCGCTCTTGGGCTTGACCATATCGGGCATAAAGGCCGTGTACCAGAAAATCTGCTGAGCAACATTGCCTTGCGAAAGGGCCGGCAGCGACTGATAAAAGTCGTAATCGGCCGCCCCGGGCGGTGCATATTGCCGCAGCCACTCGTCCCATTTTCGGATCGCATATACAGCGGCCGGGCTGTTGGCGCCCCCACCGCGCGACACCGAAGCGCCCTGGGGATTGCATGAGCCCTCCTCCATGCGGATGCCCCACTCGTCGATCGGGCGTCCGTTGGGCAGACCCGGCGAGGTGGCGCCGGCCATTGACAACCACGCGTCGGTCATCCGCCAGCCCAGATCCGGGGCGCGCTTGCCATAGTCCATGTGACCGTAGACGCGAACACCATCGATTTCCTTTACGTCGTTGGTAAAGAAGTCGGCGATGTCTTCGTAGGCTGACCAATTAACGGGAACACCCAGCTCATAACCGTATTTTTCCTTGAACCGAGCCTTGAGATCGTCTCGTTCGAACCAGTCCTTGCGAAACCAGTAAAGGTTTCCGAACTGCTGATCCGGGAGCTGGTACAACTTGCCGTCCGGCCCTGTGGTAAACGCTTTGCCGATGAAATCATCCACATCGAGGGTCGGCAGCGTGACGTCCTTGCCATCGCCCTCCATCCAGTCGGACAGGTTTACGGCAAGCTGCAGGCGCGAGTGGGTGCCGATCAGATCTGAATCGTTGATGTAGGCGTCGTAGAGATTGCGATTGGTCTGCATCTGAGTCTGTACGGCTTGGACCACTTCGCCCTCGCCCAGAAGCTGATGATTCACCTTGATGCCGGTGATTTCCTCGAACGCCTTGGTCAACACTTCCGACTCGTAGGTGTGCGTCGGAATGGTCTCGGAGAGCACGTTGATTTCCATGCCGGAATATGGCTCGGCCGCCTTGATAAACCATTCCATTTCAGCGATCTGCTCATCGCGGGAGATCGCCGCTGGTTGGAATTCCTCGTCAACCCACTTCTCGGCAGCGGCCATGTCCGCGAGCGCGGCATCGCTCGCCATGATCAGGCAAAGCGCAGTGGCGCTGCCCATGAGGACCCGACGGGCAAGTCCGGTTACATTGGGCGTCATCTGGTAAAGCCTCCTCGGTGTTTGTCCCTCGATTTTCAACGGGCGTTCACGCAGCGCACGAGGGTTGTATCGCCGCGCCCGGCCGGGGGCTTCTGACGATTGAGGCTCGGCCGAACCGAAAGAATAGAAGACCCGCGACGTTTTCGCGACCGCATTGGCCGATCAACACGAAATGAATCCAGCGATGAACCCCCAATGACGGCCAGTTCAGTCAACGTTTGCCTCCATCGAGGGTCATCAGCGGACCGTACAAGTCCGGCCTCCGATCCCGAAACACACCCCAGGCCTGGCGTTGGCCGCGGACCGCATCCAGATCAAACCGGGCGGTGATCACCGCCTCTTCATGCCGACCGGCCTCGGCCCGCTTGTCGCCGGTGGGACCGGCGATGAAGGAACAACCGTAGAAGCGTATACCGCAGCCCTCACCCTGTTCAGCGCCGATGCGATTGGACGCCACCAAAGGCATCAGGTTGGCACCCGCATGGCCTTGCATCACCCGCTGCCAATGGTCCCGGGAATCATGGTCTGGGTCGGGCGGTTCCGAGCCGATGGCGGTGGGATAGAATAAGATCTCCGCGCCCATCAGGGCCATGGCGCGCGCGGCCTCCGGAAACCACTGATCCCAGCAAATGCCGACGCCGATCCGTGCGTATCGGGTATCCCAAACGCGAAACCCGGTATCGCCCGGCGAAAAATAGTACTTCTCCTCGTATCCGGGCCCGTCGGGAATGTGGGATTTGCGGTACACCCCCAGGTTGCGGCCATCGGCATCCAGCACAGCCAGCGAATTGAAAAATGCATTACCGGCACGCTCAAAAAAACTGACGGGCAGCACCACGCCGAGTTCAGCCGCCAGGTCCGAGAACCGCGCGAGCACAGGATTGCCGGTGACTTCGTGGGCCAGACCAAAATGCCGTGGCAACTCGTCGGTGCAAAAATAGGGGGTCTCGAACAGCTCCTGCAGCAGAATAATCTGCGCGCCTTGGCCGGCCGCGTTCCGAACCAGTGATTCAGCACGCCGCAAATTGGCCTCCCGATCCCAATCACAGGCCATCTGGGTTGCGGCAACGGTGACCAATGTCATGGGCGCATCTCCTGATCCGGGCCTGACGGCGGTTGCGGTTGCGTGGTGAAGTGTATGCCATCGCTCAGGTCGGGCCGACGGTCGCTTGGCCAGGTGCAGGTACAGCGCACGTCCTGTAGCGTCGCGGGCACCGCGCAGCCGAGGACAATCGTCCTGCGGTGGGAGAAGGGTGCCGTGGTCGCAATCCGAGCTGAATGTGCCCGAAGCCAGGCGCACGGACAAGCCATGGGAACAGGGATGAAGAGGCCACGGACAGTGGATCGTCGATCTGAAACTGGCGCACGGTCTTTGCTATCGACCACCGCGCCGATACGATGACGCGCGCCACCGCGGCGCTCAAAAGGCCCCGTGTTGCTTTGCTTGAGGATGGGTTTTTGGCCACAATCGCCGCCTTGTTTGTCGCCAGCTTTCTAGCAGCAACCCTGTTGCCCGGCGGCTCCGAGGCCATGCTTGCAGCCCTGGTACTGGACCAGCCCGCGATGAGTTGGGTGTGGCTGGCGGTCGCCACCGTGGGCAACACCCTGGGCAGCCTGACATCCTGGGTGATCGGACGCATCCTGCGCCGCCGTCTCGGTACACCCGCGGGGCTCAAACCAGCTCAGCGACGGGCCCTGGAGCGGCTTCAGAAATGGGGTGCACCGGCGCTTCTGCTGGCCTGGCTGCCGGTTGTGGGGGATCCACTCTGCCTGGCGGCAGGGTGGCTGGGCACCCCGTGGCTGCCCACGGTGCTGTACGTTGCCATGGGCAAAGCGGCGCGTTACCTGCTGCTGGTCTGGGCGCTGCTCTGATTGCCTTTCGTCTCTTTATTGGTCAGTCGTGGACCAGTGCACCGTCCCATCAGTTCGTTGCATTTCAGCAGGGCGAGAAGCACCCCGGCGCTGGGCGGGCGCAGGCCCGCGGCTGCACGCTTACCGAACGGCTGAATCGTCACTTGCTTGTGGGACACGACACTAGTGTAGTGTCTTCCACACACTTAACACCTGCGCTGGCCCTCGCGGTCCCTGACGGCGTTGCGGATCGTCGCAATAGCGCTGGCTATTCCTCCTCACCGCGCCTTGTCAGTCACCACGATGCCTAACCACAACCATCAAGTGTGTGGAAGACACTACACTAGATGCCCTGGCCCTCGGGTGGCGGCGGTTGGACTGAAAGTTCCTCCTGACCCTCGACTATGGGGCGAATCACGATATCGACCCTTCGGTTCAGCTGACGCCCCGCCTCACCGTCATTGCTGGCACGGGGCTCGTTCTGGCCCCGGCCTTCGATCCGCAAACGCTCTGGCGCCACACCACGTTGGCGGAACGCGGCGGCCACGCTTTCGGCCCGGCGTTCCGACAACTGCTGGTTATAAGCGGCAGACCCCACGCTGTCGGTGTGCCCCACCACGTGCACCACGGTCTTGTCATACTGACGCAGCACGTCGGCCATGCTGTCGAGGGTGGGCACGAATGCCGGGTTTAGCGCCGCACTGTCGAAACCAAAGGACACCTCCCCCGGAACGCTGATCTTCAGGCTTTCGTCCTTGAGCCGTTGCACCTCCAGGTCATGGGCGGCCTGCTGTTCGGCTAGAGCCGCCTCCATGTCCTGCTGTTGCCGATCCATGTAGTGACCCACCGCACCGCCGCCCAGGGCACCGACGATCGCGCCGATGTACCGGCCTGAGCTGCTGTTAATCTGGTGACCGACCACGGCGCCTGCCACGGCGCCCATGGCGGCCCCGGTCTTGGCCCGTCTGTTGGGATCATCCGCGGCGCAGGCCACCAGGGTTCCAAGCAATGCCGCCACGGCGAGAATCCGCATCGTCTTCATTGTTTCCCTTTTCCGGTAAGCCGATATCTCCCAATCGGGGACGATCCGGATGCAGATGCCATTCCAGCGCGGCACGGACGTTCAGGCTCTGCCCTTGGCCACTCCCTCCATTTCGTCGATGCCTACATGGCGAACATCCTGCGCTTTGCTGGCCCCTCGATTCAGGATCCATCGGTTTCCTCGCATTACAGATTCAAATCGATCCTAACCAGGGAATCGAGCCGGCGCGCCCTATGGAGCCCCTGACGTATTCTGGACGGAGCAGATTGGAAGGTGAAATGTGCGGATTCAAGGCGCAGATCGCGGATAGTAGCTGTTCTATTGCCAGGATTTGCAACGGCGAAGCTGGGCATTTCAGTCCAAAGATGCACCTGCACGAAAAAATCAGGTTCCCCAGGGAAAGCCTGATCAATTGACACGAATCGCATTTCGCCCCAGACGGGCGCAGATGTGATGCCCCCGGCTTGGCCATAGTCATTCTATGGCTAAGCCGGGAAACGCGGCGGATGTGCCCGTGTAAAACCCAGGGGGGCCGCTTGAGCCGGTCAGACTGCGTCTTCCAGCACCCCACGGATGGTCTGGAAAATCTCCTCCACGTCACCGACCCCCTTCACCACGCGCAACTTGCCCTGATCCCGATAGTAAGAGATCAGTGGCGCGGTTTGATCCGAGTAAACCTGCAGCCGGGTTCGGATGGTGTCCTCATTGTCGTCCGCCCGCTTTCGGGCCAGGAGACGGGTCATGATTTCTTCATTGTCGACGTCGAACAGCACAATGCAGTCCAACGGCTGGCCCAGCTCGTCGAGCATCGCATCCAGGGCTTCGGCCTGGGGAAGGGTTCGCGGAAACCCATCCAGCATAAAACCCTTGACCGGGTCTAACTGTCCGATGCGTTCCCGGGCAATACCCACGATGATTTCATCCGACACCAGGCCGCCCGCGTCCATGATCTCTTTTGCCTGCAGGCCGAGCGGAGAACCGGACGCCACCTCCGCTCGCAGTACGTCGCCGGTGGAGATATGGGTCACGCCAAAACTGTCGACGATCTTCTCACCCTGGGTTCCCTTTCCCGAACCCGGCGCCCCCAGTAGAACTATGCGCATGTTTTCAGCCTCACCTTATTTTAAATGCCCGGGCCGCCGGATAGCCGTCACCTGATTGGCCTTTGAACCCAATCCAGTCGCAGGCGGCTCCCCGCCTCGATTGCGGAGTCCAGCAAGCCTGTCCCAGCAATTCGTGAGTGTCAATCCAGAGGCGTGTGGGAGTACAAAACCGCCCGTATAGGAGCTTGTGCCCTGGCGCGAACCCCAGGCCGGGCGATGGCAGACTTATTGACTTGCACCCGCATCGACAATTGCCGGCCATCTGCGTCGCAATCCGGGCCGTATGGGAGTATAGTGTCGCCGGATTTTTGTGCTATGCGTCATTTTGCCTGCGGTCGACCTTACCCGGGCGTGGGCATGCACATAGATGCGCGGCCGCCGACCTTCCTCAGGGGGCACCTCTGTCTGGCGACACGCGCTTCCACCCATACCAAAAAACGCAGACGAGGCGGATTCAATGATTCTGGATAGAGTCAATGCGGGGCGTGATATCCCCAACGACCTGAACGTAATAATCGAGATACCGGCGAACTCCGACCCGGTCAAGTACGAAGTGGACAAGGACACCGGCGCGCTGTTCGTTGACCGGATCATGAACACTGCCATGCACTACCCGTGTAACTACGGCTACATCCCGGACACCCTGTGCGAGGACGGTGATCCCTTGGATGTACTGGTGGTTACGCCTTTTCCCCTGGTGAGCGGTTGCGTCGTGCGCAGCCGTCCGCTGGGTTTGCTGAAGATGAGCGATGAGGCAGGGGGCGATTCCAAGCTGGTTGCAGTGCCGATCGTGAAAATGTGCGCGGACTACAAAGACCTGAAGACCACGGAGGATCTGCCGGATATGTTGCTCAGGCGCATCGCCCACTTCTTCGAGCACTACAAGGATCTTGACTCGGGCAAGTGGGTCAAGCTCGACGGCTGGGGCTCCTACGAGGACGCCGTTGCGGAAATCGATGAAAGTGTTGCCCGCTACAACGCGAGCAAGGACTGATCGCGCTACAAGATGCCCAGAATAGACGAGGGCGACGGGTCAACCCGCCGCCCTCTCGATTTAGGTGCGGCCGAAATGCCCCAGGAGGCCTACAGCCACACGCTGGCGATGACGGCAAACAGGCCAGTCATTTAACTGGGGCTCTAGTAGCTGCATGCCAGCCAGTCGCAGCGGCCCTCTCCTCAATCCAACTCACCCAAACGCCGAATCCTTTTTCTGGACCTTGTGGCGTTTCATTCTCAGGCGAGCCCTCCTACCGTTTTGTTCGCGTGGCGCATCATTTCAGAGCGCACCGGCGTTGGTCTGCCCCGCTAGAGGGCGTACTATCCTACGTCCAACGGTGCGATGCAATTTGCACCGCACCATTGCGGGCGGCTTCCATTTCCCCATGCTGTCATTGCACCACGAGAGAACCGTGAACGACCTGACTCACTTCAACAAATCCGGCGAAGCACACATGGTGGATGTGGGCGACAAGGCGATAACCCATAGAATCGCCGTGGCGCGAGGTCGGATCGGTATGCGGACCGAGACCCTGGAGCTGATCGAGAAAGGCAATCACAAGAAGGGCGACGTGTTGGGCATCGCAAGAATCGCCGGCATCATGGGCGCGAAACGGACCTCCGACCTGATTCCCCTGTGCCATCCGCTCAATCTGACCCGAGTGGAAGTCGATCTGACCACAGACCACGCCGAGCCCGCAGTGTGGTGCCGGGCCACCGCCGAGGTGCATTCGAAAACGGGCGTGGAAATGGAGGCGTTGTGCGCCGTTCAAGTCGCACTGCTCACGATCTACGATATGTGCAAGGCGGTGGACAGAGGTATGGTGATCGATCAGGTCTGCCTGGTTCAAAAACAGGGCGGGCGCTCCGGAGATTGGCAGCGCAGCACTGATTGACGCGGCTCTACACCGGCGGCGCCCCCGATGACCCCGCCAACATACGAAGCCCCCCGATCAAACCGGATACTCTGCGCCTGAGCTCCGCATTCAACGCCCTTTCACATCCGCCCAGGCCCGATAACGGCCAGCGTCGACACTGGGTCTGGGTGTGCTGGGGCAGCCACAGCTCAGAGCCTGCGCCCCCCTGATCCAACAGGATCACGGTGTCGGCCCAATGACAGGCCCCCTGCGTGGCCTGCGGCGCAAACGCGCCGGCGTTGAGACTCTCGATCGACTGAGCCCGCGCCTCCAGCCAGCATCCGCCCAAGTCGTTGGCCAGCTCACTCGCCGTGACCGCAGACTCACCACCGATGAACAGGATCCGCGCCCGGCGCTTGAACATCCTCAATCATCCATCAGTGCCGGCAACTCGGAGAGCGATTCCAATTCGGCCGCCGGGCGGCCGGGCAGGCGCTCGGGGCGCTGCTTGAACCGATTGATCCACGCCACACGCATGCCGAAGGTCGCCGCCCCGGCGGCATCCCAGGCATTGGAGGACTGGAAGCTGATCTCCTCGGCGGCAACGCCCAAGTGATCGCAGGCCATTTGATAAACTGCCGGCATGGGCTTGTAACACTGCAGAACATCCACCGACAGACTGGCATCCAGCAACTCGGACAGGCCGGCACTCTCGACCGCGGCCTTGAGCATATCCGACGAGCCATTGGACAGGATGGCGAGCTTGAGTCCTTTCTCACGCAGCGCCTGCAGCACTTCCGGCACTTCGGGATAGCAATCCAGAGCCAGATAGGCTTCCATCAGATCCCGCCGCAGATCCGGGTCTTCGTAGCGGTGCGTTTCCAGCGCAAAATCCAGCGCGTCCCCCGTGACTTGCCAAAAATCCACGTAACGCCCCATCATGGTGCGCAGCCAGGTGTACTCAAGCTGTTTGGTTCGCCACAGGGCCGATACACCGTCGGCCAATCCGCCCAGTCGGGCCTGGTGCCGAGCAACCGCAGAATGCACATTGAACAGCGTGCCATACGCGTCGAAAACACAGGCGCGGACGCCAGAAAATCGATTCTCGTTCATCGCAGCAACTCCCGTTGGTGACGACAGATTTGCACAGTATCAAGTACGGCGTTGTAATAGGGTTTCAGCTCCCTGAAAGTTTATGAGGCGCGACGATGGAATCCTACCGTCACATACTCCTGGCCACCGATCTGTCGGAAGACAACGACGCGGTCGCGGAACGGGCCGCCGATACGGCCGAACGACACAAAGCACGCTTGAGCCTCGCGCATATCGTAGAACAGCTGCCGGTGGACTACGTGGCCGAGGGTGTGCCAATCGAAGTTCCAGACGTCACCGAGACGCTGGAGCAGGAAGCGCGGCAAGGCCTGGAAGACTTGGCCCGCAAACTGGGACTGGTTGACGCGGCCTGCTGGGTGCAAGTGGGCTCGGCACGGGTGGATATACCTGAACTGGCGCGGGAGCACGCGGTGGACCTGATTGTGGTCGGCGCCCGCGAACGCCACGGGCTGTCCCTGTTGTTGCCCAGCACCACCAGCGGTGTTTTGCACCACGCTCCCTGCGATGTGCTGGCAGTGCAAATGACCGGTCAATAGGGTTCGGGTCAGTCCAGGGCGTTTGCCTGGATCGTTGGAACCTTACCTAGGGAGCCTCTGATTTGTTCTGGACGAAGCAGATTGCAGGGTGAAATGTGCGGATTCAAGGCGCAGATCTTGGCAATAGAATAACTATTGCCAAGATCTGCAACGATGAAGCTGTGCGTTTCGATCCCAAGATACACGTTCACGAATAGATCAGAGGCTTCCTAGCGATCACCGCCAAGACAGGGTGGCGACTCCGGTGTTTTTCCGCCGCGCTCAAACCACTCATCCGGTGTGTGAGCGTGGATGGCAAGGGCGTGGACCGGACCGGCCAACTCCTGTGCCAGCAACGCATTGACTGCGCGATGTCGGCTCAGAAGGGTTTGGCCGTCAAACGCCTCGGCCACAACCAGAACCTTGAAGTGGGACTCTGAACCGTCCGGCACATTATGCGTGTGGCTTTCGTTCACCACCTCCAGGTGCAGCGGAGACAGACCCTGGGTCAGTTTCAATTGCATGGTTTCACTGACATTCATATAAATGCTCCTGTCCGGGCTCGGGTCCGACAACTGGGATTCCAGTTCATGCTCCACTGCCGCTCTGCCGGCGCTGGACAGCACCACCACGTTCCTTGAAGTGGGATAGACCCAACCCCGTCGCTTGAGTTCCTCGATCCGCGGGGCGTCCAGGGTGGCGTCGAGACACTGGAAATCGACTCCTTCGACCAAATCCGGAAGCAACCGTTTGAAGGCACGGAAGGCGCTTCCCTTAGTCACGCTGTAGGCGAGATCCAGGTGTTTGAACGTGCAGCGATCGCAATCGGGTTGCATCAGCATCAGCAGCAGTCGCCACATCGGGCTGTGGTAGCATAATGCCACGCACGGCGGGTCACGGCAGCCCGTATCAAGACTTGGCCAAGCGCGCCGGTCCCGCGCCCCGTGACCAGCATCATTTCGGAGTAGCGGCGTCGATGAGTGAGATGAACTTCGAGCAAGCACGTTTTAACATGATCGAGCAACAGATTAGACCGTGGGAGGTGTTGGACCCGCGGGTGCTCGATGTTCTGGGAAAAGTGCCAAGGGAGGCTTTTGTTCCGGAGCAATACCGTGCACTGGCTTTCTGCGATGCCCGTATCCCACTGGGCCATGGACAGCACATGATGGTGCCGGCCGTCGAAGGGCGCATGCTACAGGCGCTCAGTATCGGGCCGGCCGACCGGATTCTGGAGATCGGCACCGGAAGCGGTTTTGTGACAGCCTGCCTGGCAGAACTGGGCGCCAGCGTGACCAGTATCGAGCTGATCGATGCGCTCAAGTTCGCAGCGGTGGAAAACCTGCGGGGCCAGGGCTACGAGCGTGTCCGCGTGCGTTCCGGGGACGGCAGCTCAGGCTGGGATGGGGATGGCGCATTCGATGTCATTGCCCTGACCGGATCCATGCCGACGATTCCGAAAAGCTACCTGCGACAACTGACCCCCGACGGGCGACTGTTCTGCGTAACCGGCGACAGCCCAGTTATGGAGGCCTGGCTGGTCACCCGGGTATCTGAATCGCAGTGGGCCCGGGAGTGCCTGTTCGAAACCGATCTGCCTCGGCTGCTGCACTGTGACCAACCCGTACCGTTCGTGTTCTGATGGAACAGCTGCACGCCAATGATCTCCATCGCAGGTTGGAGGCGGGATGGCTTCCGTTGTTGCTGGACGTACGCGAACCCTGGGAACTGGAAATCGCGCATATCGATGGCAGCCACAGCCTGCCCATGAACGCCATTCCAAGTTCATTGGGCCAGGGCGTTCTGGAATCCAGGGAACGGGAAATTGTCCTGATCTGCCATCACGGGGTCCGGAGCCAGCAGGTCGGACGTTATCTGGAACACAGCGGCTACAGCCAGGTCATCAATCTGGTTGGCGGGGTCGATGCCTGGGCCGATCAGGTAGACCCATCAATGGCGACATACTAGAGTGCCGTTCCATGATCGACACCGTCGTGAGACAAGCCTGGCCGGGTTTGGTCGAAGCGTTCTAGACTCCCAGAAGCATCGAGGATCGAAAATGCGTAGTGCGTCTAAACTCATGACAGCGTTGCTGGCAAGCTTGCTGCCCATGCAGCTCGTCATGGCGGAGGATCTGCTCACGGTTTATCAACTGGCCGTTTCCAGCGACCCTATTCTGAGGGGTGCAGATGCGGAACGACGGGCCCGACTCGAGAACGAACCCCAAGCCATGGCTGAGCTCCTTCCTCGGGTGGATCTGTTCGGCGACACCAACTACTTGAACTTCAAGAATTCCGACGGATACAACACCAACAACCTCACCATCAGTGCGCGGCAGCCAATCTTCCGGCTCGATCGAATGAAGCGTCTGGCCAGATCAAAATTCGAGGTGGCCGAAGCCGAGTACCAGTACGACTCGGTGGAACAGGAGTTGATCATACGCACCGCGGACGCGTACTTCGGCCTGCTGGATACCGAGGTTGAAGTGGCGTTTACAATCGCCGACAAGAAGGCCATTGGACGCCAGTTGGAGCAGGCACAGCGTAGATTCGAGGTGGGCCTGGTGACCATCACCGACGTGTATGAGGCGCAGGCGCGGTACGACCGGGCAATTGCAAACGAAATCTTAGCTGTGAACGAACGCGCCGATGCGCAGGAGGCTCTGCGTCAACTGACCGGACAGGCGATTCCCAGCGTGTTCTTTCTAAGTCAGGATCTGCCGTTGGTCACCGCCGAGCCCCACGACGTCGAAGTCTGGGTCGAGGAAGCCCGACGCAACAACCCGACGGTTCTGGCAGCGCGGGCGAATGTCGATGCGGCGGGCGAGGAAATCGAGGTGCAGCGGGCGGCGAACTATCCGAGCGTGGACGCAGTCGCCAGCTATATCAACGACAACAGCAATGCACCGCTTGCGCGGGATCTCGACGGCGGCGTTATCGGGCTTGAACTGAGTCTCAATTTATTTGCCGGCGGCGGTATTGCATCAAGAACCCGTCAGGCGGCGGATTTACGTGAACGGTCGCTGGAGGGCATGGAGAGGTCTATCCGTTCGGCTGAACGACAGACCCGGGACGCGTTCCGAAACCTAGATGCAACCATCAGCTTCGTAAACGCAGTAGACCAGACCGTGATTTCGTCGCGCAGTGCGGCCGAAGCGACCCAGGCCGGCTTCGATGTAGGCACCCGAACAATTGTCGATGTGCTGGATGCCGAGCGTGACCTGCTGCTCGCACAACGTGACTATGAAATCGCGCGCAATGCGCACGTACTCAGCCGGTTGGAGTTGAAGCAGGCCGCCGGCAACCTGTCCGGGGAAGACCTGGCCCTACTCAACCGCTATCTGACACCACAGCCCTACGAGTGGTTGATGCCGGATCCCAGCGCAGGCCTGAATCCGTTGGGCGTGATGCCGGAAGAACCGGAAACGATTCAGCAGCCACCAGGAAATTAGTAAGGTTTCGCAGTAGCCTGCGAGACCTCCAGGGGATGCGGAGTCGGCAGTTTTCGATGCCCGGCGCCCCCGGGGGGGGTGACCCTGAGATCGGAACGCAGCGACTCCTGTAGCCCCTTGGCACTGCCGAGCATGGTAGGGCACCCCACACAGCAGGCAGTGACGTGGCAAGTCCTTTTTTTGGACAAGCAAAGAAAAATGAACTTGCCCTGCGGGCGAAATCCATCCTGAACCAAACGCTGTGCTTTGAATCGATTTCCGGCTCGGTGGAGCACTCACTCATCCAGCCAATTTCCCGAGCCTGCCATTTGCCAATGTTGTGTTTCGCCCTGTTGGGCGAGTGACTTTCTTTGCCCCGCGGCAAAGAAAGTAACCAAAGAAAACGCGCCCTGGGATGGTGCCGGCTACGCCGGTCCCCTGTGGTCCTCGCCCTGGCGGGCGCCCGTGAACTCGCTGCGCTCAAACAGGCACGGGCTTTTGTCCCGCCAGGACTGCGGTCCTCGGCGCCATCCAAGGGGATTAAGACACCCTTCGACTAGATCGCAGCGACTCCTGGATCCCCTTGGCACTGCCGAGCATCGCAGCCGGACGCGGATGGAAGCGAGTGTCTGTCCGAGCCAACGCAGTTGGCGAGTTCGCTCGCGCCGCGTCCGGCGAGAAGCGCAGGGTACCCGCGTAGCGGGCAGTGACGTGGGGTGTCGTTTCTTCTGGTTCCATCCTGAACCAAACGCTGTGCTTTGAATCGATTTCCGGCTCGGTGGAGCACTCACTCATCCAGCCAATTTCCCGAGCCTGCCATTTGCCAACGTTGTGTTTCGCCCTGTTGGGCGAGTGACTTTCTTTACCCCGCGGCAAAGAAAGTAACCAAAGAAAACGCGCCCTGGGATGGTGCCGGCTACGCCGGTCCCCTGTGGTCCTCGCCCTGGCGGGCGCCCGTGAACTCGCTGCGCTCAAACAGGCACGGGCTTTTGTCCCGCCAGGACTGCGGTCCTCGGCGCCATCCAAGGGGATTAAGACACCCTTCGACTAGATCACAGCGACTCCTGGAT
>Ga0316196_10000274_pt1 | contig 18925 bp, 16 predicted proteins | sample Eddsed2cm_MG_FD_204938 | JGI IMG/M metagenome (GOLD analysis project Ga0316196, IMG submission 204938) | Coastal sediment microbial communities from Maine, United States - Eddy sediment 2 cm | ecosystem: Environmental > Aquatic > Marine > Coastal > Sediment | place: USA: Maine | collected... | reverse complement strand
TGCAACCACGGGTCTTTGCAGGTTTGTTCCCGATCAGTTCCGACGATTACGAGGATCTGCGCGATGCGCTGCAAAAGCTGCGCCTCAACGATGCCTCGCTGTTTTATGAACCGGAGACATCTCAAGCGCTTGGTTTCGGATTTCGCTGCGGTTTTCTTGGCATGCTCCACATGGAGATCGTCCAGGAGAGATTGGAGCGAGAGTACAATCTTGACTTGATCAATACGGCCCCAACGGTCATTCACGAAGTGTTGACCACGGACGATCAGGTGATCATGGTCGACAATCCCGCAAACCTGCCACCATCCAATGAGTTGATCGAGATTCGCGAACCCATCATCGACGCTAACATCCTGGTGCCCCAGGATTATGTCGGTAACGTGATCAGCCTGTGCATCGAAAAGCGTGGCGTTCAGAAAAATATGCAGTACGTAGGCGGTCAGGTGCTGCTGAGCTTTGAGATGCCCATGAGCGAAGTGGTTTTGGATTTCTTCGACCGGCTCAAGTCGGTCAGTCGCGGCTTTGCTTCGTTCGACTACGAGCTGAAATGTTTTCGAAGTGCGCCACTGGTCAAGTTGGATGTCCTGATCAACGCTGAACGGGTCGACGCACTGTCGATCATTGTGCACCGGGATCAATCTGAGTTTCGGGGCCGGGATTTGGTTGGTCGCATGCGCGACTTGATTCCGCGGCAGATGTTCGAGGTGGCGATTCAAGCCGCTATCGGTGGCAAAGTCATTGCCCGATCGACGGTAAAGGCATTGCGTAAGAATGTGACGGCCAAATGCTACGGTGGCGATATCACGCGAAAGAAGAAGCTGTTGGAAAAGCAGAAAGCCGGCAAGAAGCGTATGAAGCAAGTCGGCAAAGTCGACATTCCACAGGAAGCGTTCCTGGCCGTTTTGCAGGTGGATAAGAAGTAGGGGATGGAAGTGCATTTCGATTTTGCAACCGCGCTGGTCATCGCAGCGGTACTGACGGGGGGCGTCTGGGCTCTGGATGCAGCTGTGCTGTCCGGGCGGCGAGGAGGCGTGACCGGTCCCAACGCACATCCCGTTCCCTGGTACGTTGAGTACTCACGATCGTTCTTTCCAGTCATTCTGATCGTACTGCTTTTACGCTCGTTCGTCGTGGAACCGTTCCGTATTCCATCGGGTTCCATGATGCCGACGCTGCAGAATGGCGATTTCATCCTGGTCAACAAGTTTGCATACGGACTGAGAGCGCCGGTGATCAATCAGAAATTCCTGGGGGACGGCAAACCGGAGCGGGGGGACGTGGTGGTGTTTCGCTACCCGGAGGACCCGTCCGTTGCCTACATAAAGCGGATCGTCGGGTTACCCGGTGATCGCCTGGCCTACCGGGACAAGGTGTTGTACGTAAATGGCGAGGCCGCGCGTCAGACTCCGGTGTCCGACGGTGAATGGGAGAGTCAGGGCCTGCTCACCCGGACCGAGCAATTGGGGGCCATGGAACACGACATTCTGGTCAGTGGGTACTCGCGTAATTGGACCTGGGAACATGTGGTCCCAGAGGACAGCTATTTCGTTCTGGGTGACAACCGGGACAACAGTCGCGACAGCCGATTTTGGGGTTTTCTGCCGGACGAAAACCTGATCGGCAAGGCATTTCTAATCTGGATGAACCTGGACTGTGTAACTGGGAACGGAAATTGCGGGCGAATCGGGGATCGTATCAGATGATTTCCGAGGGCAACAATGAACCTGAGATACCGGCAACGCGGCATGACCCTGATGGGCATGCTGGTGATCATGATTCTTGTCATATCCGGCGCGCTGGCCGCCATGCGCATCGTACCGTTATATATGAGCAATATGACCGTGCGGGGTTCGCTGGAGAGTCTGGTTTCCGACCCGGAGATGCGCGCCGCGTCGACTGTCGCCATACGGCGCAAGTTGCAGAGTCTGTTCGACGTCAACGATATACGTACCGTGGACAGCAAAGCGGTTACGATCAAGCGGGCGAAGGGTGGTCGCGAGGTTCGGCTCAACTATGAGGCCCGTGCGCCCATGGTCTCGAATCTCGAAGTGGTGGCCCGCTTCGACGAATCGGTGGTCCTACCCGAGCACTAAGAAGCCTCCTGTTTGTTCTGGACGAGGCAGATTGGAGGGTGAAATGCGCAGATTCAATGCGCAGATCGCTGGAAATCGTTGCTCTATTGCCAAAATCTGCAACGACGAAGCTGTGCATTTGAGCCTTCCGATACGCGTTCAGGAATAGATCAGAGGCTTCCCAATGGATAAGCCGACGGGCTTCGAATCACGTCTTGGCTACCAATTCAGGGATCGGACCTTGATGGAAGCGGCACTGACCCATCGCAGCGCCGCTTCTGTGCACAACGAGCGGCTTGAGTTCCTGGGGGACGCAGTACTCGGGCTGATTATCGCCACGGAACTGTATCGCCGCCTCCCGAACTGCAGCGAAGGCGAACTGAGCAGACTTCGAGCCAGCCTGGTGAACGGCAACATGCTGGGTGCGGTGGCCTTGGATCTGCAACTCGGCGATGCCATGGCCATGGGCTCGGGCGAGTTGAAGAGCGGCGGCTACCGTCGCAGTTCGATTCTCGCCGATGCCTTCGAAGCGGTGCTGGGCGCGGTATATCTGGACAGCGATCTCGACGCCTGCCGGGATGTTGTGCGTCATTGCTTCGGCGGCCGACTCGAAACACTGCCCGATCCAGAATCCTTGATCGACCCCAAAACGCGGCTTCAAGAGTGGCTGCAATCCAGGCAGATGCGGCTGCCCGAGTATCGCTTGTTGTCAGAGCAAGGGGAGCCGCACAAACGAATGTTCCGAGTGGCGTGTCGAGTATTGGACCTGTCGATCGAAGCCGAGGCCGAAGCCAGCAGCCGGCGCAAGGCACAACAGGCAGCCGCCAGCCGCGTTCTGGAGCAGATCGAGTCGTGACCCAAGAACAGACCCGCTGCGGGTACGTCGCCTTGCTCGGACGCCCCAATGTCGGCAAATCGAGTCTGTTGAATCGTCTGATCGGCCAAAAGATCAGTATCACCGCGGCCAAACCCCAGACCACCCGCCATTCCATCATGGGCATTTCCACTCGGGACGGGGCGCAGATTCTGTACATCGATACACCGGGAATGCACTTGCAGGGACGAAGCGCGTTGAATCGCTACCTGAATCGCACCGCCGGTGGCGTTTTAAGCTACGTCGACGTGATTGTGCTGGTGGTCGAAGCCTTGAGATGGGGCGCGGAAGATGAGGACATCCTGCGCCGACTCGAATCCGCAGGGAAACCGATGATCGTGGCTGTCAACAAAGTGGATCGGCTCAAGGACAAGCGGCCGCTGTTACCGTACCTGCAACAGGTTTCGGGAAAGGCCACATTTCTCGATATGATTCCCGTTTCGGCCCGCTCCGGTGAAAATCTCCAGCCGTTGGAGCAGACATTGGCCAGTGCCCTACCGAGCGCACCCTTTGCCTATCCGGACGACCAGGTGACCGATGTCTCGGTGCGCTTCCTGGCCGCAGAACTGATCCGAGAGCAACTCACACGCCTTCTGCAGGATGAGTTACCGTATTCCCTCACCGTCGACATCGAACAGTTCGACGACTCAGGCAACGTCGTGCGGATCGGTGCCATCATCTGGGTCGAGCGAACCGGTCAAAAAGGCATCGTGATCGGTCAGAAGGGTCGAATGCTCAAACAGGTCGGGATGCAAGCCCGGGAGGCCATTGAGCGCATGCTGGACAGACCGGTCCACCTGGAGACATGGGTCAAGGTCCGGTCCGGTTGGTCCGATGACGAGCGTGCGCTGCAAAGTCTTGGGTACCGCACCCCGGATTGATCTCATCGACCCCTGAAGTGCCGATGCCGGAGCAGTTGCAGGATGAGCACCGTCCTTGAGCCCAGTTTCGTACTGCACAGACGCAGCTACCGGAACACCAGTGCCTTGGTCGAACTGCTGACCCTGAATCACGGCCGTGTGGGCTTGGTCGCGCGGGGTGTTCTGGGCGCGAAATCGCCCAGGGCCGGGCAGTTGCAACCGTTCCGCCCGCTGCTCTGTGCCTGGACCGGTCGCGGTGAACTCGGCACTTTGACCACCGTAGAAGACGGCGGGCCTGGACCCAGGCCTGCTGCCGGCCAGGCATTAATCGCCGGTTTCTACCTCAATGAGTTGTGCATGCTGCTACTGCATCGGGACGCGCCGGTATCACGAGTGTTCCAGGCTTACGGAGACTGTGTCGGCCAACTGATCTCCGACGCCAACTTCGAACAATCCCTGCGCCGCTTTGAATGGGTGCTGCTGCAGGAACTGGGGGTCGCGGTGCCCCTGACTTTCGATCTTGAAGATGCCGCCATAAATCCCGATGCCAGCTATACATTGGTGGCGGAACAGGGATTCAAACGAGTCGAAGCTCATACTCAAACGGCATTGATACGCGGCCACAGCTTGCTCCGTTTCGAGGCCGGTGATGCCGACCTTAGTGCGATCCGCGAAATGAGGTGGGTGACGCGTGCGTGCATAGACGCGCTGCTCAACGGCCGCCCGTTGCGGTCCCGCGAACTGGCGCGGCAGCAGACACGTGCTGGTGTTTCACGAGCATGAAGCCCCGCGCCGGATCACAGACCGAAGCCTGGACGCGGGCCTGAGTCGGAGCTACAGTCCGCGCTTACTCTATGCCGGTGCTCACACTGTAATGAATTCGTCGAATGATCTGTTTCTGGGGGTCAACATCGACCATGTGGCAACCCTGCGCCAGGCCCGTGGGGGACGCTATCCGGATCCGATTCAGGCCGCGTTGGAGGCAGAGCAAGCCGGGGCCGATGCCATCACCGTTCATCTGCGCGAAGATCGGCGCCACATCCTGGACCGGGACGTGGAGTTGCTGAGCCAGGTGTTGCAGACGCGGATGAACTTCGAAATGGCCGTAACCGGTGAAATGCTCGCCATTGCCGAACGAATCCGACCTGCCGACTGTTGCCTGGTGCCGGAGAACCGGGCTGAACTGACCACTGAAGGGGGGCTCGATGTCGCTGGCGAGCCTGACAGGATCGCAGATGCCTGTCGGCGACTCAGCGCTCACGGCATAGCGATCTCACTGTTCATCGATCCAGAGGCAAAGCAACTGGAATCGGCCGCTCGATGCGGCGCGGGGAAGGTGGAAATCCACACCGGCCGATACGCCGATGCCAAGGGCATACTGGAATCAAGACAGGAACTGGCGCGGATCCAGGAGGCGGCGCGAATTGGTCTGGAGTTGGGCCTGCAGATCAACGCCGGCCACGGACTCAACTACCACAACGTCGCGCCGGTCGCCGCCATACCCGAACTGACCGAATTGAACATCGGTCACGCGATCGTAGGGCGCGCCCTGTTCTGTGGCCTGGGGATGGCCGTGCGTGACATGAAACAGGCCATGATGCGCGCCCGAAATACCTGAAGGCGCCTACCGCAGCTTGCTTCAAACAGATCGCAACGAGTCTGCGAAATCGATCAACCGGTGGGACCCATGAACTCGATCAATCCGTCGATGGCAGTCTGAAGGGTTTCATGGAGTGCGCTAATGTGCGCCAGATCGCCTTGCAGAATAGCCGCTTCCAAAGCCGCTGACGCCTGTTTGATTGCGGGCGTTCCGCAGCAGCTCGCCGAACCGTGTACCCGATGAGCCACTTGGCGAAGGGCTTGATGGTCAGCATCCAGAAACGCGACCGACATCGCAGATTTCTGGGAGGGCAGTTCCGCCAGCATCATGCCGATGAGCTCATCGGCAATGGCGGGATTGCCTCCAACCTGATGCAGCGCCAGGGCGCGATCGTAAGCGATCTGACCTGCGGGTTCTGGATCACGGGTTTCCATACGCATTGACCTCCTTGCCTACCCAGGTTTGTATCATCCCGCTGAGCGCAGTTTGGGTGATGGGTTTGGATAAATAGTCATCCATGCCGGATTGCATGAAGCGATCCCGCTCGGACTGCAAGGCATCAGCCGTCAAAGCGACGATCGGAGTCTTGGCATTACATCCGGTCGCCGAGCTGCGGATCCGCCGGGTGGCCTCAATGCCATCCAGTCTTGGCATGTGCACATCCATCAGAATGAGTCCGTAGCGCCTGTGTTCGCAGGCATCCCATGCTTGCTGCCCATCTTCCACTTCGTCCACCGCGATGCCCATCTGCTGCAAGAACAGACAGGCCAGTCTTCGGTTAACCGGGTTGTCGTCGGCCAGCAGTATAGGCCGGGCATCAGCGCCCTCAGCAACGGGTAATCCGGTGGCCACGAATCCGGGAGGTTGGCGATTGGCTGAAGCTGGAATCAATGCCTCTGACGGTGTCTGCCCGGATGGGGGCGCAGGCAGTGGGGTCGGGTTCACATTCTGCGCGCTCAGCCGATGGATCAACGTGCTTCCCCTGGGCGGCTTGTCGATCCGAACCAGACTCGCTAGTTCCCCAGTCCAGGGCGCTACGTCTCCGTGACCACCGCATGGGCCCAATATTGTGAGATGAATCGGCACACGCGGGGCCAACCGGTTCAATGCCGATCGAATCGGCGCCAGAATGGCTGCCGGCAGCGCCGCGTCGAGGATCACATAGCGCGGCTGATCCAGCGGGTCCACAAGCTCCAGCGCTCGCGTGCATTCCTCGACCGTCTCAATGTGGATCACCCCCCCGCCGGCGGGCTGGATCGCATGTTCAACAGCGCGATGCAGACCCGAATCGTGGCTGATCAAACAAATCCAACGGCCACTGAGGTCCGGTATTTCGGCGGATCTATCATTTGCTTCGCCCATGGCCGCAGGCGGGCCCGGTATTGATACCGTGAAACAGGCGCCGCCGCCGGGCTCGCTTTCCAGATCGATACGCCCACCCATGAGTTCGGCGAGACGCCTGGATATGGCCAGACCCAGGCCGGTGCCGGGCTGTTGTCGGGTACTGGATCCATCAACCTGCTCGAACGGTCGGAACAGACGAACTTGATCCTTGGGACTGATGCCTATGCCAGTGTCTCGCACCCGCATCACCAGCATCTGTTCACCTTCCCCCACGCACGCATAGCCGGCGTGCAACTCGACTCCACCATGATCGGTGAACTTGATGGCGTTGCTGATCAGGTTTGCCAGGATTTGCATGATGCGGGCGCGGTCCCCCTGCAGGCGCGGGGGCACCTCAGGTTCCACGTCCACCACAAGATTGAGTCCCTTTTTGTGGGCGTTGGCCGAAAACAGCACAGCCACGTCCTCTAGCGCGGCCCTGGGATCGAAGATGGCAAGACTGAGCTCGAGGCGCCCAGCCTCAATTTTGGACAGATCGAGGATATCGTCAACCAGTTCCAGCAACTGCTCCGCCGAGCTTCGAACGGTACTCAGATAGGCTTTTTGGGCATCATCCAAGGTGGTCTTTTCCAACAGCTCGACAAAACCCAGGACACCGTTCATGGGTGTCCGAATCTCATGGCTGATATTGGCCAGAAATTCAGACTTGACCCGACTCGATTCCAGTGCGCGGCGTCTGGCGATATCCAACTCCGCGTTCTTGACCTCAAGTTCCTCCATGGTCTCGCGCACTTCCGCCGTGGTCTGCTCCACCTGTTGCTGCAGAAAACGGTGTGACTCACGCAGGCTTTTTGCCATGGCCGCAACGCCGCGGGCGAGGCTCCCCAATTCGCCCTCGACCCGCACATCAGGCCGGGCTTCCAAATTGCCGCGGCGCAGTTCCTGCACCGCCGTTTCCAAACGCAAAACGGGTTGGATGACGCTTCGGCCGATGATCAGGCCCAATCCGGCTGCCAACACCAGGCACAGAAGGGTCAGCGCCAGACTGGTCAGTATGACCTCGGTCTGGCGGGCATGGGTGGAGCTGCGGGACAGATCCACGCTCAGATGCCCTATCACCTCCGGCGTTATGCCGTCACCGCGTGCCATGACCCCAGACTGTGACTCGCCGGCGCCCGGGCCTGCAGGCAGCAGATCGAGAAAAATCACCCCCTGAACCCTGAGCGTGTTGTCCCCAGGGACGGGCGTTGCCACCAGTTCAACGTCTTGGCTATTGGTGTTCTCCGAGCGCACGTCGACCAGCGGCCTGCGCTCGGTATCGTAGATCCGAATCCGCACCACATCCGGTGCCTCGGCAGCGGACCGGGCCAGCCGGGTGAGTTCGTCACGATTGGACGACAGGACGCCGTGTTGACTGGCCGGAGCAAGCTGGGCCACGATCGCCTGCCCTCGGTTGACCAGTGATTGCTCCAAATCCTGCACTCGAGTGTTGGTCAAATACGTTACCAACACCAGCGCCAGCATCGCGGCCGGCGCCAGAGCGACCAGCAAAACGCGATTTCGGATGCCTCTGAACATCATGCGGTCACCTGGTGTCCCGTCCCGTAAGTTCGTAGCGTTTCAGAGCGCCCCGGTTGCGCCAATGCAAGGCGCAGTAACGAAGGGTGTAGCAAGGCTCTGCCGAGCAGCTGCAACGCAGCAGTGGCGGATCTGGGGCGTTCCCGACGGTCAAGGCGATAAGTGCCCATCCTCGGTGTTAAGCGCGCTTGAATGGGCGCAGGCCAGTTCTGCGCCCGCCCCCGCCTAGCGCCTGGGCGCTTCTCGCCTTGCGGAGATGCAATGCACTCATGGGACGGGACACTAGATTCCCAGCGCGTGGCGAAACACAAAGACAGACGAGGCCATCCCGAACCGCCTCCAGGAAAACCCGTGGCCGTTAGCGCGGATCGTGTTTCAGTCAACGAGTGCACACATGCCAGGCGCCCAGCGCCGCGTCGCTGGCTGGGCACTGCTTTGAACCCGACGAGAGACGATTCAGCCAAAGCGTGCGTAGCCAAATCCAAGCCCAAAGTCATGGCCACAATCTCACTTGCGCCGAGTGGTGCATGGCAGACTCCCGAAATCCCTGAGGGTCCACTCTGCGTTGACTGCCCTTGCCGCTCCCCTCATCCGGGGCGGTAAATCCCTTGCGACATACCCCGGAATAATACCAGAATTGCAGTCCGAGGCTGGGCAAGCAGCCACCGTTGTTGGGCCAGCCTGAGATCGATTGAGGCGATATGATTCGGGCATGCGCAAACCGGGGCACGACTGGATGAGGGGCTACGATGCTGATGCCACACCTGCCCCATGGTAAAACCGGACATACCCACAACCCGCTGAAGAAAAAAACGTTTTTTTGGTTCCAGGGCATCAGATCGATCTGGTGCCCTGGCACTGCAACCAAGCACAACAGTTAGCGAACCGGTTCGCTGACCACACACGGCTTCGTAATTCGACGAGTCAACCACGGGCACGTCGCTGACCGAAACCCACCCATTGGCCCAGACCACCGAAAGTAGAGTTCCGCGGACACATGCACAATACCGAACTCCCTACCGTCGAAGCTCATATCGGCAATACTCCGCTGGTACGCCTGCAGCGATTGCCGGGTGTCTGTACGAATCAGATTCTGGGCAAGCTCGAAGGCCATAATCCCGCAGGTTCGGTCAAGGACCGCCCAGCCATGAGTATGATCCAGCATGCGGAGGCTCGAGGTGACATCAAACCTGGCGATACACTGATCGAAGCGACCAGTGGCAACACCGGCATCGCGCTGGCGATGGCGGCGGCCATCAAGGGCTATCGTCTTGTTCTGCTGATGCCCGAAAACATGAGCGCAGAAAGACGCGCATCAATGCAAGCCTATGGCGCCGAAATCCGGCTGGTCACCCGGGAACAGGGTATGGAGGGGGCACGGGATATCGCGGCACAAATGGCTGCGGACGGCGAAGGACGGGTGCTGGACCAATTCTCCAACCCAGACAACCCGTTGGCCCATTTTGAGGGCACCGGACCTGAAATCTGGCGTGACACTGACGGGCGGGTAACCCATTTCGTCAGTTCGATGGGGACGACCGGCACCATTATGGGGGTATCCAGATACCTGAAGTCCAAGGCGCCTGACATACAGATCGTCGGGGTGCAACCCACCGACGGATCCCAGATCCCAGGCATCCGACGCTGGCCCGAAGCCTATCTGCCAAAGATTTACCAGCCCGATCGGGTTGACCGGATCATGGATGTGGGACAACAGGATGCGGAGGCCACCGCCCGTGCCCTGGCAACTGAAGAGGGTATATTCGCCGGGGTGTCGTCCGGCGGTGCGGTGGCCGCGGCCCTGCGCCTGTCCGCCGAGGTAACGGACTCGGTGATCGTGGTGATTGTGTGTGATCGAGGCGACCGGTATCTGTCCACCGGCGTGTTCACACCCGGCTGAGCAAATGAACTGTCTGCCCGCATCCGGGTTCCGTGAGTTTCAGCCTGTCAAAACACCAGCGGTAAAACGCTCCACAGCATCGCGGTCGACCACCCTGCATGTCTTATTGACTCTGCTGATTTGTCTGGTCGGCGAAGTGACATGGGCAGTGGATGAACTGGGGCTGGATATCGGCAACCTTAGCGGGCCCGGCTGGGCCCTCGAGGGACTCGCACTGGGGTGGTCGCTGGCCGATCAACGCCTGATTCTAAGCGCGGACGCCCTGGTGCTACCCGAACCGCTCGGCCCCGTCACCGGCCTGCAGTTAAGCTGCGCGCGGCTGCAGATTCACAGCGACGGTATTACCTGCAGCGGCGGACGCATGGAGGCCGATCATCCTTTGTTGGTCGATGCAATCGAGACGTTTTCGTTCCGGTTTGAACGAAGCCTGGGTGCGTTTCGCATAAAAGACATGGTGGTCGACCTGGAAACGGGTCTAGTGCGTCTCGAGGCTGCCGGGACGGAACGGTCATGGGCGATCGATGCCGAGTTCGAGGGGTTGGACCTGAGCTGGATACAAGCCCGTTTGAGGTTGCTGAATACAGACATCGATGAACTGACTGTCCGGGGCCGGATCAATGGCACCATGCGGGTCGAACGCCATGCCGAGGGTGCAATGACCATCGGCGCTCGAATACGCGGTCGGGCACTCAACTTCAGCGACGCAAACGGCCGCCTTGAAGGCGAAAATATCGATCTGTCACTGACCACACAGGCCTCGTTGCACCAAGGGTCAGTTGATTTCTCGAGCAACGGGCAATGGCGCACCGGCCTGGTTTTCGCGGACCCGATGCTGATCGAAGCAGTATCCGGCGCACCGATCGAGTTCCGTCTGATTGCCCGTGCGACACCCGAGGCCCTGGCAATAAAGCATTTTTATCTGGATCACTCGGGCGTTGGCACGGTGGTGGCCGCCGCCACCGCCGCCGCAGGGGATTGGCGTCGCGCGACCGCGCAGATCGACCTCGAGGTGCTGGACTCGGGCAAAGCCTACGTCACCTATGTCCAACCGTTTGCGCCCGGCACGCTGTTGGGTGATCTGCAGACCGGTGGACGGGCGACCGCTCACATTGAGCTTGTGCACGGTGACCCGGTCAACCTGCGTTTGCGGAGTGAAGGGGCCTGGATACGGGACACCCTGCAACGCATCTCATTCGAGGATCTATCAATCGATCTGGATTGGCGTCGGGATTCGATCGGACGCAGCCGTTTCGGCTGGGCGGGATCCCAGTTTTACAAGGTACCCACCGGCCACGCGGGTTTCGAATTCGAAACCCGCGGCGGCGCCATGGAACTGACTGAACCGTTGTCAGTACCACTATTGGGTGGATTCCTGCACCTGGATCGACTCGGTGCGGAAAATTTCCGCTCGCCACAGGCAGCCTGGAACCTGGACGGGCGTCTGAGTGGCGTGTCGTTGGAGCAACTCAGCGAAGCCCTGGAATGGCCGGTGCTCAGGGGCGATCTGTCCGGTATGGTGCCCAAGGCGGTCTACCGGGACCGAATACTGACGCTGGGCGGCGCGCTGCTGATCCGTGCCTTCGATGGCGATGTAACCATCACGGATCTACGCGTCGAGCAACCACTGGGCCTGATCCCAAGACTGACCGCGGACATCGGAATCAACGGCCTGGATCTTGCGGCGTTGACCCAGACCTATGCCTTTGGCCGTATCGAAGGCCGACTGGATGGGCGTATACGGGCACTGGAGCTTCAGAACTGGCGTCCAGTCCAGTTCGATGCGTTCCTGGGAACGCCCGAGGGCGATCGATCAAAGCGGCGCATCAGCCAGCGGGCGGTGGAAAATCTGTCGTCCATCGGCGGCGGCGGCAATGCGGCGGCCATACTTTCCAAGGGCTTTATCGGGATGTTCAAGGACTTTGGTTACCGTCGGCTGGGAATAGGCTGCCACCTGGCCAACAACGTGTGCGAAATGGAAGGTGTATCCGCCGCAGCGCGTGGGTACTATCTGGTTGAGGGTGGCGGATTGCCGCGCATCGATGTGATTGGTTACGAACGGCGAGTGGATTGGAATGAGCTGGTCACACGGCTTCAGGCGGCCACCCGCAGCTCGGGCCCTGTTGTTGAGTAGGGGAGTGGAATGGAAACGATGAAACGCGCCGGACTGATGGCGAGCCTATTGGCCTTGGTCGCCTGTGTCACCATCAATGTATACTTTCCGGCTGCCGCGGCGGAACGCGCGGCCGATCGCATCATTGAAGACGTCTGGGGCGAGGATGCTGAAGACGCACCGGATGGCAGCCCTGCCCAATCCGGAGCAGGCGACACTGCATATGGCCGCCTGGCAGCACGCCTCTTTGCGGCGATCATCCCGACCGCCGACGCGGCTGAACCCGATCTGAATGTATCCACCCCCGCCATCAGCCAGATCCAGGCCAGCATGCAACAACGTCATCGTTTGCTGGAGCCAATGTATGCCGCAGGTGCCATCGGGCTGACCAATAATGGGTTGCTGACAGTGCGAGATCTCAAGGCACTGGATCTAAAGAGTCGCAAACAGGCGCAGGACTTGGTTGCCCAAGACAATCGGGACCGAAACGGCCTGTACGCTGAGATCGCCAAGGCCAACGGGCATCCGGAATGGCAGGCGGACATCCAGGCGACCTTCGCCAGACGCTGGATAGCCAATGCGCCCAATGGATGGTGGTATCAGGGCGCCGGCGGAAACTGGAAACAAAAATAGATGGTGGGCCTGGCGGCCAATCTGGTGGCCTTCGACATCGAAACGGTGCCGGACGTGGCGGGCGGGCGGCGTTTGCTCGATCTCCAGGATCTGGACGATCACCAGGTGGCGGAGGCAATGTTCAATCGGCAGCGGGCACGGAACGGATCAGATTTCTTGCGCCTGCACCTGCAACGGGTGGTGGCCATTTCAATCGCCATGCGCCGCGCTGACGGCCAGTTCCGGGTCTGGTCAGTGGGCACGCTGGAGTCAGGCGAACAGGACATCATCGAGCGCTTTTTCGAGGGTATAGAGCGTTACACGCCGGTTCTGATCAGCTGGAACGGGAGCGGATTCGATCTGCCCGTGCTGCACTATCGTTCCCTGCTGCATGGCATCGCCGCGCCCCGATATTGGGACACCGGCGAAGAGGACAGCGGCTTTCGCTGGAACAACTACCTCAACCGCTTCCACTGGCGCCATACCGATCTGATGGATGTCCTCGCAGGCTACCAGGGACGTGCCACCGCGCCCTTGGACGAGATCGCCACGCTGTTAGGATTTCCCGGCAAAATGGGTATGGATGGTTCAAAGGTGTGGGACAGTTTCCAGGCCGGTGATGTGAAGGGCATTCGGGATTATTGCGAAACCGATGTCTTGAACACGTACCTGGTATACCTGCGTTTTGAGCTCATTCGTGGACGGCTGACCCAGAGCGAGTATCGGTCAGAGTTGGAGGACGTCAGCCAGATTCTGGCCGATTCAGGCGCAACGCACCTGACCGAGTTCCAGCGGCTACTGAACGCCCATCCCGTCTAATGTCCCAAATGCATCAACGCCAATCGAGTCGCAATCCATGGGTCTCGAAACTCCGCAGAACGGGGCGCACGCATTGCTCAACAAAATCCAATCTGTGGCGGTTTGTCCGCGCCCGTAGCACCCAAGTCTCGGCCTGTTCCAGCCCCGCAGCCCGATAAACCGCCGGGCCTGGAAAATAGAAAGCTCGGACGAACTGGCGCAATATCGGCCGCATCAGCAGCGCCATTGAGCGGACGTTGGGCCCGTACGCTCCGTCCAGCAGTTTCTGGGCTCGACAGCGGGCGTAGGCGATGTGTCGCGCCTCGTCGACGACGTGGGTCGTCACCAGGTCTCGAATCACGGGGTCGACGGCGTCGCCGTGTCTGCGCAGGTATCGGTTCAATCGATCCGGAATCTCTTCGCCGATGGTCACCGCCAGCCAGAACCCCAGCCAGTCATAGGGCAGATGACGACCCAGTGCGGCGGCAAGACGGAGACCACGCGCCGGCATTTGCAAACGCGGCAGACCGGACCGATCGATCAGCTCAAGAAACATCAGACTGTGGCCGGCTTCCTCGCGGATTTGATGAAGCAGGTAGCGATGCTCCGCCAATCGATCCGGGGGGTGGCGAAGACCCCTGGCGATGCGTTCGATAAACAGGTTCTCGACCCAGATGCCCATCTGAATGAAATTGATGAACTCCATCTGAGAGAGGCGCTGACGCTGCGCCTGCGGCAGACGATCGAACTCCGACACGCCCTGGAGCGAGATCGCGGCCTCGGGCAACCAAAAACGGTCCAGCCTCAACTCGCCCCATTGGATTCGACCCACCGGATCGGAATAGGGGGCGCTGTTGCGGCTGAGGTGAGCCGCTAAGTCTTCACGGCAGACAAGTTCAACGGGAGGTCTCGACATTGCAGAGGTATCGGTCCAGGTTGATGAATGTAACGTGGCATGCAGAACCCGCATCAACCACTCCTGGCTGTTGCAATGGCGCGCAATCGCAGACTCAAGTTTACCCAATACAGCTCAGGGCTGCGATACGCCTGGCTATGGACCGCTCACCCGATCCGCAGTAGATTCAGGGGCAAGGGAGCCTCTGATTTATTCTGGACGAAGCAGATTGGAGGGTGAAATGCGCAGATTCAAGGGGCGGAACGCGGGGCAGATTGCAGGTAATAGTTGTTCTGTTGCCAAGATCTGCAACGATGAAGCTGTGCATTTCAGTCCCAAGATACACGTTCACGAATAGATCAGATGGTATCCCTGGGGAGTCTCGATTGTGCTCGCATGCACGTACCGTCGTATTCGCGGGTGCGAAACAGACGGGTACGATGCTTCGCGGTCGCTATGATACCGGCCCTGTTGGATTTCGCCCCAAAGGGCGAAGGGACCAGCGCTTCCCTGGAATGCCCGGCCTCGCCGACCCACTGTACAAGGCAATTGAATGTACACCTCGTTCTACAAACTGAATGGCAAGCCGTTTCAGCTGACCCCAGATCCCCGGTTTTTCTTTGGCAGCAGCGGCCACAAGCGCGCCATGTCCTATCTGCGCTACGGCTTGTCGCAGAACGAAGGCTTCATCGTCATTACCGGGGGCATCGGAACCGGTAAGACGACCCTGGTCAAAAATCTGTTCGCCGAACTTGATCCAGACAAAGTGATCGCGGCGGAGCTGGTGACCACGCAGCTGGACGCCGATGACATGCTGACCATGGTTGTGGCGGCTTTTGGCATTGATTATGAAGGCGTATCTAAGGCCGTGCTGATCAAGCGCCTGGAGGATTTCCTGGCCTCCCATGCACGCAGCGACCGCCGGGTTCTGTTGGTTGTCGACGAGGCGCAAAATCTCCCCGCCAAGACCCTGGAAGAGCTGCGAATGCTGTCCAATTTCCAGATTTCCGACAAGCCACTGCTGCAGAGCTTCCTGCTGGGGCAGGAGGAGTTTCGGTCCACGCTGCAATCGCCCGGCCTGGAACAACTGCGTCAACGCATCATCGCCTCGTGTCACCTGAGCGCACTCACCGAGGAAGAGACAAACGGCTACATTCAGCATCGTCTGGGCATCGTGGGTTGGCGGGACGACCCGGTTTTCGGGCCCGGATCGATCAGTACCATCCATGAAATGTGTGAGGGTGTACCCAGACGCATCAACATTCTATGCGACCGGCTCATGCTGTATGGGTACCTGGAGGAACTGCACACTTTTGGCACAGCCGAAGTGAAAGAAGTGGCCAAGGAAATGAAGGACGAACTGAGCCCAGCGGACGATCGCAGCCCCCCCCCTCTGGCATCGCCAATTGCCGAACCGGGACCGGATGACCGGACTCAGCCTATGGTATTCAAAGCGGCAGGTACGGTTTCCGATGACGACAGCGAGATCCGCGACGAACTGGATTCGGTATTGGCGAATCTGGAACCCGTTCAAGGTGATGGTCAAGAAGAGAGTGACGTGGCCCGTCTGGAACGACGCATCGAGATGCTGGAGCGGAACGTGGATCGTCTAACCGATGGTTTTGTTCGGCTGACCCGAGTGTTGCGCCAGAAGGACCCGTAGCGGCCAAGACGGAACCGATGCAGTAGCGCCACCTCAACTGGTGACGGAATTGGTCAACAATCTCGATACGGGGCGCCAAAGGCCCCTCTGATCCATTTGTTGACACGCATAACACGCATCTCGGGGCTTAAATGCACAGTGTCATCGTTGGGGTTCTTGGCGGTAGAACAGCTGTTACCCGCGATCTGCGCCCTGAACCTGCGCATTTCAGCCCCCCAATCCGCCTCGTTCAGAACAGATCAGAGGCCTGTTAGGTCCTTGAGTGGGGACACGGGCCCTGCATCCTTGTTACATTTGGCACATTAGGTGCTTTGAGGCCTAAATCGACACGGTTTGCGGAGGCAACTGAGTGTCACATGAGTGAGCGAGGCATACTTGATGAGCATTCGGTGATCTTAGGACTCACACTTCGTGCCCTAGACCTAGTCGCCATGCTTGTCGCGGCCCTGGCGTCCTACTATTGGCTTTTTGGCACCATGGCCATGCCCGTCAGCTACAAAATGGCGGTGGTGGTAGGCCTCCTGTTCTCTTTGATTCTGTTTAACCGATCCGCTCTCTACCGTGCCTGGCGCGGCAGTTCAGTGACCGGTGAACTGTGGGTTGCGACGGGTGCTTGGGCCTCGGTTTTTCTCGGTCTGTCCTCGGTTGCGTTCATAACCCAGCAGGCCCACACGGTCGAGGTGGCGTGGGTACTGCACTGGATGGTGTTCAGTTGGTTCGGGTTGATGGTATTCCGAGTCAGCTTGAGGGTGCTGCTGCGGGGCGTGCGGTCACGTGGTTTCAATACTCGAAAAGTGGTGCTGGTGGTAGCCGGCGAGCTGGGCGTCAGGGTGGGCGAACGCCTGCGACAAATGCCCTGGACCGGACTCGAGGTCGTGGGTTATTTCGATGATCGGCCGCTGGAGCGGTTGGCCGATATCGGCAACCTGCCCCTGCTGGGGCGAATAGCGGAACTTGGGCTATTCGTTCAACGCGAGCGCATCGACCAAGTCTGGCTGGCGTTCCCGTTTCGCGCTGAGAATCGGGTAAAGCAGGTTCTTCATGAACTGCGTCATTCCACCGCTGACGTCCGCATGGTCCCGGATATCTTCCAGTTTAGACTCCTGAACCATTCTATGAGCGAGGTGGGCGGAATACCGGTCCTCAATCTCACCTCATCGCCGATGGTTGGTTTCGACCATTTTCTGAAAGAAATAGAAGACCGGGTTCTGGCCTTCCTGATTCTGTTTGCCATCAGCCCGCTGATGTTGCTCATTGCCGGTCTGGTCAAGCTGAGTTCACACGGGCCGGTTTTCTTCAAGCAGGTTCGCCATGGCTGGGACGGAGAACCCATTGAAGTCTGGAAATTCCGTACCATGCTCATACACGAAGAGCACAGCGGCAGGCTGACCCAGGCGGTGCGGGATGACCCGCGGGTAACGGCCCTGGGCCGCCTGCTGCGCAGTTCCAGTCTGGATGAACTCCCACAATTCATCAATGTGCTGCAGGGCCGAATGTCAATCGTCGGACCACGGCCACATGCGATTGAACACAATGAGCAGTTCAAGGAGTCCGTGGATCAGTACATGCTCAGGCACAAGGTCAAACCCGGTATCACAGGCTGGGCCCAGGTCAATGGTTATCGTGGTGAAACCAACACCCTGGAAAAAATGCAAAAACGGGTTGAACTGGACCTGTACTACATCGAGAACTGGTCCATCTGGTTCGACCTTCGAATCATACTCAAAACCCTGGTGAAGGGCTTCAGCGACAAGAATGCATACTGACCCCTTGGGCTGCGCGGGGTGGAAGAAGCGCAACCAGGCTGCGTCTAGGCCGATACCATACCGAAAGGTGATTCGGTATTTACCGGTCGCTTGGCTTCTGTTCTGCTTTGCGCCGGGACTGGCGGGCGCTGAAAACCAAGGCTTTCCACAGACGGTTCAGCAAATCAAACCGACCGTGGTTGGCGTCGGCACCATGCAATACAATCGCCGACCGGCGGGGGAGTTTCACGGTACCGGTTTTGCGGTGGCCGACGGCAACCATGTGGTGACCAATGCTCACGTTCTGCCTCCGCAGGTTGATCTGGAAGAGGATGAGTTCCTGGCGGTGTTCGTGGGCAAGGGCGATCGGGTACGAGCCCGGCGGGCGCGGGTCAAGATAAACGATCCGGAACACGACCTGGCCTTGCTGTGGGTGGAGGGCCGCCCGCTCCCGGTGGTAAGGCTTGCGGGCCCGGCACCGGAGGTGGAAGGCAGCGATCTGGCCTTCACCGGGTTTCCTCTTGGTACGATACTGGGTATGTACCCCGCGACCCATCGGGGTACGCTTGCCAGCGTCACGCCAATTGTCATCGCCGACACCAATGTGGATGAGATTGACCCGCGTAAAATGGGTCGATTCCGGTCCCGCTATCTGGTCTACCAGTTAGACGCCAATGCCTATCCCGGCAATAGCGGAAGCCCGGTGTATCGACCACTGACGGGCGCGGTGGTGGGCGTCGTGAACAAGATTTTCGTACAGGATAGAGAACGCCACCTTCAGTCCCAGCCCAGCGGCATCACCTACGCGATTCCGGTGGAGCATGTGCACCGCCTCTTGACCGCGGCGGGATTATCCAGCAACGTTTCAGGCAAG
>Ga0316196_10000273_pt1 | contig 18930 bp, 25 predicted proteins | sample Eddsed2cm_MG_FD_204938 | JGI IMG/M metagenome (GOLD analysis project Ga0316196, IMG submission 204938) | Coastal sediment microbial communities from Maine, United States - Eddy sediment 2 cm | ecosystem: Environmental > Aquatic > Marine > Coastal > Sediment | place: USA: Maine | collected... | reverse complement strand
CAAAACCAGAAGGACGATACTCATTATACAACGACACATATGGGTGATAGCCTGGTGATTCTATTACCCTACCCTACTTACAAGTTGTGGATTTGGTTGATGGTGATCCAATTTTGAAGGAACATTCATTTAGTGGGAGTAGATCAGCAAATAACCCAAATATTCCATCATCATCAAATCCAGAATTTAGTCGACTTGAAAAAGAACGAAATCCTCTTACTACATCTATCCCATCTATCGAAGACGATAGAAAATATAGTGATAAAAGGAAACATACTTCTAAAGTAGAATCATATTCAGAAGTGATGGCTCGATTAGAATCAGAAAAAAATAAAAAATTGGTTCGAATTACAATTGGAAATAGAACCTATGTTTTAGAAAACCTTAATCCTGGAGACGTATATCAATTAGAACAACAATTAGCAAACAAAATGTATGAAAATATTAGAAGCAATAAGAACGATGTATCGCAGATTGCAGAACAAACTCCTGTTGCTGAATCCGCTATACAACAATGTAAGGATCATGTTTTTTATAACAAGCATCGATTAGATTCATATGAACTTTTAGGTGAACCAGTAGAATATGGTAGATTCGATCCAAACTTACAACAAGCGTTAGCTTGGGAACGTTTTAAAAATGGTCAAGCAACACCCCAAGATTTAGAGTGGGCACGACACGAGATTCTAGAAAGTCGTTACGAAGCGCGATTTAATGCAGGTTATAGAGATTCTCATGCTTATGCACAGAAATATGCTAATGGTGCTCCATGGACAGACGAGTAAAACCTAATAATAGCAATTAACAACTAAATATACTATAGTAAATAAAAACTTTAAATTATAAAAGGATAAAAAAATGCGATTTACTAAAAAAGACGATATGTATAGAATTAATCGAATAACTAGTAGTCAAGATAATATTCTGGGGGTTTGCTTCTCTGAAAATAATTCTAGTGGTATTGAAGTGATTAGATTTAGTCCGTATGATGATAGTCAAATTCAAACTTCTGAAGACCAAGTTTTAGAGCAAGTACTTTTAGGTCTGAAAACAGTGAATTATGCTTTAGGTACAAGTTATAAATTATCTAAAATCTATTTCTTGCCGTCTGAAAATGCAGCAAACCAAGTGTATTCTTTGTTAATTACGCAACTGATTAGGCATTACCATGATGGCAAGAAATTTAAGGAAATTTAATAAATTTTCTGTTCCATTTACAAAGAATTTATTGTTACTAATAACTTAAATCTACGTTAATAAAACTCAAATTTTACTAATTTTACTAACGTAGATTTTGGATCAAGGTTTTTTAAAGAATGCTTGTTTAAAGTGCCGTAAGTGAATATACTCAAGATTATAAATCTAATAATGAAGAATTTCCTTGATAATCTATCAACCTCTTGTCAAGTATGGGACAGAAATCCTGAATATTGTAGACTACCAAATCATATAAGTGAAAATGAACTTCGAAAAGAGATTGAAGAAACTTATCTTCAAATACAAAAACTTCTGAAAGAATAAATTATTTTATTCAAATTATAACCCTGATTAATAGTTAGTTTTAAAATCGATGAATCCAGTATATTTATATCATAATATCATAGACTACTAGAAATATTCTTCTAATAATCTATTAATCGATTTTAAAATTAAGAATAGCTCATCTTTCAAATATTCTTTAACTTCTATATTTAATTCATCGTTGAATAAATCCCAATAATAAGGCTGTACATCAGCAAGTAAATAATTTAAAGTTTCATTCTTTAGTGAATATTTACAAAAATTATCATAATGTTCGTCGTAATACCAAGAATATTCGTAAAAATCAAATTCTTGATTCGAATCTAGTAAGACTGATAATGGTTGCTTAGTAAGTTTTAAAAGTTTTTCGTTTAAAGCAAAAATTTCTTTTAAAACAAAAAGTAAATCTTCTGACATTTTTATATTTTAATAAGTGAATTGTATTTTTAGTTTAAAAAATTTTAAAAACTATCTACCTAAACTTCATTTATTTTCGTTACAGACCCCTTAACCTGCCGCTGAGAGCATATTATAGTCTCTGACCTCTCCATAAAAATATTTAATTACTTTCTAACTATCTTAATGTTCATCTAGAGTATACGCTAAAAATTACCAAATATTTTATACTTTAATTTATAAAAAGTAACCCTTTACAAATAATTCCTCATAGGCTATACTGAAAGTACAGTTTAAAATAAGTAAAATTATTATGCCTAACACAATTGATCAAAATTATAAGAAATACGGCTACGCGCGAGTTAGTAGTAAATCGCAAGAAGCTAATAGCTCACTTAAATCTCAAAAACAAGAATTGATTGGGAATGGTATTCTAGAAAATAACATTATAATTGAGGTAGGCTCAGCTACTAATGAAATTAAAAATAGACCCGAGTTTCAGAACTTGATTCAAAATATTTTGAAAGAAGGTGATACACTAGTAGTAACTAAAATTGATCGATGCGCTCGGAATACTCTTGAATTTCTAAAGTTGCAGAATATTTTGTTTAAAAGAAATATTCAATTTATTTCACTTGACTTACCTTATTCTGAAGATCTTAACATCAATAAATTAATAAGTATCACCCTTTCCAGCATAGCTGAGTTTGAAAATAATCGTCGGAAAGAACGCCAAATGCAGGGTATATCCGCAGCTAAAAAAGCTGGAAAATATCGTGGACGTAAAACGGTTATTACAAAAAAATTAATCGCTGAAGTTAAATATTTAAAACAAAACAAGATGTTATCTGTTAGTCAAATTGTCAAGATTACAGGAAGAAGTAGAAATACCATCTATAAAGTTTTAAAGGAGCATTTAGGTTACGTACCAAACCGTTTAATTAAACACGAGGAAACAAATGAGCATAGATAAATTAAACTTTAAATCAGAGAATTTAACCGTGGATTGGATTGGATTTAACATTCAAGGACTTGTGGACATAAAACAGGTCAAACAAATTGCAGAATATTTATTGCTAAACTTTGGATTTAACTCTACTTTTGCTATTGGACCCAATGGAAAGCAAGAAACTCTATTTTTTAACTCAAAAAACAAATACCAAGTTTATTTTAGAGTTTATAAGTACTCTGATATATACTGGGATGGCCTTAAAATAGATTTTTCTGGTAATAACGCTGCTCAAGTTTATAAGTTTATTCAAGAACAAAAATTGGATTGGAATATTTTTCAATTGCCTAATTTAAGTCTAAGTCGGTTTGATCTGTGTTACTTTCGAGAAATAAAATCGAATTATAGAAAAGGACAACTTAAAAGTTTTATTAGTAACACTATCGCTAAAATAGACAATAAACATAAAAGAAATAATTTTAATTACGACCGAAGTACCAAAGGTTATAGTTTACGAATTGGAAATAGAAAAAGTTCAAATTTTTACCGAATTTATCAAACAAAAAAAGGTTTAAGGTTTGAGTTAGAGATAAAAAAGAATCGAGTAAAACAAGTTACAAACTTGTTATTCTGTTATGATATTAAACAATTTGAAGAAACGTTGACTAAGCATTTTTATACGCATTCTAAAAAGGTTCTAATGTTTGAGAATTGTTATACAGATTGGTTAATCAAATATTTTCGAAAAGGTAACAAACCTGTAGGTTTTTTAGTAACAAGTTATTTAGAAGAAATAAACACGAATGATTTTGTAACAGTTTTTTCTCTGTTGCAATTTTTAACATTTAGCCGAAACCAGAATTATACTCAAGTGCAAATGTATGACCAAATTTATTATCTTATTGAGTTTAATTTAAAAGAGTATATTGAATTTTCAGGAGTAAAGAGTATCAATCAATATCAACGAAATAAATTTATCATTCTGTCTCGTTTACTTATAATTATACACGACATTGCAGCAGAATTGCAATAAAATTTTTTTAATAATTTTTTAAGAAATTAAAACTAAAAAATATTTACCCTCTCCGAATACATTTCTAATCCTAAAATGTATTCGGAGAGGCCTTTTTAAAGGCCCTGAAGATTATTTGATAACTTGAGTACGGAGTTTATACCTTCCGCTAAAACTCAATCCCAAACGGCCAGGTTTTAGTGGTGTAGATAAAAAGGCATTTATGAATCATTATAAGTTTTAATTTTTGATAATGCCTCTTTTGCAAAATACCGTAGTTCTTCTTCACCTATTTCATAATTTTCCCTTAATAAGGGGTTTGGTTCGAATACATCTAAATCGGTAAATAATTTTGATATTATTGATGAAAGACCTTGAAATTGTTTTAGTTTTAAATTATCGATAATATAGAGCATGGTTTCCCATCTATATTCTTTTTGACAATCCAACCTTCTCATTTCATAAAAATTTGTTTTAAATCTCTCAACGTCTATCTTATAATTTAAAAAATTTTCGATTAATTCAATATAAGAGTCCAAATTACTAAAGTAGTGAAAGTCCTCTATTAATACAGTACAATTTAGCCCTAATTCACATCTGTTTTGTTCGAAATTAATCATTGTATATTACCATTATTTTTCATATTTAGTATTTGTTCAGGAGATAAACGCCAACCACTAATAAATTTATTATTACTCCGATTAACCATTACGTTTAAATCAGTTTTCGGATTATAATAATGATAGACGTCCTGCCCTCTATAAGTACCAAGACAAGCATGTGTAGATTTCATGTGTTCTATCAATTTTTTCTGGTATAAGTCCCTGTTTGCTGGATTATAATTACCTTCGACTCCAAAATCCTTAGCATGTTCAAATTTTTTTTGGAGTTGTTTTTTCTCAAACGTAGTATTCAGGGACGGTTCATAATACGAATCCTGTTGATTATTATTGTGCTCACTACCTGCTGATGTTGCTGCTCTTGAAAAATTTCCATAATTTCGGCATTGATTTTGGTTTCGACGACATCGAGGTGTATAAGGTCTAACACCAAACCCATCAGCACCTGGAAGCGGAGCAGCTCGAACTTCCTTAACGTTTAAAGCCCAAAATAGTAACAAAATCATTACTAATTTTTTTATATTTCAGACATTTCCGGGGTCAATTCATCTCCATAAGAATATGGATAACCTAATTTGGATTGTTGCATTTAAAAATTAATTATTTAAGTATGGATCTTGAATATTAATAAAAACTAGATCCTAGACATACGATTTTCACGCTCTTCATTGCCTATCTCACTCACGTAATTCGAAGTTGAATTTAAGCTTCTATGTCCAATTGTTTGCCGCACAAACTCAATATCTTTGGTATTTCTCCATAATTGAGAAATATAACCAATTCGAAAGCTGTGACTTGTAATCTTCGGTTTCGATGGTAGAAGGTTTGATACAGAATGCATCACCTTATTCACGTCCATTGTAAGTGTTTGACGGCTAAGCATTTGATTTGGTTTTCGATCTGAGGTAAATACGTAGGAATCTTTATTCTTCATCAGAAATAAAAACTCAAAATCTCTTTTTCGATCCTTTACTAGTTTTTTACCTTCCCAAGTTAAAAAAGCTTTGTGATTTGACGGACCTCTTTTTAATCGATCAATTGAAATCCAACCCTCTTCTAACAAAGTTTCCAGTTGACCCACCTTCAATGATAAAAGTTCACTGATTCGAATTCCGGTCACTGTAAGCAGACAAATCCCAATTCGTGTTCTTGTAGCCATATAAGTTGGACCTTCACTTTCTTTCATTAGTAGATTGTAGATTTTAGAATTAATCGGATCACGTTTCGGTAAGCGTTTTCGCTTCGACCATTTTTCTCGCCGTGCAGCTTTCTCTTCTCGTTCTTTTTTCATTGCAGTTAATTCCGATACCGCAATCTCTAATTTCTGATTTAGTTCTTCATTTCGTAATGCTAACCCGATAAACCCTCTCTGCAAATCATTTCGAATAGCTTCAAGTTCTTCCGAATTATTGATTTGCCCTTTTACTAAAATATCTAACTTAGATTCAATTTCTGATTCTCCAATTAATTCATTTTTTTCTTTTTTAAATTTTTTTAGTTTATTCATTTTTAGACTATTCTCTTGTTAATTCTTAATTTATTGATTATCTTTTGCATAGGTTATACTAAACAAGGCAAAAAATAGTTCAAAAATCAGCTACGTAGCTGAGGATACACCTAAGTAAAACCCTTGACACACCTACTATTCTGTCATATTTTGAGGACGAAATATCTAAATAAATTGATGAGTTTTTTGTATATGTTTTATTTTAAAAGTCATACAAAAAACTCATCATTTATTATTATAAAATTTTAATTTTTTCATGAAATTTTATATACCTTATCCGCCGGGTTATATCTGAAGCAGTTAAATTTTGAATCAAATGGTCTTTATTTCTACCACTTTTCCATTCGATTGCAATTTTATTTTGAATAATATTATTTTCAACCAATTCGTTCAACAATTTAATAATATTTTACTTCAACTACCCAAAACTCCCCATTTCGGCATGAATTTTAGGTGAGGTGTAAAATAGACAAATATATACGGGTTTTTAGGTTTTAACTGAACAATATTATTTTTATATTTTTTGTTGATTTAAATTCCTAAATTTATATTAAAAATTTAGGAATTATTCCAACGTTCTAAAACTAATGTATTTGAACCATCCGAATTTTGTTGATATTTAACTGGTTGGAAACCAATTTTTTGACTCTCCCCAATAACTACTTCACCTGCGTATTGTTGTCCAATTTTATCAATAAAGGTTTTAATCGAATAAGATTGTTTCCAAAAATGAATATCAGCCACTAGTTCATACTCTTGACCATTCCAACAAAATTCAACATCATAACCATTCGATTGTGGAATCACTAAACTAGTATGAGAGACGTCTGAATCTGTTGATTGCTTGTTATAGTTTATATTTAATCTATTTAACGCTTTTTCTAAATAGAATAAATTTTGAAAATGCGTTTTCATATGTGTGAAATGTGACATAATTACTTTTCCTTTTAGTATTAAATAAACTTATCTAGTATTTTACTCAATTTAGAATTCTAAATACGTATATATTTAAATAATTAATTATTACTAAATTAATTTTTAAAACATGGGTATATTGAATTCAAAAAATTGGATCAATATGACTAAAATCGACAATAATTCTCATATTCAAGAAAATTACTTTAGAATTAACAATAATATTAATATTGAGAGAGGTACGACAATAAAATTTATTGGTAAAGTAATTCTTACAGCTGCCTTATACGCTATTGCTTATGGATTAGCAAAGAAAGTTTGAAGGTAGCCAAATGACACATACATATATTTTTTTTTTAAGATACTAATATTTTTACAAAGATTAAATATTTAAATATAAAATAATTAACAAGATTTTTCCTGATAACTCTTAATTAAAAAAATGTGGATCAGGAAAAATCTGTTTTATTCAAGCGAATCTTCAATTAAAGCAGCTTTAATTTGTTAATAATGTTAAGTTTATGAGGCATTCCATATCGATGAAACAATTCCTCCTGCTATACTATAAATTACAATCGTAGCAATAATTTTAACTAGCTTGGTTTTCATAAATTTTCTTTCTTATTTTGAACTAATCGAACCTTTTAAAGAAGTAGTTATATTGTAGACACTACTAAACTAAAAGATTCTAATTTTATTAGAATCTAAGGTAGCATATTGAATATAGTTTGGCAAGTATATATTAGCTTCTTATTTAATTAATTAAAATTCTATTGTTTTATTTAAAAACCGTAGACTATTTAAAAATTTAATCTTATTATAAAAAATTAGCTCTACTAAATTAAATTGTCTGAATAAGAGATAAACTAGTAGAGTTAATAGTATTTTTTGCTCCACTACGATTAATATCAAACATCGATTTTAAAGAAGTGTCTATATTACATGGCGGTTTATTTGGTAAATAAATATCTTTGTCCATATAGCATACGCATTCTTAACTTCATATGTCGTAAAGGATTAGGGACTAAAGATTTTCTTATTTTATTAGTTTTTTCATTAATATCTTTAATGAATTCAGCAGCTATAATTTTAGCAATTGGGTGAGTTAATATATGAAGCGGAATACCATAAGCTTTACTTATGTTTTAGTTCATGGTCTAATATTACAGACATTATCTATAATTTACCCGCTATTGGTAATGGTGATTCGTAGTTTAGATTTAGTTTCAAGCTAAAAAGGGCTTTTTCCTAACCCTGTTTTAATTTGTGCTAATCTCTTACTTTAAGAATTTACTGAAGAAAGAATAAAAGAATAACTAAATATTGTATAAAATTACTTGACGAATTCTTTTAAAAAACTAGCATAGTTGTCAATAGAAATTCTTTCTCGTGTCAAAATCCCATTTTTAGAAACTTTTTTACAAACTGCCATACTACCAAAGTCGATGTCTTTCAATGTTGAATTTTTAATTGTTAAATCCTCAACCTCACTCCCACCGAACGAAACATCAAATAACTGGCTTTTTTCAAATTCAAAGTCACTTAAGTCTGTAGCATGAAATCGTACGTCGTTTAATTGACAATTCACATAACGAACAGAACCTGACGATAAGCCTCTAAAGCCACAATCGAACAATTGACAATTTCGAAAAATAATACCAAATAATTCAGCTTTCCTAAAACTTACATCGTTGAATTGACAATTGCAAAAGGTTAACGAAGAACACTTACTATATGAAAATATAACATCTTTAAAACTCCAGTTAAAAAATTTTACACGGTTAAAATAAAATTCGGAAAAATCCTTATCTTGGATTATTTCGTTTAAAACAATTTTATGCGAAACGATATAAAAATCACCTCTTTTAAAATTATTTAAAGTTTGTTGAAATTTTCTCATTTCTTAGTATATATTAATATAATATTTGATATTATAATATTTGATATTTTAAATCAATGTCAACTTAGTCAATAAGTGTTAATTAATAAATTTCCTCATTGCTTATACTCAAAAACAAAACACGATTTAAATTGATTTGTTTTTGAGAGGCTTAAATTTAAATCGTCTAAAGGACATTTAATAAAGTAATTTTAATACGATAACTTGTGTAGAAATTCGAATTTTCATATATAATAATAAATCATAATAATGTAGAATAAAATATTATTCTCTAAATTTAAACATTTATATATAAAAAGGATTCTTATTTATGGATACTCGTTTATTTGTAACTGCTTTACCAGTATTAATTGCAGGATCATGGGCATTATACAATATTGGTCGTTTAGCTATTCAACAAGTTCAACGTTTATCACGTTAATTTTTTGAAGAAAGCAAAATTAAGACAATAAAATAATCAAATATTTATCAGAAGTAGAATAAATAATTTTATTTTTATTGAAATATACTATAATTATAATCTAAGATAATAAATACTAAAATTATAAAAAATTATGTCTCATACTGTTAAAATTTATGATACGTGCATTGGATGTACTCAATGCGTAAGAGCATGTCCTACAGATGTATTAGAAATGGTTCCGTGGGATGGTTGCAAATCAGGTCAAATTGCATCTTCTCCTCGTGTAGAAGATTGTGTAGGTTGTAAACGATGTGAAACTGCTTGTCCTACAGATTTTTTAAGTGTACGTGTATACTTAGGAGCAGAAACAACTCGAAGTTTAGGTTTAGCATACTAAGAAAAATAGATTATTATAATCTTATTTATTAACATAAATATAGAAACAATTAATTCCTAATTTTTAATTTAATTTAGGAATTAATTGTTTCTATGGCAAAATAAAAAATGATACTGTCATCTGGTTCACATTAAGTATTAATAAAAAACATATTACCCGTTTAGTGACGAATATGAATGATGCTCAATGGCAGGAATTTATAAATCACAATAATATTATTTAAAACTTTTAGAGTATGAACAAGAATTAAAAAACTGGTGAGTACCTTTCATTAGAAAAAGAAAAAGAACTCTTAAACTATCAAATTCAAATTTCAGATCATTTTAGATGGGAACAAAAAAACGATTTTATCGAAGCCATGGTCGATTTATTGAAAGATACGATTGATCTTAATCAATATATAGATCGATTTTACGAAATTCATTCTCAAATTGGAAAATCCAAAGGAAAACTAGAATCTAATTTTGAAAAGTTACGAGCATTTGATCCAGATCCGAGTTCAAATTTGCTATTTTGATTGAAAATTTATTCAGTGATATTCGAATATTAGAAACGGATGACGAACTGAGAACAGAAGATGAAATTTCAGAAAAAAGTTTGAGATATGGTATTAAGGAATTTCTTCCAAAGATTAAAGAATATTAAAATTTCAAACAGCTGCTGCAATAGTACCTCGACTTGCTGCTTCTTGAGGACTAGACGTAGTACTTAATGATTCAATTCCCTGGCCAAATAATTTTGTAGGGGCAGCAGGATCTATGAATTTCGACCCAGCAATACCCTGTCCGATTGCCATTGCTCCATATTGAATACCAAAATCAATTGCTCTACTTTGTGCTTCAAGAAGTAGCTGCTGAGGGATGTGTACTAGGAACCCACCAACCTTCTTATTAGCAGCTACTAATAAGATAAATAAAAAAGCCCTAGGTATAATTATGATTGAATTAAGCATGTTTGATTTATAATTTCCATATAATATCAGTTCGTCTTAGTGTAACACCAAGTAGTGTACAACAAAGAATTATTTTTAATACTTGTTTTAAAAATTCTATCATAATAATTTTTTGTAATCAACTATACAATTCTATCCTATAGAATTTTATAGTTAAATACAATATGTTTTTTACTTAAATTATATTTAATCTTTTCGACCGACCCAAAATCCTTCTATTTTGATTTATAACCCTAGTCACCTATTTGCATAATATATAATTTGTAATATTAATTTGTTCGATTGATACATAATGCTTTACTGTACCTAGTTCTAAGTAAATCATGTCTAATTGTAAACCCTAAAGTGTTCAATAATTTTATTTACTTTAAATTAAGTTATCATTATTTTAAAATTCGTATTTAAAAAAGAAAAATATAAAATAAATTATTTAAAATAATTAATGAGAGTTACTTGACTTTTCAATAAATTTTAAATACTATAGTTAAAAACTTATTTCAATAAACTATAATAATGGCTGTACCTAAAAAACGAACATCAAAAGCTAAAAAGAATGCTCGAAAAGCAAACTGGAAAAGAAAAGGCTATAAAGCAGCTCAAAAATCTTTATCTTTAGCAAAATCACTGTTACGAGGTAAACCAACAAGTTTTGTTTACAGTGTATATGTTGAAGAAGATGAATAAATCTTTAAATTTTCTTTTTTTAAAGATTTATTTCTTTAATCGAAATAAATTATATTAAAAATATTGCGGGTGTGGCGGAATTGGTAGACGCGCTAGGTTTAGGTTCTAGTAACTTTGGTTGTGAGAGTTCGAGTCTCTCCATCCGCATTTCATTTTATCCTATAATCTTTATTCATTTTAATTTAAAATAAAAATGCTTCCTTTTACTTTACAACAACTTCGAATCTTGAGAGCTGTTGCAACTGAAAAAAATTTTACAAAAGCCGCAGCCGTTTTATATCTTTCTCAACCATCGTTAAGTAAGCAAATAAAAACTTTAGAAAAAAATTTAGATATTTTATTAATTAATCGTGAACGAAATAATATTTCTTTAACAGAAAGTGGAAAAGTTCTTTTACAATATTCGGAACGAATATTAGCTTTATGTGAAGAAAGTTGTAGAGCTTTGATCGATCTAAAAAATGGAGATCGGGGAAATTTAACGGTTGGGGCAAGTCAAACCATTGGAACATATTTAATGCCTCGAATATTAGCTTTATTTGCTCAAAATTATCCACAAATAAATTTGAAAGTTCAAGTAAATTCTACTCGAATTATTGCAAAAAAAATTATTAATCGAGAAATAGATATTGCAGTCGTTGGAGGAGAAATTTCAGATGATTTAAAAAAAAGTCTTACAATTAAGCCGTTTGTTTCCGATGAATTAAGTTTAATTATTTCCAAATCACATCCATTTGCTAAAAAAAATCAAATTAATAAGGAAGATTTATATTGTTTAGACTTTATAACATTAAATCCAAATTCTACCATAAAAAATTTTATTGATAATATCTTAATTCAAAATCAAATTGAAACGAAACAATTAAAAACAATCTTACAATTAAATTCGATTGAAGGAATTAAAACTGCAGTTAGTTTAGGATTAGGTGCGGCATTTGTTTCTTCTTCAGCCATTGAAAAGGAGATCAAACTTAAAACGATTGGGATTATTAAATTAGAAAACATTAAAATTACTCGGAAATTATCCATTATTAGTAATCCTGAATGTTATAAATCAAAAGCTTTTGAATTTTTTTATACAGAACTTATACGCTTAAAAAATAAAATTGAAAATTAAGTTAAACAGCAAAAAAGTTGACGATTTCAAAAAAGTTTTAGTATTATGAAAATGAATCAAAAATAAGTTAATTTAAATTATGAAATATGCAATTGTCGAAATAAGTGGAAGACAATTTTGGATTGAAACAGGTAAATATTATGACTTTAATAAAATCTCAACGGAATTAGGTAAACAAATTACTTTAAACCGTGTTTTATTATTAAATGATGAAGGTAATCTTTTAATTGGTAAACCTTATTTAGAAAGTGTAAAAATTAAAGGAAAAATTTTAGAGCATTTACGAGGCAAAAAAACAATTGCTTATAAAATGCGACCAAAGAAAAAAACTCGAAAAAAACAAGGTCATAGACAAGAGTTAACCCGAGTTTTAATTGAAGATATTATTGTTAATTAAGTAATAGGAGTTACAAGTATGGCACACAAAAAAGGTGCAGGAAGCACAAAAAATGGTCGAGATTCAAATGCAAAACGATTAGGTGTAAAGAAATTTGGTGGGGAAAAAGTTCAAGCTGGAAATATTTTAGTTCGTCAACGTGGTATGAAATTTAAACCAGGTGCAAATGTAGGATGTGGAAAAGATTTCACATTATTTGCTCTTAGAGATGGAACGATACATTTTGATTATAAAGAAGGAAAACAAAAACGTATTAATATCATTGTATAAAAAATTTTTCAATGCGAAAAAACCTATTTCAAACTAACTCTGTTACAAAGAAATATCAAAATTTAATTAATCAAATCAATAGTCTAGAAGATAATTTCAAAACTTTTACTGATAGTGAGTTGCGAACTGCAACTTTTAAGTTAAAAACGCAATATAAAGAAAATCAAAATTTAGATTCTTTAATTGCAGAATCATTTGCTTTAACTCGTGAAGCCAGTTCAAGAACACTAGGTCTACGACATTTTGATGTTCAATTAATAGGTGGACTTGTTTTAAATAATCAAAAAATTGCAGAAATGAAAACGGGTGAAGGAAAAACCTTAGTAGCAACTTTACCAGCTAGTTTAAATGCAATAACTGAAAAAGGTGTTCATATTGTAACTGTAAATAATTATTTAGCGAGTCGAGATCAAGTTTCGATGGGTCAAATTTATCGATTTTTAGGTTTAAATACAGGATTAATTCAAGATGATATGACCCCATCTGAACGAAAAAAAAATTATAATGCTGATATTACCTATGTAACAAATTATGAATTAACATTTGATTATCTACGAGATAATATGGTGTTAAATTTAACAGATGTAGTTCTAAGACCTTTTAATTATTGCATTATTGATGAAGTTGATTCCATATTAATTGATGAAGCTCAAACACCGTTAATTATTTCAAATAATATTGAAACTCCGATTGAAAAATATATTATTGCATCTGAAATTACAGAGTATTTAGAAATTAATATTCATTATAAAGTTGATGAAAAAAACAAAAACATTATTCTGACAGAACAGGGTAGTAAACAAATTGAACAAATTTTACGAGTTCAAGATTTATATGATCCGCGTGATCCTTGGATTCCATATGTAATTAATGCAATTAAAGCAAATGCTTTGTTCTTTAATAATGTTCATTATATCGTTCAAAATAATCGAATTGTGATTGTGGATGAATTTACTGGACGTATTATGCCTGATCGTAGATGGGGTGATGGATTACATCAAGCTATTGAAGCTAAAGAAAAATTACAAATTCGTCAAAAAACAGAACCGGTTGCTGCAATTACCTATCAAAACTTTTTCTTGCTTTATCCAAAATTATCTGGGATGACTGGAACAGGTAAAACTGCCGAAATTGAATTTGAAAAAATTTATAATTTATCAGTAAATCAAATTCCAACTGCGAGACCAACTCTTCGCAAAGATTTACCAGATTTAATCTATAAAGATCAATTTTCAAAGTGGAACGCAATCGCAAAAACTTGTAATCAAATTTCGTCTACAGGTCAACCTATCTTAATTGGAACAACGACGGTTGAAAAATCAGAGATGTTATCCCAATTATTAAATGAATATAATTTGTCCTATCAGATTTTAAATGCAAAACCTGAAAATGTTCGACGAGAATCAGAAATTGTTGCACAAGCTGGAAAACAAAGTGCAATTACAATTGCAACCAATATGGCTGGGCGAGGAACGGATATTATTTTAGGAGGAAATATTAATTTTAAAATTCAAAAAGAATTATATGATATTTTAACTTTATCTAAAAACTATATTCTTTCTAAAAAAATTAATATATTTCACTCTCTTTTAAAAAATCAATTTCATTGTAACTCACAAAAATTTTTAAGTGTTTTAATTTCATTATTATCGAATCAAACATTTTTAAAATTATCAGATGTTGATATTTTAAGAATTTTAAGAGAAAATGATAAAGTTTCAAGCCCAACAAATTCGTTTCAATGTTCTATTCGATTTTTAATTAATCAATTAGTTCAATATTATAAAAAACATCAAGAACAAGAAAATAAAATTGTTAAAAATCTTGGTGGATTATACATTGTTGGAACGGAACGAAATGATTCTCGTCGTGTAGATAACCAATTACGTGGACGATGTGGACGTCAAGGTGATCCAGGAACCTCACAATTTTTCTTAAGTTTAGACGATAATTTATTACGTCTTTTTGGTGGTTCTACAATTCAAAATTTCCTGCAAACTCAAATGCTGGATGATTCTCCATTACAATCAAACTTGCTAACAAAAAGTTTAGATTCAGCTCAGCAACGAGTGGAAGAAAGAGCTTATCAACAAAGAAAAAATTTATTTGATTATGATGATGTTTTAAATCAGCAACGAAATATTGTTTATTTCGAAAGACGACAAATTCTAAAGAGTGCGGCAACCCAACAAAATATTCTTGCATATGGTGAGCAAATTATCATAGATATATTATTAGAGTTAAAAAATGAAAAAACGTCTAATAAAAAAATTATTTTGCTATTAGAAAATCTATTTGGGAAAAACTTATCCTTAAAATACATTAAAAATCCGAAATTACTAATGGAGGAGTTTAGCTTTTATGAATTAAAGACATACTTGTTTAATGAATTTTGGTTAATTTATCAATCAAAATTAAATGAGTTAGCTGTTTATGGAGATGGCATTTGTCAAAATTTGGAACGAAGTATTATTTTAGTTACGATTGATCAATTTTGGCGTGAACATTTACAAAAAATGGCTCTTTTACGAGAAGCGGTTGGATGGCGAGGATACGGACAAAAGAATCCATTATATGAATATAAACAAGATGCATTCTATATGTTTGAAACTCAAAAAGAAACTTTAAGACACTTAGTAATTTATGATTTACTAAGATCATCTATTTTATAAACAATCTATTATTATCTTAATTCCAATATGTCAAAACATACACTTTCAAATAAAAGTCGATATTCTATTTTAAAACTTTCAGGTTTTAGAGCTCGAATGTCAACTTCGCAAGGTCGAAAAACTATAAAAAATCGTCGTAAAAAGGGAAGAAAAATGTTAGCTCTTAGACGATAATTGTTTACTTTAATTATTAGAGTGAGTTATTTGAATTCCTCTAATAATAAATAATTTTTTATTTTAAATTACTATAATATTAATTTAGCAAACTAATTTTTTGAATAATTATATTATGAAATTTACTAGTGAATTAGCTCTTTTTTTAAAAGCTCGCTATCCAGTTATTTATATTAATACCATTGAAGAAGATCGAGTAGAATATGTTGTTCGTAAAAATGTGAAAACAAACTTAAATCGTAGCATCTATAGTTGGGATTTTATTGATGGTTATACGAATAATCCAAATAATCAAGGATTCGCTAAACGAAATCCATTACAAGCTTTAGAACTTGTAGAACGTTTAAATTCTGAAACACCAGCTTTATTTATACTAAAAGATTTTAATCGTTTTTTAACTGATCTTTCAATCTCACGTAAATTACGAAATATTAGTCGAATTTTAAAATTACAACCTAAAACTATTATTATTATAGGGTCAGATTTAACAATTCCTAAAGAATTACAAGAATTAATTACGGTTCTTCAGTTTGAGTTACCTTTAGCGGATGAGATTAATCAAGAATTAACTCGTTTAATTAACTCTTTAGATATCAAAGTTGATCCTGAGTTATTTGAAAATTTGACTCGAGCTTGTCAAGGGTTGTCTTTAGAACGAATAAGACGAGTTTTATCCAAAATTATTGCAACTTATAAAACAATTGATAATAATAGTATTGCAGTTTTATTAAGTGAAAAAAAACAAATTATCAGTCAAACAGAAATTCTTGAATATTGTTCAGTGAATGAAAAAATTGCAAATCTAGGTGGATTAAATAATTTAAAAGATTGGTTAAATAGACGAAAAACTGCTTTTAGTCTTCAAGCTTCGAATTATGGATTACCAACACCTAGGGGATTATTGTTAATTGGAATTCAAGGAACTGGAAAATCATTAACGGCAAAAGCTATTGCAAATGATTGGCAACTTCCCTTATTAAAATTAGATGTTGGTAAATTATTTGGAGGAATTGTAGGTGAATCCGAATCACGTTTACGTCAAATGATTAATGTTGCTGAAACAATTTCACCTTGTATTTTATGGATTGATGAAATTGATAAAGCATTTACTAATACCGAAAGTAAGGGTGATAGTGGAACAAGTAACCGAGTTTTAGCCACGTTTATAAGTTGGTTATCTGAGAAAACAAAACCGGTATTTGTTATTTCCACGGCTAATAATATTGATTTATTACCACTAGAAATTATTCGAAAAGGACGATTTGATGAGATTTTTTTTTTAGATTTACCAAAAACAGAAGAACGAGAAGAAATTTTTAAAATCCATCTTCAAGAATTTAGACCAGATAGTTGGAAATCTTTTGATTATTCTAAATTGGCAGAATTATCAGAATCATTATCGGGAGCTGAAATTAGACAGAGTATCATTGAAGGCATGTATCATGCTTTTTATGAAAAACGTGAATTTACTACGGATGATATTTGTCTTGCACTTAAAGAATTAATTCCACTAGCTAATTTAGAAAGTAATCAAATGTTAAAATTACAAAATTGGGCTTCATCTGGTCAAATTCGTTTAGCCTCTTCTAAACAATTATATATTTAATTATTATGTGTGATGAAACAAAAGGTTTTTCGATTATTAGCCGATTTACGGTTTTCCATTTTTATTTTATTATTAATAAGTTTTTGTAGTATTGCAGGGACAATTATTGAACAGGATCAAACCATTGAGACCTATAAAATGAATTATCCGTTAAATAATCCATTATTCGGGTTTTTATCTTGGGACCTAATTATTAAATTAGGTCTTGATCATGTTTATAAAACATGGTGGTTTTTGACACTTATTATTTTATTTGGATGTAGTTTAACTCTATGCAGCTTTTTACAACAAGTCCCATCTTTAAAAATTGCGCGTCGATGTCAATTCTTTAGAACTACCAGTCCATTTTATAGATTAAAAATTTCTACTATTTTAAATAATTCTTCTTTTAATCAAATTTTATCACGCATAAAAAATCAACAATATTCTATATTTCATCAAAAAAATATGGTCTATTGTTATAAAGGTTTAATAGGTCGAATTGCACCTATTATTGTTCATTTTAGTATGATTTTAATTTTAATTGGAACCATTATTGGTTCCTTATTTGGTTTTAAAGCTCAAGAAATTGTTCCAAAAACGGAAACGTTTCATATTCAAAATATTTTAACCAATGGCCCTGTAAGTATTATTTCACGAACTTCTGCAAGAGTTAATGATTTTTGGATTACTTATACAAAAACAAAAACAATTTCCCAATTTTATTCAGATATTTCAATACTTAATTCTAAAGGGAATGAAACAATAAGAAAAACTATTTATGTAAATCATCCGTTAATTCAAAATAATATTTATTATTATCAAACCGATTGGAATTTGATTGGGTTACGATTTCAAAATTCAACAAACCAAATCGTTGAATATCCTTTAATAAATACGTTTGAAAATCAAAATAAAGTTTGGTTAACTTGGATTTCAAATAATAAGAGTTCCAATGATGGAATTATTTTAATAATCAATAATCTGGAAGGGTATTGTTCCATTTATAATAACAAAGGTCAATTTTTAGGAAATTTAGAATTAAATGAAATGGTAAATATTCTAGAACCTATGACGTTATTAGAAATAATAAGTTCCACTGGTTTACAAATTAAAACGGATCCTGGTATTCCTATTATTTATTTGGGCTTCTTCTTTTTAATGATTAGTACATTAATAAGTTATATTACCTATTCACAAGTATGGATGATAAATACAAAAAAACAAATTTTTATTGGTGGAAATACAAATCGTGCGGTTTTTGATTTTGAATTAGAATTTTTAAAATTTGTGAAATAAAAATTTGATCAAAAAGGATATAAACTGTGATTTTGTTTTATAATTGTCTTTAACAAGTTAAAGACTTGGGAAGAATTATAATAATAAAACTTTTTTATGACAGCAACTTTAGAAAGACGTGAAAGCGTTTCAGTTTGGGAACGTTTCTCTGCTTGGATTA
>Ga0316196_10000271_pt1 | contig 18963 bp, 16 predicted proteins | sample Eddsed2cm_MG_FD_204938 | JGI IMG/M metagenome (GOLD analysis project Ga0316196, IMG submission 204938) | Coastal sediment microbial communities from Maine, United States - Eddy sediment 2 cm | ecosystem: Environmental > Aquatic > Marine > Coastal > Sediment | place: USA: Maine | collected... | reverse complement strand
GTTCTTTCCACCTGTTTTACCAGTCGCTCCAGAGCGGGCAGAACCATCTTAAACAGGCGGTCTTCTTTAAGAAGACGCTGTCTTTCTTCCACCGCCGCTCCAGGGGCGTTGTGACTTTCCCCGAAAAACAGCTGATGGGCTTGTGCCAGCTCATATTTTAACTTCTTTTTTATGGCCAGTATCCTGGCGCTGTCTTTCGTCGATGATCTCGCGACGGAAAGTTCAAACAATTTGCCTTCAATTTCTGTGCGCAGGGCTTCCAGCATAGTTTTCACCCCGGCTTTTATTCCGCGTGAAAGCACGAGGCTTCCCTCTGAAAAAATATCGATGCGTGACCAGTCCCGTCCGATATACAAACTGGAAATATGCGATTCATCGGTTTTAATCCGACCTGTTCTCAGAAGGCTTTGATAGGCAAACGGAACAATCGAAATGCCCGTAAGGGGAAAACCGGTTTTGTTGAAAAGATCTTTGAGATCTTTTATTTCCGATTTGGGGGCGGTGTAAGCCATTACGTCTATTTTAAGTTTGTCATCCTCCTCGACATCACCCAGGACTTCAAAATCGAAAATAACGTCTTTTTCATTAAAAGGCGAAATCTTTTGGTATGACCAATAGACGGAATTTGGAATTAGCTTGGGGTTGACTTTCGGTATCCGGATCTGACGTGTCTCGACGCTGGCTGATGGCGTCGTACACCAGATTTCAACATTTTTTGAATGCGCGCAAAAGTTTGCCAGAATCGGCTTTAAAAATTGATAAAATTGGGGGCTTTCACGCGCAATTTCAGGGTCAAATGGAATTCTGGCAAACTCGAACATTTTAAATTTACGGTCCGAGACGCGGTGAATCTTGATCATTTTCAGATCATCGTGTCCCAGATCGACCCCCACAGAAATAACCTTTCTAAATGATACCGGAAGGCTAATCAGGTTTTTTAGTCGATGACCGACAGCTCGCTGGGAGGCGGCAGTGGAGGGAGTGGGCTCCGGTTTATTGTCGTCGCGTATCAGGTCAAGTAATCGTTCAGTTGATGATATTTCGTCATATTTCGCCAAATTCTTTCTCCGTGCAGCTCAGACGATACCAGGATAGTGAAGAAGTAATCAAATACCACAATTAATATAAAAATGACCATCAATAATTGCTGGATAATAAACACTATATTAATTTACATAAACTGCTTGAAATGTCAAGAAATAATGCTCACAGCCATCGAATCCTCATCGTGTGCAACGGAGAATAAAGTTCAGATCGGCAACGCTGCCTAGTTTGTAAAAAGACGATCTTAAATCTAAGAGGTTGCAATTTACAAACTTTTATGAAAAATAATAACTACATTTAAATTCTTAATAAAAATTATCAATTTTTGCAACCCAATATCCGGAATTCGGAGCCGTAATTCTCCCGGTTCAGTTGACAAGCCGGGGTATTTTCAGTATCAATACCCACATAACCTATTGCAGTCGTTTGCGGATGAGATGACCCGCGACGATGAACCTGTGAAAGCTCACTAAGATAGGCATTTAATCAGCATGGAACCCAATATAATTGGTGTCAGTAATAACATCCGCAGAATAAAAGAACTGATCGGCCAGGTAGCGGATACAGGATTGAATACCGTCGTCTATGGCGAAACCGGCGTCGGCAAAGAGCTGGTGGTTCAGAATCTTTATCAGAAGTCCAATCGGGTCGGTAAGCCTTTTATCAAGGTCAATTGTGCTGCGTTGCCGGATACACTTCTGGAGAGCGAAATGTTTGGCTACGAACAAGGCGCCTTTACCGGAGCCGAACGACGCAAACGGGGTAAGTTCGAACAGGCTAGCGGCGGGCTTTTGTTCCTGGACGAGATCGGTGATATGTCGCTTCCACTGCAGGCAAAGCTTCTGCATGTCCTGCAAGGGGGCGATTTCAGCCCTCTGGGTTCCGAAAAAAACGTCAAAATGGCTGCCTGGATCATAACCGCTACCAATCGTGAACTTGAAGGCGACATGGAGAGCGGTAAGTTCAGAGAAGACTTGTATTACCGGTTAAGCACGATCAAAATACATATTGAACCCCTGCGCAAGAGGCCGGAAGATATACCGCCTCTCATCGATCATTACGTAAAGGCCTATACTACCCAGTTCGTTGGCAAACAGCTGTCAACCCCAAGCCAGGAAACCATCGAGAAGCTGGTCGCTTACCACTGGCCGGGAAATGTCCGCGAACTGCAAAATGTTTTGAAACGTTTCATGATTTTAGGCGACAGCCAAGACAGTCTTGATGATATGCTTATCGGAAGCGGAAGCCGGGCGCGTGCAGCCGACTTACCGGCATCTGAAGGCCGGCTTAATAGCCCTTTGGGTCTATTGGAGTTTGACGCAAATGACCCGCCGGACCTTGCTTCGCTGTCTTTGAAAAAAATCAAAAAACAAGCGGTTGTCCGTGTTGAAAAAGAAATCATCTCCTATGTTCTCGAGAAAACCGGCTGGAACCGCAGCAAAGCGACCAAAATTTTAAACATCAGCTATAAAACCTTGCTTTACAAGATTAAAAATTTAGGGATTGAACCTCCGGAGGGCTCAAAGGAATAGACTGGGTTGAGCGGTTCAGGGTTCAACGTTCCGGGTTGAAAAAAAACAGATAGCTCGTCTCAAAGGGATCGAGTCTTCATCTGGTTATAATTCCGTTTCACTCAATGGGGCATGACTGGTATCCCAGGTTTTGATTTATATTTGGAGAGGTACCCATTGGTTGTAACCTTTGAACCTGGAACCCTGAACCTGGAGCCCTGAACCTGGAACCTTTAGTTTAAGAAAAAATATATATTGAATTCTTGCCTTAACATTGATATGTCAGTGTTGAGGCAATTCAAAAATGTTTAAAAGAAAGGTTTTATAGGATATGATGGAAGGAACTGTCAAATGGTATAGTGAGAAAAAAGGTTATGGTTTTATCGAAACCGAAAACGATGGGGATGTCTTTATGCACAGTCGAAGCATCAAAGATCATGGTTTTTTTTTGTTACAGAAATCTGATAAAGTTACTTTCGAAATAAAAGAGACCCGTCACGGACGGCAGGCCGCCAATGTCCGAATCGTAAAATGATTTCTTTGGGGAAAATTCTAACGAAATTGATTTATTAAAAAAAGATTTATCTTACCAACAAATTCATCTATTGATGACGTACCGGTTTCTTTCTTGGGGGGGAAAATTCATTTGCCAAGGGGGCAATAACCTGAAGTTTGGAACCACGACATTTTTTTGAAAGGAGATTGTCACGATGGCAACAGGGACAGTGAAATGGTTCAGCGATCAAAAAGGTTTTGGGTTCATCGAGCAGGAAGATGGGCCCGATGTATTCGTTCATCACACAGGCATTAATGCGTCCGGATTTAAATCGCTTAATGAGGGTGACCGGGTTACATTTGATATAGAGGAAGGACAAAAGGGACCTGCCGCTACAAACGTTACCGTAGTATAGCGGTTTCTCTAAAACAAAAAAGGCACAACGGCGGATGCGCGTGAAGTGCCTTTTTTATTTTGAACGCAAATCAGATAGTAATTGACATTGGTATTGGTGTTTATCGGAAATTGGCGTAAATTTTATATGTCCTCGTATGGTGAAATACAAAATCGGAAAAAATTTCCCCATGCCAGTAACTGATACCTAATACCCAGTATCAGATACCCAATACCAATAATCGACTCAATTAAGTTTGATTTAACTGGGGTATGAGTCCATTTAAGAGTAACTTTTCGCCACCTCCAACCTAAACTTTGTATTTAAATCTATCCGCTAGCTGCTCGGCAGCAGTATAGGGGTCAACTTTTCGATTTTTGAGATCTTCAATGATAACCTGATAGGCAGATGAGTTGCTGATAGCGTCGAATATTTTATCAGCGGCCAGCTCCATGACCCGTTTTTTGAAAAACAATAGTTCCCATTTAAAATTGTGTTCGCTAAACATCCCAGTATCGATTAAAAACCGGCGATGGCGCTGAAACATTTCCACAAGCTCAGGAATACCCTGGTTTTTTACGGCAACCGTTTTTAAAACAGGCGTTTGCCAACCATTTTTAGAAGCGGGCTTCATTGTGAGCATCAACTGCAGTTCCGCGACAATATCGTCTGCCCCCGGTTTGTCCGCTTTGTTTACAATCAAGATATCTCCGATTTCCAGCAGTCCGGCTTTCATGACCTGGATTTCATCACCCATTCCCGGCAGACTGACCACTGCAGAGGTATGCGCAAACTGCGCAATTTCCACCTCGTCCTGCCCAACCCCTACCGTTTCGATAATGATGACCTCATAACCCATGGCATCAAGCACAAGTACTGTCTCCCGGGCAGTCCTGCTCAAACCGCCAAGGTGCCCCCGGGTGGCCATCGAGCGGATAAAAACCCCGTCATCTTCGGAATGACACCGCATCCGAATCCGATCACCCAGCAAAGCGCCCCCTGAAATAGGGCTGGAAGGGTCGATGGCCACCACGGCAACTTTCATGCCGCTTTGGCGAAATTCGCCGATGATGGAATTCACCAGGGTCGATTTACCGGAACCCGGCGGACCGGTAATGCCCAAGATATAACCATTTCCGGTGTTTGGATACAAAAGTTTGAGCATCTCTATCCCTTGTGGGTCGCCCTCCTCCAGTAAACGAATTAATCGGGCACCAGCCAGCTGGTCGCCACGAATTATCCTTTGAACTCTATTTTTCATTTTACGATCCCTGTTGCCCTGAGTAAAAACAAGGTAGAATACCGCGGTCATTGATCATCGAATACCCAGGATCAAGCATCAAGCGTCAAGTATCCAGCATCGAGTATCCAGTATCCAGCATCGAGTATCCAGTATCCAGTATCGAGTATCCAGTATCCAGTATCCGAGTATCCAGTATCCGAGTATCCGAGTATCCAGCAACGTCTTTGTCCAAATAACACGGCCCAACTGCACACCAAATGAAGCGACTGTATTTTTTTGAAATATCAATATCTAAAAAAAAGTCAAGCCAATTAGATTTTCTGAATACCACCAAAGACTCCCACGATATTTTTTTCTTGACTAAACGGCAATGTAGCTAATATATAGCTATAAAGTAAATTAGCGCTATAGAATTCGAGAGGCTTTAAACAGATATAATACTTTGATAATATTTTAATTTTTATTCAAAAAGGAGAAAAATATGGCTGATTTGAGCTGGTTGCCGCGAGAGTCCGGAATCAAGAACCATTTTCTCTGGGGCGAGGAACACTTTTCCAAGGAAGCTCCCGGGGTCATATACGAGAATAAGCCAATCCTCGATCCCAAGGGAAATCCCATCGATGATCTCTATGCCGCCTGGATTACATTAAACAATCCCAGACAGTACAACTCTTACACCACCGAAATGGTCAAAGGTGTTATCGCAGCTTTCCAGCGCGCTTCAGCAGATGCCTCCGTGGTAGCGGCTGTATTCACCGCAACAGGAGACAAGGCCTTTTGTACCGGTGGAAATACCAAAGAATATGCCGAATACTATGCCGGAAGACCCCAGGAATATGGTTCCTACATGGATTTGTTTAACGCGATGGTTGACGGCATCCTTAATTGTAAAAAGCCCACTATCTGCCGGGTGAACGGCATGCGGGTTGCCGGAGGCCAGGAAATCGGGATGGCATGCGATTCGACGGTTTCAAGTGACCTGGCCATATTCGGACAGGCCGGCCCGCGGCACGGCTCCGCGCCGGACGGCGGCAGTTCCGATTTTCTTCCCTGGATGTTGCCGCTGGAGCTGGCGATGTGGAACTGCGTTTCCTGCGAGATGTGGAGTGCCTATAAAATGAAACAGCTGGGACTCATTTCCAAATGTGTGCCGGTCATCAAAGATAATGGTAAATGGATTCGCAACCCAGCCGTCACCACGGACAAATATATCGACGACGGCGAAATTGTTTACGGTGAGTTTAAAAAAGGGGATGATGCCAAAAAAGCCAGGGAATTTGTCAAGACGGCCAAGACGGATTTTGAACGCCTGGATGCCGAAGTCAATAAGATTCTGTGGACATATACGAACCTTTTTCCCGGGTGTCTCATCAAAAGCGTGGAAGGGATTCGTCTGAAAAAGAAATTTTTCTGGGATCAAGCCAAGACCATCAATCGCCACTGGCTGGCGGCAAATATGAATTCGGAAGCATATCTCGGTTTCAATGCCTTCAATACCAAAAAAATCACCGGCCAGGACGTGATTGACTTTATTGAATTTCGCAGGCGCCAGGCCAAAGGCGAAGCCTTTGACGCCGAATTCATGGCTGCAGTACTGGGAAAACCCAAAGAATAGTTCAAATGATGAGGTATTTGGTACGAGGTATTAGGTACTGGTAAAGGGGAACTTTTCCGGATTTTTATATTTCACTATACGGAGATATATAAAATTTACGCCGATTTTTTATAACCGCCAATACCGAATACCCAATACCCAATACCACCTAATTAAGTATCGCTCAATTAGGGTTACCAAATTCAAAACAATGGAGGACAAGATGCTGCTGGAAGGAAAAAATGCCTTAGTTACCGGTGGATCCCAGGGAATCGGGGCTGCCGCCGCCCTTGAGCTGGCCCGTGAAGGCGCCGACATCTGCCTCACCTACCGCAAACACGAAGCCGAAGCAATGAAATATGCAGCGGAAATTGAGCAAATGGGCCGCAGGGCGCTGGCCCTGCAATGCGATATCGCCGTATTTGCCGATGCCGAGCGGGTGGTTAAATCCGCCATGGAAGCCTTCGGCAGCCTCGATATCCTGGTCAACAATGCCGGGATGAACTGGGATGGCGTCTCCTGGAAAATGTCCGAAGAACAATGGGATCGGGTTATAGAGGTCAACCTCAAAGGATATTTCAATTTTACCCGTCAGGTCGCACCTCTCTTCAAAGACCAGAAGCACGGCAAAATCATCAATATTACCTCCATCAACGGGCTGCGCGGCAAATTCGGTCAGACCAACTACTCCGCCTCCAAAGCCGGTATTATCGGATACACCAAAGCACTGGCAAAAGAATTGGGTGCCTTCGGCGTAAACGTTAACGCCGTTGCCCCCGGGCTGATTGAAACCGCCATGCTGAAAGAAAGCGAGGCCAGAGACAAGATTATTGACCTGGCGATGGGTGAAAGTGCCCTCAAACGGGTGGGACAGCCTGAAGACCTTGCAAATCTGGTGGCATTTCTGGCATCCGATAAAGCCAGACATATTACAGGTGAAGTGATCAAGGTGGATGGAGGACAGTATATTTAAATGGCAAATGATGATTGATCCGCCAAGGCGGAACGAATGATGGATTTCAATCTTTTTCGATAATGACTTTATAGACATTATAAGCGAATAAGCTTAAGCTAGGAGGCTTTAAATGAGTAAGGTAGCTATAATCGGAGTTGGTCAGAGCGCCTTCGTTCGCTCATATCCCGGTTCAATCCGCGAGCTGGCATTCGAGGGGTTTAAAGAGGCGTTGCAGGATGCTCATATTGCCACCGCTGATATTGGCGCCTCCATTATCTGTTCTGCGCCCGAATACGACAAACAGCGATCGCCGGCAGGTGTGTTCGCTGAATATCTCGGTCTCAACCCGCAACCCACTTTTTATGTGGAAAGCCTTTGCTCATCGAGCAGCATGGGCGTCAGGCTGGCATATTCGCTGGTAAAATCAGGGCTCCACGATGTTGTGGCCGTCATCGGATTTCAGAAAATGTCGGAAATCTCGTCTTCCGAATCCCAGGAACGTATGGGCCGAGGTGCCGACATCCAGTGGGAAAGCCCCTTCGGCACGATGATGCCGGCCTACTATGCCATGTATGCCCGCGGCCACATGGAAAAATACGGCACCACCCCCGATGATCTCGCCGGGATCCGGGTAAAGGCCGCCACCTACGGTCAATTAAATGACAAGGCTGTCTATCGAAAGCCGGTCACGTTTGACATGTTTTCGGACCCTGAAAATCGCATGTCCGGCCCGGTGGCCAGTCCGCTGAGGGTTGGCGACTGCTGTGCCAACGCCGACGGCAGTTCCTGCATCATTGTCGCCAGCGAAGACAAGGCAAAAGCATTTTGTAAAAAGCCGGTTTGGATCATGGGCGTGGGGGCCGCCACCACCAGTGTCAATCTGGCAGGCCGAGATTTATTTTCGGGACTTACCGTGGCGCAAGAAGCCGGCAGGCAGGCCTATGAGATGGCAGGGGTCACCGCCGCCGATATCGATGTCGCCGAAGTCCATGACTGCTTTACCATCGCGGAAATGATGGCTTATGAAGATCTTGGCTTCGCAGCCCCGGGGGAAGGCAAAGATTTGATTAAACGCAAGGAAACCTACAAGGAAGGCCGTATTCCGGTGAATGTCGATGGCGGCTTGCTGTCCAAAGGCCATCCCATCGGCGCCACCGGCGGATCCCAGATTAGAACCATCGTTTTGCAGCTCAGAAATGAAGCCGGCGATATTCAGGTGGACAATCCGCAAATCGGCCTGGTCCACAACATCGGCGGGGTAGGACTTTACGGCAATGTGACCATACTAGGCCGGTAAAACAAATGTGAATATCCGCCTGCCACGCAAAGTAAATTTTAATTTAAATTTATATTTTTTTCCGTTTTCCTGCTACTCGTTTAACTTTTAATATATTTATCTTGGGAACCGCGGATTTACGAATTCCCAAAAAAAGGAAAAAAATCATGGGTAAAAGAGAAGTAGACGATCGGTTCAAAAAATTCGGAACAGTCAGCTTTACCGCCATTACAAAAATCAATGACTTCGTCGATTATCTGGCAGACGGCAAGGTCATGGGTACGCGTTGCAAGGAATGCGGTCTGACCTTCTTCCCACCCAGGTCAGACTGCTACCAATGCTTGCAGGGCGAAATGGATTGGTTTGAGGTGAGCGGCGCCGGTAAGTTGATCACATACAGCAAATTGGAGTACGCGCCCATCGGGTTCCAGGATGACGTTCCTTACTGTATCGCCCTGTTGGACTATGGCGACTACAAGGTATTCGGAAGAATCGACCGTGGTCTTGCCCAAGAAGACATAACCGTGGGAATGGAGATGAAAACCGTAGCCAGCACTTTGTCAAACGGACAGTTGAGCTATGTGTTTCAAAAGGCGTAATCTTCATTCACCAAGAAGATCAAGAAGTATAAAAAGAAAAAAAATATTCTATGAATGTCCGCTAGCAGATTCAGCGTTCACCGTTCTGGGTTATAAAGACCCTGAATCCCGAACCCTGAACCTCTGAACCCTTAAACCTTCATTCCAAGGAACAAGAGCCATGTCCGAACTCAAACATTTAAAATATGAAATGACCGATGCCGTTGCCCGCATAACGCTCGACCGCCCGAAGTTCAACATGATGAATATCGAAATGATGGACGAACTCAACGGCCTGTTTGAGGCGCTTTTGCGGGAAGATGACTTAAAATGTATCGTCCTTTATGCTGAAGGTAAGCACTTTTGTACCGGGGTGGAAGTAGCTGATCACAAACCGGATAAAGTGGGTGATATGATAGCCACTTTCAACCGTATTTTTGAGCTCAGCGAACAGATCGAAGTACCCATCATCGCGTCCGTTCAGGGCTATTGTCTTGGCGGTGGAATGGAATTGGCCATCGCCTGTGATGTTATCGTTGCCGCTCAAAGCGCTCAGTTTGGGCAACCGGAAATAAAGGTCGGCTTTTTCCCGCCTTACGCAGCCATGCGTTTGCCCCAGCTTGTCGGACCCGCCAGGGCCATCGAAATCTGTACCACGGGTAAATTTTACAGTGCGGCAGATGCCCAGCAGATGGGTATGGTCGGTTATGTGTCCGAAGATGACCGGCTTGGTGAAACAACTGCTGAGATCGTTAAAGAAATTCAGACCAACAGCCCGCTCATTATCCGGCTGAACAAAAGAGCCGTCAGGCAGAATCTGGGGTTGGCCTTTAAGCCGGCCTTGGCAGGTGTCAGCGATCTATTCCTGAACACGCTGATGAAAACCGAAGACACCCTGGAAGGCATCGCAAGCTACGAAGAAAAACGAAAACCGGTGTGGAAGAACAGGTAGGGATTGAAGATTGACTATTGAAAACGGAGTAATCATGTCACAAATCAATAAAATCGGTGTCATTGGTGCCGGCAACATGGGTAGCGGTATCGCACAGAAAATTGCCCAGGAAGGCATAAACGTAGTTCTCGTCGACATTACGGACGAATTTGTCGAACGCGGTCTCGGGATCATCAAGCAATTGCTCGGCGAAGGTGTCGAACGTAAAATTTTTACCCCCGGACAGATCGAGGAAGTCCTTTCCCGCATCACAGGGACAACCGATTTTAAGGCTGTGGCCGATGCGGACCTTGTCATCGAGGCGGTTTTCGAAGACAAGCAGGTAAAGTCGGATTTGTTCAAAAAGCTTGACCTACTTTGCACTCAGAAAACCATTCTGGCCACCAACACATCCAGTTTTTTTGTGCGTGAATTCGCCGTGCAGACCTCTCGTCCCGACCGCTTTATCGGTCTTCATTATTTCTACCACCCTGCAAAAAACAGGCTCTTGGAGGTTATTCCCCATGAGGGAACCAGCGCAGAAACACTAGAAAAATCGCTCCTGGTGGCTAAGCTGCACGCCAAAACATCCATCGTTGTCAAGGATGCCCCGGGTTTTGCCGTAAATCGCTTTTTCGTGCCCTTCCTCAACGAGGCCGCCCGCATGCTGGAAGAAGGGGTTGCCAATATTCCCACCATCGAAGAAGCCGCCAAACAGGCCTTTAAAATCGGCATGGGACCCTTTGAACTCATGAATCTCACCGGTATCCCCATTGCCGCCCACGCATCAACAACCCTGGGCAACGAACTCGGGCCGTTTTATGCCACTGCCGATATCCTCAACGCTCAGAAGGATAAAAATGAGAATTGGGACCTGGCGGGCGAGGTCGACGATTCCAAAATCGGGGCCGCGGTTGATCGATTCTACGGCGTCTGTCTTGGGGTTGCTGCCGCTCTGGTCGATGAAGGGGTTGCCTCCATTGAAGATACCGATCGGGGTGCCAAGATCGGATTGCGCTGGGTTATGGGGCCGTTTGAGATCATCAACAAAATTGGTGTTGATAAAACTCACGCGGCGGTTGAAGCCATCACCCAAAAATACGCGGATTTTAAAATGCCGCAAATTCTGGCTCGGCAAAAAGAACTCGGCACACCGTTTGACTTCAGGTTCGTAGATCTTGAAATAAAAGACCATATCGCTAAGATCACCCTCAATCGTCCGGAGGCGATGAATGCTCTCAACGAAGCGCTGGTCGCCCAGCTGGATGAACGCTTTAGCGAGGCTGAGAAAAATCCCGCCGTCAAAGCCATTGTCTTCCGCGGTGCCGGCAAGGCCTTTGTTGCCGGGGCCGATATCCGCTACTTCGTCAAAAAAATCAAATCGGATCAAATCCAAGACATCATCGCCTTTACGAGAAAAGGACATGAACTTTTTCTCAGAATCGAAAATTCTGCCAAATCCACCATCGCAATACTCGACGGCCTTTCGATGGGCGGCGGCAGCGAACTGGCGTTGGCCTGCCAGGCGATTATTGCCACCCCGGCCGGGTCCATAGGGTTTCCCGAAACCGGAATCGGCATTTATCCGGGCCTTGGCGGTATGCTGCGCGCTGCCCGCATGGCCGGACCGGAGCTTGCCAAATACTATGTCTTCACGGGAGCCACCATCAGCGCTCAAGATGCTCAGGAACTCGGTATCGCCACCGAACTCGTATCACCGGCCGAAGTTGATGTCACCATCAAAAAGCTGGCCTCTCAGGCAATGCCGGACAAATATCGCAGACGCGACATCCCGGATAAATTAAAACCGCTGGCAATGGTTTGTGATGAGAAAAATGTGACCAGACTGCTCTCCGGCCAGCCGCCGCTAGGGGTTTCGGAAGAACTGGCAGCCCGCACAGCCAAACTAATCGGTTTTAAGGCCCCGCTAGCCTTGAAAGTCAGCAATGAAATTATCGACCGGCAGACCAATAAGTCCATTGTAGAAGCCATGGAGATCGAGCTGGGACGCTTAAACGAAATTTTTTCGACGGCAGATGCCCTGGAGGGCCTGTCGAGCTTGGGTCGCAAACGACCAGCGTTCAAAGGAGAATGATTCCGTAAAAAACAATTTCATCAATATCGACACCAAATTTTCAACCCGGCGCCACAGAGCGCCAACAAAGGAAGATACCATGCACAAATTGCTTACCGACAACCCAGGAGAAAAGATGCTGTTGCTGGGCAACGAGGCCATTGCGCGGGGCGCCGTCGAAGCGGGAGTTGCCTTTACCAGTACGTATCCGGGAACGCCCTCTTCGGAAATCTCCACTAATTTTTTCCAGATGGCCCGGGAATGTGACCTGTATTTTGAGTATTGCACCAATGAAAAGATTTCCATGGAAGTGGCGGCTGCGGCAGCCAATTCCGGGGTCCGCAGCATGTGTGTGATGAAACACGTGGGGGTCAATGTGGCGGCGGACGCCCTGATGACCTTGGCCTATGTAGGGGTCAAAGGCGGCATGGTGATCCTTTCAGCCGATGACCCCTTCATGTTCTCAAGCCAGAATGAACAGGACAACCGCTATTACGCCAAGTTGTCGGGGCTTCCCATGCTGGAACCCTCATCTGTGGCAGAAGCTAAAAATATGGTTGCCGATGCATTTGATCTATCCGAGAAACTTCAGGAACCGGTACTTTTCAGGACCACCACGCGCATCAACCACTCCACCGGTGTTGTCACCCTGGGCAAAGTCAGGAAGCGCATAACCAAAGGTAATTTCACCAAAGATCCGATCAACCTGGTGGTCGTTCCGGCCGTGGCCAGAAATTTACATGTCAAACTGCTGAAAAACTATGACACCGCCCAGGAACTCGCCGAAAAATCCAACTACAACTTCATCACAGGTAGCGGTAACCGGGGCATTATTTGCAATGGCGTCAGCTATAGCTATGTCCGCGATGGGCTTAAAGATTTGAAGATGGAAAATGAGATTAAAGTACTGCGTATGGGATTTTCCCACCCGCTGCCGCCGGCATTGATTAAGAATTTCCTCAAAGGATGTGAAAGGGTATTGATCGTGGAAGAAGGCGAGCCTTATATGGAAGAAGCCGTCAAAGCGTTTGCCCAGGAGGAGGGGTTGACCCTTCCCATAAACGGTAAAACCAAGGATTTATTTACCCGCCTGTATGAATACAATCCGGCCCAGGTCAAGCAGTGCATTGCCGGGTATTTCGACCTACCCTGCACGCCGCCGCAAGCTGTGGATCTTTCCGACGTTCCCGAGGTTCCCCAGCGTCCACCCACCTTGTGTGCCGGATGTTCCCACCGGGCCACTTATCTTGAAGTTAAAAAAGCCACCGAAGGCATGGACACCATATTTCCGTCGGATATCGGATGCTACACACTGGGCCTGCTGCCGCCGCTGTCGGCCGCTGATTTTCTCATATGCATGGGTTCTTCCGTCGGCACTGCCGGTGGGTTCTCCAAGGTCAACGACAAAAAGGTCATCGCATTTATTGGCGATTCCACTTTTTTCCATTCCGGAATACCCGGCCTGATCAATGCAGTCTATAACAACCATAACTTCACCCTGGTTATTCTCGACAACGGCACCACGGCCATGACCGGGCATCAGCCCAATCCCGGGGTCGACATGACCCAACTGAAGATGGAGGGATACGGCAGGGTATCCATCAAAGCAGTGGTGAAGGCCATCGGTGTCGACCATCTCACCACCATCAAACCCTATAAGGTAAAGAAAAGCATCGCAGCGATCAAAGAGGCCATTGGCCACAAGGGGGTTTCGGTAATCATATCGGAGGAAATCTGTGCCCTGTATGCCAATGCCCTGAAGCTACCCAAACGCAAACCGTTCCATGTAACTGAAAAATGCAAAAATCACAAAGATTGCATTAGTTCTCTGGCCTGCCCGGCCTTCTATATCTGGAATGACCGGGTTAAAATTGATGCGAACCTGTGCACGGGTTGTGCGGTCTGCGCCCAAATATGTCCCGAAAACGCGATCCTGCCGGTCAAGGCAACCGCATAGAAAAGGGGATGCGGGTTACGCGTTGCGAGTTGCGAGTTGCGGGCAAAAAAGGCATAGAGCATGGGGCATAGCGCATAGATAAAGACATCCCTCAATGGAAAAGGGTCAAAGGGTTGCGAGTTGTGGCCAACTATACCTTAATAGAGATTAAATTGACGGAGCGAAACGACATCCACAAATATTCAATAGTCATTAGTCATTTCCGGTTTATCCGGGTTAGGCAGTTGATTCTTTACGTATTTTATCCATTCAAAAAATCAATTTATACAGGAAAACGATTATGGAAACAAAACGATTGGTTATTGTGGCGGTTGGGGGCCAGGGAAATCTTCTGGCATCCAGTGTGCTGGGCGAGGCGGCCTTGCTTTGCGGGATACCCCTGAACATGAGTGAAATACACGGAATGGCCCAGCGGGGCGGTGTTGTTGAATCTTCCCTGGTGTTCGGTGATGCCAAAAGCACCATCATCTCCGACGGCGAGGCCGATGTCCTGGTCGGCTTTGAACCCGCTGAAACATTAAGGGCATTGGCCAGATGTAACGCCGACACCGTCGTGATTACCAATCTAGCGCCGCTGATGCCCTATACGGTAAATATCGGCCAGGGCGTTTATCCGGATTTGAAACAGTTACAGGAGCTGATTCGTAAAAAGACGGGACGGCTGATCGCTTTTAACGCGGCCGCTCTGGCAAAACAGGCCGGCAACAGCTTGGCAGTCAACATGGTTCTACTGGGTGCATTGCTACAGGCGGACGTTCTGCCCTTATCCGTTGAAGAAGTTAAAGAAGCCATGAAAACAAAAACCAAAAAGGCGTTTCTGGATTCAAATCTTAAAGCCTTTGATCTTGGATTCTCAGCTGCAGGGACGGTTTGATCCATAAAAAAATAATTTCACCACGAAAAGCACGAAAGACACTAAAGTTACAATTTTTATGCTACAAATATTTCGTGTTTTTCGTGTATTTCGTGGTTTAAAAGAAAACTGTAAACTGGCAAATGAGGGATGCCCCGTATTTAATTGTATTGTAAAAGTGCCTAATAGTATCGGGCATCTGCAACCCCATGCGGTATTATTTCAGCGCTTTCAGAACCGTGACCTGGGGAGGTAAAAAATGAATGACAATAGAGACTTTGATCCCCAATCATTTGCAGTGATCGGCGCCGGACCGGTCGGATGCATCGTGGCGGCTTTCCTCGCCAAAGGCGGTTATGAGGTCACCCTTTGTGACGTGGTCCCCGATCTGCTGAAACCGGCACTGGATCCCGGTATCATTATCGAAGGTACCGAAGACGTCCGGCAGAAAATTGCCAAAACCTGCACCACCATCGACGAGCTCGCAGAGCATGACCCGGATGTGATTTTCATCACCGTCAAAGCCCATGCATTACCGTTGATCGCTTCCGCCATTGAAGGTTTTTATCATGAAGGGATGTATATCGTCAGTTGGCAAAACGGCATTGATACGGAGTTGGAACTGTCCAAAATTCTGGGCAAACTGCCCGTCATGCGGGCGGTGGTAAACTACGGCTGCGCGCTCTTGGGACCGGCTCACGTTCAGATGCCGTTTCATCATCCCCCCCACTACATTCAGGAACTGGATCCGGCAACACGGCGCGAAGCCAACGTCGTCGCAAAAACTCTTAAAAACTGTGGCCTGCCCACCGATCACACCGATCAGATTGTTTCCATGGTATGGCGCAAAACAGTCATGAATGCCTCGATGAATCCGGTGTGCGCTGCAACCGGGCTGACCATGTCCCGGGTAATGAATGACCCCATTGTTTACCAGATCGTTGATGCCCTGGTCAAAGAATGTTTAACTGTCTGCAGAGCGAATGAAATAAGTGTCGGATGGGATTACTATCCCCACGCCATGGAATACATGCGAAATGCCGGCGATCATAAACCATCCATGCTAATGGATATCGAAGCCGGTCGCCGGACGGAAATCGACTTCATGAACGGGAAATTCGTAGAGTACGGGCAGCAGGCCGGCATTGAGACACCGTATAATCGAACCATGTGGGCCCTGGTAAAAGGGCTGGAGTCGAAGTAGAATGCATTATGCATTTTATTAGCTATTGGTTTATTTTTAGAAGCATTTGCAATTTGTCATTTAAAGTTTTGCATCTGAAGCCTATCAAGCTATGAATAAAAATCCAGTATACGTCGGTGCTGATGTGGGGTCCTCGAGAACCAAAGTGGCCGTTCTTGATCCCGCCAAGCATCTGATCGGCTATGCAATTAAAAAGTCGGCGATTGATTTTACGGCCACCGCCCAGGATTGTCTGGAAATTTCTCTAAAAATGGCGGGTGCCGATCAGGACGATATTGCCAAGGCGATATCCACCGGATACGGCCGCAAAAACGTCACCTATGCCGCTGACACCAAAACCGAAATCGGCTGTCATGCCAGCGGATGTTATTTGTATTTTCCACAGGAAATTACCGTCATTGACATTGGTGGGCAGGACAACAAAATCATCAAGCTGGACGAAGCAGGCCGCCGCAAGAGTTTTAAAATGAACCGTAAATGCGCAGCCGGCACCGGCGCCTTCCTGGAAGAAATGTCCGCTCGCCTGGACATCCCCCTTGATGAAATGGATGGATTGGCATCGCGCTCTGAAGACATGGTCAAACTGGGCAGCTTCTGTACCGTTTTTTCAGCCACAGAAGTCCTTGAAAATATTCGCCATGGGAAAAAAATCAATGACATCGTAAAAGGTGTTTTCTTTTCGGTCATCAAGAGAGTTCTGGAAATGGATGCCATGACCGAAAAGGTGGTCATGACCGGTGGTGTCGTCGCCCACAATCCCTATCTGGTTATAATGGCCGAAGAAATGATCGGCAGAAAAGTGCTGGTGCCCGAACACCCCCAGTTGACCGGTGCCATCGGGGCAGCCCTTTATGCGATGATTTCAGATAAGTGATATTGAGGCAACCAGCCTCTGGTTTCTGACATTTTTTTATGCGCCGGTTAGGTTGCCCAAAATAAAATCATCAAATAATCTGACGTTGTTATGGCTATCCCCGATTTGGGATAAAGCAAAAAAATTTGGGAGGATAAAATATGCCGGAAGAACCAAAAGTCGTCCGAAAAAAAATAGCAGCCGCCGCGGATGTCGGTAAGTTTATGGCCGATTATTATCTCGAGCTCGATGAGGCATCGAAGAAGGGAGATCCCAAAATTGCATGGTGCACCAGTGTCGGACCGGCGGAGATACTTAGAGCCATGGGGTTTCTGATTTACTTTCCCGAGACCCACGCCGCAATGTTGGGAGCCACGCGCATGGCCACCGATCTGATCCCGGAAGCCAATGCGCAGGGATATTCGCCGGAAATCTGTTCATACCTGACCGCAGATATCGGAGCCTTTTTAAAAGGAATCACACCCCTAAAAAAGATCTTTAATATCGACAGTGTTCCCAAACCGGATGTCCTGGTTTACAACACGAATCAATGCCGGGACGTCCAGGACTGGTTTAAGTGGTATGGCAATAAATTCGACGCCCCGGTGCTGGGTGTTCATACCCATCGAAATGTCGGCGACGTTACCGAAGCCCATATTGCTTCCATCGCCAAACAGATGGAGGCACTGGTTGAGCCCCTGGAAAACGTGTCCGGCAAAAAGCTTGAAATGGCCAAACTAAAGGAAGCGGTCAGGCTGTCTCGCGACTGCTCGGATATCTGGAAAAAAATACTGGACACAGCCTCGGCAGTCCCCGCACCCCTGACCTTTTTTGATGGGACCACCCTCATGGGGCCGGCGGTTGTGGGCAGAGGCACCCAGAAGGCGTTGGATGTCTTTGAAAAACTGCTGGCGGAGCTGGAAGAACGGATTAAAAGCGGTGACGGCGCCTTAGAAGAAGAGCGGCACAGGATCTACTGGGATGGTATGCCGGTGTGGGGAAGGCTCAGTGCACACTCAAAGATGTTTGCCGGCTTAAATACCAACGTCCTGGCCTCTACCTACTGCAACAGTTGGGTATTTTCCGCGCTGGATCCGGAAGATCCGTTTCACAGCATGGCCAAAGCCTACACGGAACTGTTCATCGTGCGCGACGATGAAGCCAAGGAAAAATACATCAAAGACATGCTGGCGTTTTTTAAGGTTGACGGCGTCATTTACCACGATGCCAAGACCTGCCCCAACAACACGAACTGCCGTTACGGCATGCCCCAACGACTCGAAGAGGTCACCGAAATCCCCAGTCTGACCATCCATGGCGACCTGAACGACCTTAGGTTGCTTTCCGATGAGCAGACCAAAACCAATGTCGAGGCGTTTATCGAACAGTTGGAAGAAAGTAATTAACGGATAGGTAATGGGTATTTGGTACTATGTATTTGGTACTAGGTATTGGGTATTTGGTGTTTGGTCGATTTTAACAAAACACAATACACTAGCAGAAAAGGAGAATCACAATGCTAGAGTCTTTATTTCGCCCCAAGTCGGTGGCCGTCATCGGGGCGTCGTCCAAAGAACTGTCCATCGGCAATCGCGTGATTAAAAACCTGATCGATTTCGGGTTTAAAGGCGGTATTTACCCAATCAATCCCAAGGCGGATGAAATCCGGGGGCTTAAAGCCTATCCGTCGATTATGGAATGTCCGGACAATATCGACGTCGTCCATATGGTTATCCCGGCCAAATTCGTGCCCATGGCCATGGAAGACTGCGGTAAAAAAGGCGTAAAAAATGTCATCATTAATTCCGGCGGATTTTCGGAAACCGGCCCCGATGGTGAATCCATTGAAAAGGATTTCCTGGCAAAGGCAGATCAATACGGCATCCGGGTGCTGGGTCCCAATTGCCAGGGCATCATCAATACCGATGCGGATATCCGGGCTTACTGCAATTTCACCTTTACCATGCCGGACCCGGGCTATATCTCGATTGTGGCCCTCA
>Ga0316196_10000267_pt1 | contig 18995 bp, 19 predicted proteins | sample Eddsed2cm_MG_FD_204938 | JGI IMG/M metagenome (GOLD analysis project Ga0316196, IMG submission 204938) | Coastal sediment microbial communities from Maine, United States - Eddy sediment 2 cm | ecosystem: Environmental > Aquatic > Marine > Coastal > Sediment | place: USA: Maine | collected... | reverse complement strand
CAGCTGTTTCCTGCGTTTGAGGAGCTGAACGGAGCGCAGGGACCGACACGGATCATGCGCATGGAACACGACCAAATGCGCATCCTGGCGGGGCGCATACGTGCTGCACTTGCAGATCAGGATCAGGCGGCGGTTCTCGGGCTTGCCGAGACGCTGATGCTGCTGATGCAGCAGCACAATATGAAGGAAGAACAGATCCTTTACCCGCTGCTGGCCCGGTCACTTGCCAGCGCGGCTGATATTCTCGTGTTACCGCGCTAGCGTCGGAATTTCTGTGCTACGGAACCTCTCTGATTCAGGTGGAGAAGCCGTGAAGCCGGATGAAAAGTTTCTCGATGCCAGTGAGATGGAGCCGCCCGTGCCTTTTGAGCAGGCACTGGCACTGCTAGCCGGGCTGCAGCCGGGTGAATACCTGCGCATGGCGCACCGGATGATTCCCTATCCCCTGTTTGATTATTGCCATGAGCGCAAGCTGGAATACCGGGTACAGCGTGGCAAGACCGCCAGATACGATATTCTGTTCTGGCACAAGCAGGACACGGGGTTGATCAGCCGCCTGTTCGAGGATGAAACCTGATGCGGATGTCCGGCCTTGTCCTGGACACCCTGCCGCCCATTTACATCCCGTTTCGGTTTTTTCTGACAGCTCCGTGGTTCGGCATGCTGGCGGCACTGTTATTGCTATTCAGTGGTCCTGAGCTATGGGCGAGCCACTGGAATCCGGTGTTAATCGGATTGACACATCTGTTCACGCTGGGCTTCATGACGATGATTATGCTGGGGGCGTTGTTCCAGTTGGTGCCGGTACTCAGTGGTGAGCGGATCCCCGGCGGTACTGCCCTTGCCTGCGCAGTGCATCTGTTGCTGGTTGCCGGAGCATTGTGCCTGTTTGCAGGCTTCGTGTTTCGTGAGTATTTCCTGACGGGTATTGCCGTCGTCCTGCTGGCCATTGCCCTGCTCGGCTTCTCTGTTGCAATCGGCCGCAAACTCTTTACGAACATCGCCGGTGGCGACAGTATTCATGCCATGCGACTGGCGATGATCGCCTTGCTGGTTACCATCGGCCTGGGCTGCTACCGTGCCCTGACTTATCTGTATCCGCTGGAATCTACATTGAACCTGACAATGCTCCACGTCAGCTGGGCATTGCTCGGCTGGGTCCTGATCCTGATCATGGCTATCAGCTTCCAGGTCATACCGATGTTCCAGGTCACCCCTGACTACCCGTTCTGGCTGACCCGGCTTGCGCCACCGGTGATTTTTAGCGGCTTGCTGCTGCTCGTTTTTGTGCAGGCGCCTGTGGCAGTTGCCGGGGTGGTTATCGTGTTGGGGTCGGCGGTGCTGATTTATGCAGGGTTCAGCTTGCGTTTGTTGCAACACAGAAAACGCAGGCTGATGGATGTGTCCGTGCATTTCTGGCAGTTGGGGCTGTCATGCCTGATTCTGGCTGTACTGCTGTTCTGGCTGGTTTTGCTGTTGCCGGGCATTGCCGCTTCGGCACAGCTTTCTGCCCGGGGTTTGATGCTGGTGGGCGTGTTAATGATTCCCGGGTTTGCCTGCTCCATTATTATGGGGATGTTGCAGAAGATAGTACCGTTTCTTGCCTTTCTACATCTGCAGCGGCATTGTTCGGCCAATATCAGGGCTATCAGGAGCCTGCCCAGTATGCATGGTTTTATCAGCCCGACCCGCTCGCTATGGTTGTTGCGAATCCACGTTGTGGCCATTACGGCCATGCTGGGTGCAGTCATCTACGGCCCGCTGACGGCAGTTGCCGGGTTTGCATTGTTGCTGGACTTTGGCTGGCTGGCATTCCTGACTATCAATGCGGCACTGCTGTATGCCGGAACCCGGCGCAGTGTTACTGTTATGGCGGCAGATTGACGTAAAGCTGGCGATCCACTTCTGAACTGTTGCAGCCAATGCGTATGGCTGCCTTGCAGCGCAGCGACGGCTGTTGTTGCAAGTACTTCCATGCTTCGAGTAACCTCAATCTTTACAATGACAGGCAAGACAGACGCTGATGCTGAATTTTCTGAGTTCGCTATTTACCCCTGACACAGGCGAGTCCGATGGACTGGACAAGTCACTGATCGAGCGGGCGACCGAGCGGGCGGTGGATGGCACAGACCCGCGTCTGCGTGCCCTCGGAAATTACCGCAAACAGCTGCGGGAACCGGTTGAGTTGGCGGTAAGGCATGTCATCGAACTCATCGACAGTCTGCCGGAGGCCGTGCCACTCAGCCGGCAAGGTTATAGTGCCGACCCTCGCTTGCGCGCTTTTTTTGCCTCAAACGATCACCTGCAGGAGGTTCTGGGCGGATTCAGCGTTATCAGCGAATACTTGCAAGACTTGCCCGGCCTCAAGCCCGATGAAATTTTCGGACTGCTTACCATGGAGTGGAAAGAGCGCAATACCCTGGGCATGGAGCGGCAGGGTGACAGGGTGCGGAAGGATGTAGCGCAAATTACCGTTAGTTTTTTCAACCACCGGTTCGCCTGTCCTGCCGACAATGAGGAAGAGACCCGACTGGAAATGAAGAAACGCGCCTTCGATTATCTGCTCAAACTGGCGCTGGAAAAAATCCAGGCCGGACGCGGCAAACGCCAGGAACTGCAACGCGAGCAGCGGTTGCTGGATAAAAAGCTCGATGCCATGAGGGCCGGCGCCTGGGGTCTTGAAGCCATGTTTTCGACTGGTGAAGAGCCCGCACCGAATCTGGATGATCTGGCAGCAAAGATTGATGCCGTGGAATCGGAGTTGCTCGAACTCGGTGACGCCAGCGGCGGGCTGGAACAGAGTCTTGAGCAACTTGCCGAAGTTCTGTCGCAGCCCGCGCACTGGCTTTACAGGGATGATGTGCACCTGCGTCTTAACCATATGGGCGTCAAGATGGATGAATCATCGAGCGGGCCTGTAAACGACTTGCAGCTAATCGGGCTGTTCTCGGCCAGTGGTGAGCGCAGGATCGTCCTGCCCGTCAGGGTACTGCGTAGTGAATTGCCTGAACGGCCGGACTTTTTCAAGCAGGCCAGCCGCTATCTGGTATAAGCCGGGCTGCTTGTAACGCCCTGGCTTTATCAGTCTGTGTCTGGCCGTCGTCATTTGCTCGGGGGAGGGCGACTGCTGCGCGAATAGCAGCAATCTGCTCATCCTCACGGGATCATACCCATGCACGTACCGCCAGCTTGCCCGGGCTGGCAGCGTGTTAGCCGTCGAATTGATATAGGTTAAGGTTAACAATGACTCCCGGTCCTAGGATGGGCCCCTGACACGGTGTCGAGATGAGGAGTCGACTATGAGTGGTACCTTCACAAAATCCATGGCGCGGAACATCTTTTATGGTGGCTCCGTCTTTTTCTTTTTGCTGTTCCTGGTGCTGACCTTCGATACCACACAGGCCCTGCCCGAACGGGATAACCGGGGCGCGATCACACCCGTGGTAGTCAGGGGCAAGATGCTTTGGGAAGAGAATGACTGTATCGGCTGTCACACGCTGCTGGGTGAGGGTGCCTACTTCGCACCGGAACTAGGTAACGTCTATACACGCTATGGCAACAGCAAGGAAGCCATTATGGGGTTCATCAAGAGTCGCCCGGTGGAGGGTATTCCTGGACGGCGCAGCATGCCACAGTTCAATTTCAGCGATGAAGAGCTGGATGCGCTGGCGGAATTCCTGAAGTACTCATCAGAAATCAACACGGCTAACTGGCCGCCCAATGTCCAGGGTTAGAGGGAGACTGTCTCATGCAATATAAATCTCAAGCAGTAGCCAAACCCTACTTCATTGCAGCCATTATCCTGTTTGTGGCGCAAATACTGTTTGGCTTGATACTCGGGCTGCAATACGTGGTCGGGGATTTCCTGTTTCCCGAAATCCCTTTCAATGTGGCGCGCATGGTGCACACCAATACACTTATTGTGTGGCTGTTGTTCGGTTTTATGGGGGCGACCTATTATCTGGTTCCGGAAGAGGCCGAGACCGAACTGTTTGCACCATGGCTGGCGAAACTGATGTTCTGGATCTTCCTGGCAGCAGCCGGTGCAACCGTGGCCGGCTATTTGCTGGTGCCCTATGCCACGCTGGCTGAGATCACCATGAACGATCTGTTGCCGACCATGGGACGGGAGTTCCTGGAGCAGCCGACCATTACCAAGATCGGCATTGTGGTTGTGGCCCTGGCTTTCCTCTTCAACGTCGGGATGACTGTGCTGAAGGGCCGCAAGACCGTCGTGAATCTGGTATTGCTGCTTGGGCTGGTGGGCCTGGCGGTGTTCTTCCTGTTCTCGTTTTATGTGCCGGATAACCTGGTACTCGACAAGTTCTACTGGTGGTGGGTGGTGCACCTCTGGGTAGAGGGTGTGTGGGAACTGATTCTCGGTGCGATTCTTGCATTCGTACTGATCAAGATCACCGGTGTGGATCGCGAGGTGATCGAGAAGTGGCTGTATGTGATTATCGCACTGGCCCTGATTACCGGCATCATCGGTACCGGTCACCACTTCTACTGGATCGGAACGCCGGAATACTGGCAGTGGTGGGGTTCCATCTTCTCGGCACTGGAGCCGTTACCATTCTTCATGATGACGGTGTTTGCCTTCAATATGGTTAACCGGCGCCGACGTAATCACCCGAACAAGGTGGCGACCCTGTGGGCGCTGGGCACCGCGGTGATGGCCTTTCTGGGTGCGGGGGTGTGGGGTTTTATGCATACCCTGGCACCGATCAACTATTACACCCACGGTACCCAGATTACGGCAGCCCATGGCCACATGGCATTTTACGGGGCCTATGTAATGATCGTGCTGACCATTATTTCCTATGCCATGCCGTTACTGCGCGGTCGTACGGCAGCCAACAGCAACAAATCGCAGGTGCTGGAGATGTGGTCTTTCTGGCTCATGACGGTTGCCATGGTGTTTATCACCCTGTTCCTGACGGGGGCCGGCATCCTGCAGACCTACCTGCAGCGTGTTTCGGAAAGCCCTGAGCCCTTCATGGTTGTGCAGGAGAAGATTGCCCTTTTTTACTGGATGCGTGAGATTGCAGGTGTGGTATTCCTGCTCGGCCTGGTGCTGTATATACTCAGCTTCTTTGTTGGCAGCCGTGATCCGGAGGCAGCCATTGAACCGGTGAGTTGATTAAATTTCACGGCAGCCAGAAGCCCCCACTCTACCAGCGGGTTGATACAGCGATGCATCAACCCGCTTTTTTTTAGCAACCAGCCCATGTCCGCAGCCGTATCAGCAATGAATCCCGAAGCAGCACAGCGTTACCCGCCGGGTGATCTTGCGGTGTGGGTCTTCATACTGGCCGAGTTGCTGGTGTTCGCGCTGTTTTTTACCGCCTATGCCTTTGCGCGGTTGCAAGACCTGGAATTGATCAATGAATTCCAGCAGCACCTCGATCGCCGTTCGGCATTCATCAATACCCTGGCGTTGATCACGAGCAGTTACTTCATGGTGCCTCAGTTGCCGCCATTCGCGAGGATGGCAGTCGTACCTGTGTACGTTGGCTGTTGGCGATTAGTAATGGGCGGCATCTTCGCTAATTGACATGAGTTATGGAAAACAGGGGCTAACCGGACTAGCTTTTAAGTGCGATGTTCGATTATTTGCCCCGGTACCCGATTAATCGCCTTGCCGGTTTGATTACCAAACCCGAAAAAAAGCATTGAGGATAAAACAGATGGTCGCAATCCTGGAACAACCTGCACGCCTCGACAGGTTGCCATTCTACAAGCCGCAGGGCAACGAGGTGTCGCTGTTTGAATATGCCTGGCGTCACCGTTTGCCGATGCTGATCAAGGGGCCAACTGGCTGTGGCAAGACGCGCTTTATTCAGTATATGGCCGCCAGCCTGGGACGTCCCCTGTATACCGTTGCCTGCCATGATGATCTCGCGGCTGCTGACCTTGTTGGCCGTTACCTGATCGGCGATAACGGCACCTACTGGAGTGACGGCCCGCTGACCCGCGCAGTACGCGAAGGCGCTATCTGCTATCTCGACGAGGTTGTGGAGGCGCGCAAGGACACCACGGTAGTCTTGCACCCGTTGACCGATGATCGTCGCATTCTGCCCATTGAACGCACCGGCGAAACACTGCAGGCTCCGCCGGAATTCATGCTGGTGGTGTCCTATAACCCGGGTTACCAGAATCTGCTCAAGGGGATGAAGCCGAGCACCCGGCAACGTTTCGTCGCGAAGCGCTTCGATTTTCCCGAACCGGAGCTGGAAGTAGAAGTACTGCAGGGTGAGGCAGGTATCGATACCCTGCTGGCGAAGCGGTTGGTCAAGCTGGCAACGGCCTTGCGTGCACTTAAGGACCATGACCTGGAAGAGGCGGCATCCACGCGCCTGCTGGTGTATGCCGCAACCCTGATCAAGGGTGGTTTCGATCCGCTGGAGGCCTGCCGTTCGGCGTTGGTAGAACCGCTGACCGATGACGAGGAAACAACAGTCGCCCTGATGGAGGTGGTGCATGCCACATTCGGCATATAAACGCGAACAGCCCGAACCGGTGACACCCGGACAGGGCCTCGCCGTGACGGCCGAGGTCCTGTATATAGTTAATCTGCTGTTGCTGCCCGGTTTGGCATTTATGGCATTGCTGGTTGTGTATGTCAGGAATATCCGTGATGCCCCAGCACTTGCTGCCTGTCATCTGCGCCAGACCCTGTCGGCCAGCCTGTGGGCGGGTGCCTTGTTGCTGGCTGCCAATATCATCATCGTGTTGCTTGGTGGCTACCGGAGTCCAAATACCTGGGTGATCGTTATCATCTATTTCACCACCTGTCATGCCGCGCTGGTGCTGCTGGGCGTGGTGGGCCTGGCCAGGGCCATGGCTGGACAATGTTTTCGTTACCCGTTGGTGGGCCGGCCACTTTGAGATGGCCGTGCGGCAACATTCCCTGAATCGTTACCGCAGTTGGCTGCAAGCCGGCTTTTTTATTCTGTTTGTGGTGGCACCGCCGCTGGATATCTTCCGCTTCGACCTGAACCAGAACCATTTTATTATCTTTGGCATGCCCTGGACACTGGGGCTGGAGGCGTTGATCCGGGGTGACATCGGGGCAACCGAGGCGGTTGTGAATGTCATGGTGCGTGGTTTCCTGCCGCTGTTGCTGGTGGGCGGTGCCCTGATCTGGACGGCATGGCGCTATGGTCGTCTCTATTGTGGCTGGCTGTGCCCGCATTTTTCCGTGGTAGAAACGGTCAACGCGCTGCTGCAGCGTGCCACTGGCAAGCCGAGTATCTGGGAGTCTCGGCCACTGCCGGTACGTCAACCGGACGGCCGGGTGGTACTGCCGGATGCACGTTACTGGCTGGTGACCCTCCCGGTTGCGGCGGCCTTTGCCTTTCTCTGGGCACTGAGTTTGCTGACCTACCTGCTGCCACCTTTCGAGATCTACCACAATCTGCTCAACGCCAGTCTGACCGGTAACCAGGCACGCTTCCTCGGCATTGGTACGCTATTGTTCTTCATTGACTTCCTGTTTGCCCGTCATCTGTTTTGCCGCTTCGGCTGTGCCGTCGGGCTGTTTCAAAGCCTTGCCTGGATGGCGAATCCGCGGGCGCTGGTGGTGGGGTTTGACAGCAAGCGGGCACGCAACTGCCAGTATTGTAATAATGCTTGTGACAATACCTGTCCCATGCGGTTGCGGCCACGTACCATCAAGCGCCACATGTTTACCTGTACAGAATGTACGCAATGCATCACGGCCTGTGAACAGGTGCAGGCCGGTGATCCGGCAGGCGGACTGCTGCACTGGGTGGACGGTGAGCAGGCTATCCCGGTCGCCAGCGGCCGACGGGCCATGCCGGGCACCGGCAAACAGGTGCCCGGGTACTGATGGAAGAACATGTCGGCCAAATCTGGGACCGCCTCATTACACGGGCCGCGGAGCGACGCTATCCCGCAGCCGCGGTGACGCTGGAGCAGGTCAGCAAGACCGCCGGTATCCTGTTCCGTGCACTTGGTGGTGACGGCGGTCTGCGGGTAGAGGCAGCAACGGCTACCACGCACGGGGCACGGCGCTCCTGGTTGCAGCGCATTGCCGGCAGCAATACAGACGTGGAACTGTCGTGGCGTGACGAGCAGGCGCTGCGGCTGCCATCCGTTATTGACAGTTTTGCCGCGGCTGACCTGAATCGTGATCTGTACCTGTGGCTGGTAGCCCTGGCGGCACGGACCGGTAGCGGTGACAGCTTGGACTGGTTTGTGCGCAGTCAACAGCAGACACGGGCGGTGCTGGATGACTGTCCAGGTATGCGGGCGCGCTATTGGCGCCTGGTAACGGCGCACCTGCCACAGCGCCCGGATCCGGAGCGCCTGCGTGCCGATGAGGCGGCCCGGGAAAACGCCATCCGATCAGCGTTACAGAATCCCGGGTGTTGCGAACATATGCCTGCTGCGAAACGCGCTGCGCAGCCGGTGCTGCTGTGGCTGCACCCGGCTCCACCGCTGCCAACAGGTAGTACCGGGGGCGACTCCGGTGATGACAGCGGGACGGGCGAACGCCGTGGCCCGAGCAAGGAACTCGAGGACCAGACTCGCCGCCAGGCCGAGCGTGTCGACATGCCGGAAGAGGACCGTGGCCTGATCACCGTGCGCATGGAGAATATCTTTACCTGGGGCGAATTCGTCAAGGTGGACCGTGGCGCTGAGGAAAACGAGGACCTTGACGAGGCTGCAGATGCAGCGGCGTCCATCGATAAATTCAGCGTCACGCGGGATGGCAAGACCGTTGCCTCGCGCTTGCGCTTTGATCTCGACCTGCCCTCCGAGAGTTGTGATGACCAGCAGATCGGTGCCGGTATTCTGCTGCCTGAGTGGGATTACAAGGCGCAACGCCTGCAACCGGGTTACTGTCGTATCCAGCCTATGGTTGCACAGGATGCCGAGGTGTTGGAACTACCGCAACGGTTGCGCCGTACGGCACGCAGGCTGAGGGCACAGTTCCAGCAACTGGCACCGGCGCGGGTCTGGTACCACGAGCAGCAGGAAGGTACGGAAATCGATCTGGATGCCTATCTGCGCTTTAGCTGTGAACGCGCTGCCGGGCAAGCGGTCGCGGGCGATCGTCTCTACCGCGATCTGCGCAGTGGTGCCCGTGATCTGGCGTGCCTGTTGCTGGCCGACCTGTCGTTGTCCACCGATGCCTTCGTAAATGACCACGCGCGCGTCATTGACGTCATTCGTGACAGTCTGTTCCTGTTTGCCGAGTCGCTGGCGGCAACCGGTGACCGTTTTGCCATGTACGGTTTTTCCTCGCGGCGGCGTGATCCGATCCGCTTTCATCAGCTCAAGACCTTCGATGAACCGTATAATGCCAGGGTGCGTGGCCGTATAGAGGCTATCAAACCCGGTTATTACACCCGTATGGGCGCAGCTGTGCGGCATGCCACGCAACTGCTTGCCGGACAGCCGTCCGAACGCCGTCTGTTGCTGTTGTTGACCGACGGTAAGCCGAATGATCTGGACCGCTATGAAGGGCGTTACGGTATTGAGGATACCCGTCATGCACTCAGGCAGGCATGCGATCTCGGCCTGCAGCCGTTCTGTGTCACAGTGGACCAGCAGGCTGGCGATTACCTGCCGCATCTGTTTGGTAGCGGCGGCTATGTGGTCATTCACCGTCCCTCGCAGTTGCCCCGGGAATTGCCGTTGCTGTATGCCCGTTTGACCGCCTGAAGACAGCCTCCTGGACTATTCCAGCGGTGAGGAATTCGTACTAGTGGCTGGTGCCGGCTGAATAGTGGATCTTGTTGTAGACGTTGTATTTGCCTGATGGCTTGTTCATGGGCAGTCGCTTGACCTCTTCCAGTGTTTTTCCGTCGTATACAATCACGGCACCGTCCGGGTCCCAGATACTCAACAGGGCATATTTGCCGTCCCGGGTGAACTCGACATGTGCCGCCGTCTTGCCCGGTGCGGGCCGCAGGGTTTTGACGATTTCCAGGCTGCGCTTGTCGATAACATGGACCGCATCCCTGTTCGGGCCAAAGAAGACATCCACCCAGGCGTATGGTGTGTTCTCATGGCTGCGCATGAAAAAGCCGGGGCCCAGGGTCTCGATGTTTTTGATGGTTTTCCATGAGTTCATGTCAATGACCGTGACATTGCCTTCCCTGGTGTTCGGGGTCGCCAGGACCGGTCGGCCCTGGTATTCCCAGGTAATACCCGAACCCAGGTGTGGCATGCCGGGCAGTTCCAGGTCGGGGACGATGACCCGGCCGAGGTTCATGTTGACCACTTGCCCTTTGCCTTCGCGAGAGGTGCCTATCAGTGAGACATATTCCTGGTCGAAGAAGAAATCATCCAGGTAGTCATTGACCCTGATTCGTCTTACCGGAAAGGGCTCCGGCCTGACGTTTTCGCCGGAATCCGTGCGGTAATCGTGGACCCAGCTATCGAAACCGATGGGCGGGTCATCCGCATAGGAGATTTCCCAGACCTCCGGAATGTCCTTGAGTGCGGCTATAAAACTGTTGCGTGGCGGTGCGGTATAAACGGCACTGACGCGGGATGTCACGCCGCTGCTGTCTTTAACGTCGTACAACTTGATCGGTTTCAGATCGATTGCATCCAGAAGTACCATGGAATGCGGCAGGTAATTTGCAACCATTACATAACGGTCATCAGCAGATACCGCCAGGTTGCGGGTGTTGATGCCGGCACGGATCTCGGCGACCAGCTTCAGGTTATAGATATCGTACTTGCTGATCCAGCCGTCACGCGATGCAAAATAGACAAAGCGGCCGGATGCTGAATACTTGGGGCCACCGTGCAGGGCAAAGCGTGACTTGAACCGGTGTATCGGCTCCATGCGGTCGCCATCGAGCAATGTGACATGGTGATCGCCCAGTTCCACGACCAGGAACAGGTTCAACAGATCATCGACCTTGAATACCGGCTTGTTCGGCAGGTCACTGACCCGGTTATGAATGATGTGGCTGGCGTTGATTTCGGTCAGCCCCCAGACCGGTGTTTTCTCCGGCGGGCTATAGATGTATTCAGACAGTGCCAGGATATCCTGGTCAGACAGCCTTTCTGCAAAGGCCGGCATCTGTGTGGCCGCTCGTCCGTTTTTGATGACCTCAACGGCAGCCGGCCGCTGCAGGCGCGTGAGGTTGCCGGGCAGCAGCGCCGGACCCATGCCGCCCAGCCGGTTCTCGCCATGGCATGCGGCGCAGTTTGCCTTGTACAGCACTAATGTTTCAGGCGTCTCTGTGTCTGCGTGGCTGGTCGCACTGGCCACGAAGGCGCAGCAAAGACCAAGCAAGGAAATATAATTTCGTAAGCACATAAGGTTCGTAATCAATCAGTCACTTGTACCATACACGTCATTGAAGAATACAGGCATAAAAAATCCGCGGGATGTACGGGGTTTAATCTCACCAATCCCGTAAGTCATCGGTCTGCTGGTGACGCTGCGGGAGAAATACAGTGAACTGGCCAGCGGGCTTTGGCGTATGGATACTACCATCCCATCTAAAACGGTAGGGCAACCAAGGTACCCGCAGGGCATATCAGGCGCAACGATATAGACAATTGTAAAACTGCGCCTGCATCGAATCACTTGATACAGGTCAATGCGGGTAGCGGGTGACACCGATAGCGTCACGGTTATCGCTTCGCTTTCCGGTTTGCCGCATGACAACGTATTTTCGTAAGAGTCTCCCACTGTATGCCTGGTTGTGCAGCTGTTTGCTGGGCATGGCCGGCATCATCCAGACCGCCTGTGCCACCGACCTTGATGGAGTGGTGCAGAAGTACTTCCCGCAGGTGACGCATCTCGGCGAGTTTGCAGGCGAGCCGCTCGCCGCGCCGGTATACCGGGAAGAGGAACTGCTGGGTTACCTGATGCGCACCTCTGATATTGCTCCGATTCCGGCCTATTCCGGTGAACCGATTACATTGCTGGTCGGTCTGGATGTCGCGGGCAGCATCACCGGACTCGAAATTACAGAACACTCCGAGCCCATCCTGGTCGTAGGCATCTCCGAGCAGGACCTGGCGCACTATGTCGAGCAATACCAGGGGGTTAAGGTTGACCAGAAGGTCAAGCTGGGCGGGTCGGAACGCGACGGCTATGTGACCATTGATGGAATCACCGGGGCCACGATCACCGCCATGGTGATGAATGCCACGGTCATGAAATCTGTGCAGCAGGTGGCCGCCACGCGCGGTATCCCGCTGCAGACCGATGTGTCAGAAGCAGGAGCCGGGGCCGGGGAGAGCGGTTCACAGGAAACCCGGCAGACAGAGTTGGTCTCGGCCCAGCCACCACCTGCCTGGTGGATGGGTGAGTCGTCCGAGCCTTTCTGGGCCTCTGTGTGGCGTGACCGGGTCTGGCAGATTGCGGTTTTGATGGTCGCGCTCATCGTACTGACCACTATCCTGCTGTTCCAGGACTGGTTGACCCGCCGGCCCGGCCTGTTGCGGGCCGTGCGCACCGCCTATCTGCTGTTCACGCTGTTCTTTCTTGGCTGGTATACCCTCGCCCAGCTGTCGGTTATCCATGTGCTGACTTTTATCAATGCCATTCTGCACCGGTTTAGCTGGGAATCGTTCCTGGTTGATCCGCTGATCTTTATACTCTGGGGTTACGTGGCCCTGACACTGTTGTTGTGGGGGCGCGGCGTATACTGCGGCTGGCTGTGTCCCTTTGGAGCCCTGCAGGAGCTGCTGCACCAGCTGGCCCAGCGGCTGAAGATCCCGGAATACAAGTTTCCGGATGTAGTGCATGAACGCCTGACAGCCATCAAGTACATTATCTTTGTGGCACTGTTTGGCCTGTCATTACAGTCCATCGGCTATGCCGCACGGGCGGCAGAAGTGGAACCGTTCAAGACCGCCATTGTGATGCATTTCGACCGTGGCGGGATTTTCCTGCTGTATGCGCTGGGACTGCTCGCCATTGCCGTATTCAATCGCAAGTTCTACTGCAAATACCTGTGTCCGCTGGGTGCATCACTGGCGGTCCCGGCGCCGCTGCGCATCTTTGACTGGCTGCGCCGACGCAAGGAATGCGGCCGCCCGTGCCAGATCTGTGCACTGCAGTGCGAGGTGCAGGCGATTCGTCTGACCGGCGAGATTAACCCGAATGAGTGCCACTATTGTCTCGATTGTCAGCTGACCTACTGGGATGATCACCAGTGCCCGCCGCTGTCAGAAAAACGTATCAGAAGGGAAAAGAGCCAAAAGGCGCTGGATCGGACAAAGGCAGCCGGCGTGGCCACAAACCCGCCGGAAAAATGATGTATTGAACCTGCCGTTAAGAATGTCCTGCCAAAATTGATGTAGGTCAAGGTTGGCACGGCGCGCCACGGTAGCATGCAACACAGGAAAATGGTCAAACCGAGGAGAAGACGATGAAGAAACCAGCAATTTCCCGAGTCGTGTGTCTGGCAGCACTGGGCGCACTCTCACTTGCCGCAGTGGGGACTAACGCGGCCGCCAAGAGTTCCGATCACCCGGGTACGACGCCGGGCGAGATGAGCTACAAGGGGGCACCTGTACCCATGCAGGAATCAAAAGATGTGATAACCCCCGGCGCCCCGGCACTGACCGAGGCTGAATTTGCCCAGGCCAAGCAGATCTACTTCCAGCGTTGTGCGGGTTGTCACGGCGTGTTGCGCAAGGGTGCAACCGGCAAGCCGCTTACCCCGGATATTACCCTTGGAAGGGGTACCGATTACCTGAAGGTGTTCATCGATTATGGCTCCCCGGCCGGTATGCCCAACTGGGGCACCTCGGGTGAACTCAGCGCCGACGAAGTGACGCTCATGGCCAAGTACCTGCAGCATGAGCCGCCGATCCCGCCGGAATTCGGCATGGAGGAGATGAAGGCGACCTGGAAGTTACTGGTACCGCCGGAGAAACGCCCGACGAAGAAGCAGAACAAGTACAACATCGAGAATATCTTCTCCGTGACGCTGCGCGATTCGGGACAGGTTGCCCTGATCGATGGTGATACCAAGGAGATTATCAATATCATCAAAACCGGTTACGCGGTGCATATTTCGCGCTTTTCTACTTCGGGCCGCTACCTGTTCGTGATCGGGCGTGATGCCAGGGTCAACATGATCGACCTGTGGATGAAGAAGCCCGACAACGTCGCCGAGATCAAGATCGGTCTCGAGGCGCGTTCCGTGGAAACTTCCAAGTACCCGGGCTATGAAGACAAGTACGCAATTGCCGGTTCCTACTGGCCGCCGCAGTACGTCATCATGGATGGTGCGACACTGGAACCGCTGAAGATCGTTTCTACCCGTGGCTACACCGTGGATACCCAGGAATATCATCCGGAACCGCGGGTGGCTGCCATCGTCGCCTCGCATGAACACCCCGAGTTTATCGTCAACGTCAAGGAGACCGGCAAGGTGCTGATGGTCAACTACGAGGACATCAAGAATCTCAAGGTGACCACCATCGGTGCTGCCCGCTTCCTGCATGACGGTGGCTGGGATTCTACCCACCGCTATTTCCTGACGGCGGCGAACAAGTCCAACAAGATAGCGGTGATCGACTCCAAGCTGGATACCCTGACGGCGCTGGTGGATGTCACCGAGATCCCGCATCCGGGTCGCGGGGCCAATCTGGCAGATCCGAAATTTGGTCCGGTCTGGGTGACCAGTGCGCTGGGTAATGAAAATGTTACCATGATCGGAACAGACCCCGAGAAGCACGATGATCATGCCTGGAAGGTGGTGCGTACGCTGAAGGGCATGGGTGGCGGTTCACTGTTCGTGAAGACGCATCCCGAGTCGAAGAACCTGTGGGTGGATGCTCCGCTGAACCCGGATACCAAGGTCAGCCAGAGTGTTGCGGTGTACGATATAGGCAACCTCGACAAGGGCTTTGAAGTGCTGCCGATTGCCGAGTGGGCCGGTATCAAGGGTGAAGGCCCGAAGCGTGTGGTGCAGCCGGAGTACAACAAGGCCGGTGATGAAGTCTGGTTCTCGGTGTGGAGTGGCAAGGACGAGGAGTCCGCGATCGTGATCGTGGATGACAAGACCCGCAAGCTGAAGAAGGTGATCAAGGACAAGCGCCTGGTGACCCCGACCGGCAAGTTCAACGCCTATAACACCACGCACGATATTTACTAGAAATTTGTAATGCGTGTTCGGGAAGGGGCCTTGGCCTCTTCCCGGTTTTGTTTAGAGGCACGGTCTATCATCGTATTAATAAGCAGGTGCCGCAATGAGGCAATCTCATTACAAGTTGTTTGTTTTCAGTATGCTGGCAAGCATGGCGGCCACTGCTTTTGCTGCACCGGATGCTGCCCGCCAGGCAGAATTGCTCTATCTCCTCAAGCATGACTGTGGTTCCTGTCATGGCATGACCCGCCAGGGTGGTCTGGGGCCGCCGTTATTACCCGAAAATCTGCAAGAGCGCCCGACGTCGCTGATGGTTTATACAGTGCTGGAGGGGCGTCCTGGAACGCCGATGCCGCCGTGGCGCGGTGAACTGACCGAGCAGGAAGCCAACTGGTTGGTCGAGGCCATGCGCAGGGGGGAAGGGTTGTGATTTGGTTGCTCGCGCCAGTAAAAAGTGTCAGGAACCATTTTCTTCTGCTGTCTACCATGCTCCCGCTACGGTTTATAGAAAAGGTTCCTGACACCTTCAGATGCTACCGGTGGATTATTCTTCTGTTTGTATTTTTCTCTGGTAGCTATCAAACCGCCAGCGCCCAGTGCCTGACACGCGGTACCGGCGACATGGGCCTGATCATCGAACGCGCGACCGGCAGTGTACAGATAGTGGATACTACGGCGAAAACCAGTCTGTTCAGAATCGGGGAACTGGGTGATCTCTCGCATGCCTCGGCCGTGTTTTCCCGTGATGAACGCTATGCCTATATCTTTGGCCGCGATGGCGGGCTCTCGAAAATTGACCTGTTATGTGGCCGGCTGGTCAAGCGGGTCGTACAGGCCGGCAACAGTATTGGCGGCGCCATCTCCCAGGACGGCACGCTGGTGGCGGTGTCCAACTACACGCCGGGAGGCGTGAAGGTATTTGCTGCTGATTCCCTGGCCCTGGTCGCTGATCTGCCGGCTGTTGCCGATGATGGCAAGCCCTCAAAAGTGGTGGGGCTGGTCGATGCACCGGGGCAGCAGTTTGTTTACACGCTGTACGATGCCGGTGAAATACGTATTGCCGATATGTCTGATCCGGACAAACCGGATGTGCAAACGTTTCATAATATTGGCCGGCTTCCCTATGACGCACTGATTACGCCGGACGGTCGTTTCTACATCGCTGGACTGTTCGGCGAAGATGGTCTGGCACTTGTCGATCTGTGGAAGCCGCAGGGTGGCGCACAGCGCATACTCGATCATTACGGTAACGGTCGGGAAAAGTTGCCGGTTTACAAGATGCCGCACCTGGAAGGCTGGGCAATTGCCGGGCACTATGCCTTTTTACCGGCGGTGGGCCAGCACGAGGTACTGGTGGTCGACAGCCAGACCTGGAAGGAAGTGGGGCGCATTGCTGTGCACGGACAACCGGTCTTTGTCGTGGCACGTCCGGATGGACGCCAGGTATGGGTGAATTTCGCACACCCGTTGAATGACACTGTACAGGTGATCGATACGCAGTCTCTGAAAGTCATTCATTCCATGCGGCCCGGCAAGGGAGTACTGCACATGGAATTCACGCCGCGGGGTGAAAATGTCTGGCTCTCGGTGCGTGACGCTGACCAGGTACAGGTCTATGACACGGAGAATTTTGAACGTGTGGCGCAACTGCAAGCAGAGAAGCCCAGCGGTATATTTTTTACCGCCAGGGCGCACCGGACAGGATTGTAAGCATGACTGATAAAAACATCCCGGCAGTTGCAGGGTCAACACCGGCAGGCAAGCTCGCCATCCTGGATACACCGGGCGCACTGACTGCGCTGGAAAAGTGTTTGCTGAATGAGTATCAACGCGGTTTCCCCCTGTGTGAATCACCTTTTGCAGTAATCGCACAACAACTGGATGTGAGTGAGGAGCAGGTGATCAAGACACTGGACTCACTGCAGCAACGTGGACTGATAAGTCGTGTCGGGCCGGTATTTGCACCGCGGCGTGCCGGTGCAAGCACACTTGCTGCGCTTTCTGTGCCGGACGCGGAACTGGAGCGTGTTGCCGAGCTTGTCAGCCACTACGAGGAAGTGAACCATAACTACGAACGTAAACATGCCTTCAATCTCTGGTTTGTCGTTACCGCGCCGGATGAGGCGCGAGTCAGGCAGGTGCTGGATGAAATACAGTCTTTGACCCGCCTGCAGGTGCTTGATTTGCCGATGGAACGTTCATTTTATATCGATCTGGGTTTCCCGCTATGGTGTTAACAGAAACAGACCGTCAGCTGGTTGCTGTGATACAGGATGGCCTGCCACTGACAGCGCACCCGTATGCGGTCATAGGCGAGCAACTCGGGATAAGCGAGGCAGATGTGATTGTACGGCTGTCAGAATTGCAGTCGGCTGGCCTGATCAAGCGCATGGGGGTTGTCGTCAACCACCGCGCCCTGGGTTACCGTGCCAATGCCATGGTTGTCTGGGATGTACCTGACACGGACGTGGAACGGGTGGGTGAGCTACTGGCTGGAGAGTCCTGCATCACCCTCTGCTATCAGCGTCCAAGGCGGGGTAGTGAGTGGCCGTATAACCTGTTTTGCATGATTCATGGGCGTGAACATGGCGGTGTGCTGCGCCGGCTTGAACAAATAATTCAATATCACGCGCTGGAACATATTACGCACGATGTACTGTTCAGTGGGCGCAGTTTCAAGCAGCGCGGGGCGCGCTATGTCATGATTCTGCCTGAGAAATTCCGTGGATGAGATCGACCGCAGACTGATTAACCGGTTGCAGGCTGGGTTGCCGGTCAGCAGGCGGCCATTCGACATTATTGCTGATGAACTGGGTATTTCCATGGATGTACTGCTGGAAAGGATTCAGCAATTGCTGGATGTCAGGGTGCTGACACGCTTTGGGCCAATGTATAATGCAGTTAATCTGGGTGGAGCCTTGAGCCTCTGTGCCATGCGGGTACCACAGGATCGCTATGATGATGTTGCAGACTGTGTTAATGCATTTCCCGAGGTTGCCCATAATTATGAACGCGACCACCTGCTGAATATGTGGTTTGTGGTTGCTACGGAGCAGGCAGGACAGGCTGCGGCAGTGATACGCGCCATTGAACAGGAAACCGGCTGCCAGGTGTATGACATGCCGAAACTGGAAGAGTTTTATATCGGCCTGCAGCTTACCGTGTAGAGACTGAGAAAGATGCGAAAGCGCGATGCACTGACTGAATCGCAGGGGTACTCGGGAGCCATTGACGCGGTGGACCGGCAGATTATTGTTGCCACGCAGGCGGGGTTGCCGCTGGTTGCTGCCCCTTATGATGCTGTTGCCGAGCAGCTTGGACTGGATGTCGAAGAAGTGCTTGCACGGGTGAGCGCGATGCAGGCAAACGGGGTTATACGCCGCATAGCGGCCGTTCCCAACCATTACGCCCTGGGGTACACGGCCAATGGTATGTCAGTCTGGAATGTTACCGATGACTGCATCAGTCAGCTCGGCAGACAGGTAGGCGCGCTGGATTATGTCAGCCACTGTTACCACCGGCCACGGCACCTGCCACTCTGGCCCTACAACCTGTTTGCCATGGTGCACGGCCATACCCGGCAGGATGTCGAGGCAAGGATTGCCGGGATTGCCGGGTTGCTGGGTGACCACTGTCGCGGGCATCAAGTGCTCTACAGCAAACGCATCCTCAAGAAAACCGGCCTGAGGATCAGGGGGTAAGCCGTATGTTCCGAATCTCGCAATATATGCAGGAACTGGTGAATCCCGCGCCGCTTGTAGAGAGACGCTCGCCACCGGGGCCCGTGGTGATCTGGAACCTGATCCGGCGCTGCAACCTGACGTGCAAGCACTGCTACTCGATCTCGGCGGACATCGATTTCAAGGGTGAACTGAATACGGAAGAAGT
>Ga0316196_10000266_pt1 | contig 19030 bp, 19 predicted proteins | sample Eddsed2cm_MG_FD_204938 | JGI IMG/M metagenome (GOLD analysis project Ga0316196, IMG submission 204938) | Coastal sediment microbial communities from Maine, United States - Eddy sediment 2 cm | ecosystem: Environmental > Aquatic > Marine > Coastal > Sediment | place: USA: Maine | collected... | reverse complement strand
CACCCATTGTCGTCGATGCTCATAGTTCTGGCCCGAGTAGCGGTCTACCCCACACAGATAAGCGCGGCGCACGCAACGTGAGGTGATGTGGTAATAGGGGGTATCTGCAAGGGAAATCAACGCCTTCCTGGGTCGAGTCATCAGTCCATTCCATTGTCTGTGATGCATGAATCCTACGATCTGGGATCATTAATTGTCAATGGGGAAGTGTCTGTCCCAGGAACAATGCCTCCAGGAACACCAGGAACAATGCCACGGGGATGGCTTCAGGAATACTTAGATTACTGCGCCTGGCTCGACCGAATATTGCAAATCAAGATACTCTGTTGGATGATGACCTGAAAAATCGGACAGACCGCCGAGGCTCTAGAAGAAATGATAATCGAACGTATTGGCAAAGACAGTTACCAGTTAGGCGAAAGCCCGATCTGGGATCCGCACCACGGACTGCTCTACTTTGTCGACAGCCTTGCTGGCGCAGTCTTGTGCCACGACCCGAAAAACAACAGCATCCAGCGTTGGGACGTAACCTGCGATTACCTGGGCTCGCTGGCTCTGCGCGCTGGCGGCGGCGCAATCCTTGTTATGGATGACGGGTTTCACAGTTTCGATTTCGAAACCGGGACGTCAACTGCCATCGTCGAGCCTGAGGTGGGCCAGGATAAACTCTGCTTCAATGATTCCAAGGTCGATCGCCAGGGTCGCCTCATCGCGGTCAGTATGCACACAGGTTCCAGCGAACCAATCGGCAGCATATACCGACTCGATGCCAACCTGGACTGTACCCGGCTTGATGGCGGAATGATTTGCCCCAATGGCCCTTGCTGGAGTCCCGACGGGAGGACCCTCTACGTTTCGGACTCCTATGGCGACGCGATTTTTGCCTACGATTACGACGTCTCCAGCGGCGATATCAGCAACCGACGGACTTTTTTGTCGACCAGCGGTTCGGGCGGATATCCGGACGGAGCTACGGTGGATGCCGAGGGTTACCTCTGGAGCGCCCATTTTGAAAGTGGAACCATCCGTCGCATCTCTGTGGATGGAAAAATTGACCGAGTAATCGATTTGCCAGTGCAGTGGGTTGCCAGCCTGACCTTTGGTGGCGACAATCACGACGTACTCTTCGTCACCACCATCGGCGGCGAATATGATGGAGAACGCGACAAATCACCGCAGGCGGGCGGGTTGTTTGCGATTCGCGATCTCGGTATCCAGGGATTGGCGGAAAATCGCTTCGCCGGTTAAGGCGCTATGCCCGCACCGTTCTGACTTTCTGGAAAAATATCGAGAAAAGTTCCTGCTGCGATGAAATCCCGAGCTTGGCATAAATATTACGCCGATGAATTCGTACCGTCCCGGCAGAAATTCCAAGGCGGCGCGATATTGATTCAGAAGAATGGCCTTCAAGCACCTGAGCGACTACCTGGGTTTCCCGCGGCGTAATCCGCGGACCAAAAATAGCTGTTACCGTATTTTCGATTATCGACCGACTATCGGTGCTCTCAGGACCGGATAGCCCGTTTTCAAACCAGTTTGGCACATCCCGCCAGTGACGTTGCGCCAGGCTGCTGACAATCGGCACGACGCTCTCAAGTAACTTGAACTCACGGGCTGAAAAACGCGGGCTAGTGTCGGAGCGCATCAAAGAAAGCGCGACCGCGACATCATTCGGCAGATAAAAGATGTAACAAACCTCTTCGGCGAGCCCGGTACGCACGTAGTAAGAACGGTAGTACTCGCTTTGCAAAAAACGATCTGGTGCGATATCCCGCAAGCGATAAAGCCCGCTATCGACTCCACGCCCACAGGCCTGGGAAAACGGGTCGAGCAGGCACGGACCCTTCAAATAATCATCGACAAATATTACCCGCTCGTCAGATGAAAACGTGTGATGCAGGCAGATTGGCTGTTCTTTTTGGTGGTATCCAAAAGAGACCGAGTAATCGAAGTCGGTAATGGACTTGAGTGCAGCGACCAGGCACTCGGGGAAATCTTCGCTATCGATCGAATCGATGCAGCGCGACAACAGGACTACCCAGGCCGTATCCCCCAGGTCGATTTTTTTAATCCGCCCCGGTTTACTAGCCATACCAGCCTCGTGATTGAAAAGGATATCGTGATAATCGACTCAATTATCGCCTTCTATGGCATATGCCTTATATTGCAATAATCTTTCACATTTCGTTAAATTGCATGGTAGACTGATTGACGCTTAAAATTCAAGAATAATTTAAAAGCAGGGACAATGAACACGCCGGAGGACCGCATTGCCCAATCAATCCAGTGATTCGCGAGAGCTCGATATCGAGTTTCGCAATGTCACCAAGCGCTTCGAAAACGTGGTGGCCGTTGACAAAATGTCACTCAGTGTCGAGCGCGGTGCTTTTTTCAGCTTCCTCGGGCCATCCGGTTGTGGCAAGACAACCTCGTTGCGACTGATCGCCGGTTTCGATCAACCCAGCGAAGGCGATGTTTTTATCAGTGGCAAATCCGTAGTCGGAATCCCCTCGCACAAACGACCCGTTAACATGGTGTTTCAGCAATACGCGCTGTTTCCGCACATGGACGTGACCGAAAACATCGGTTATGGCTTGCGCCAGCGTAATCCGAAACCAGGCAAGCAGGAAGTTATCAAACGGGTCGACGAAACGCTGGAAATGGTGCGCCTGAGTGGATACGGCAAGCGCCGCGTCTGGGAACTGTCCGGTGGCCAGCAGCAAAGAGTAGCGCTGGCGCGGGCGCTCATCAATCACCCCACCTGCCTGCTACTCGACGAGCCCCTGGCGGCGCTGGATCGCAAATTACGCCGCGAAATGCAGATCGAGTTACAAACCCTGCAACGTGACGTCGGCATTACCTTCATCCTGGTAACACATGACCAGGAAGAGGCGCTGTCGATGAGTGACCGAATCTGTATTATGCGGGAAGGCCAGATCATCCAGACCGGCAGCCCGCGTGAACTATACGATGAGCCCGTGGATCGCTACGTTGCCGATTTTGTCGGCAGGACCAATTTTTTTGATGGCGACGTAATCGATATCATCGATTCTGCCGTCACGGTGAAGTCGATGTCCGGTCAGGTTTTCGTTGGCTCACAACCGAAAGGGGCGACTGCCCTTGCCAAAGGCAGCAAGGCCTGCGTGGCCGTGCGACCGGAAATGATAGCCATCAAGGACGCTGGCGACGCCGGCAACTCGAGTAACATCTCCATAAATGGACGCGTGATGAACCGGATATTTCTGGGTGAACACTCCGAGTATCTGGTAGCAACCGAGGGATGTGGTGATGTAATGGTACTATCTCCAAGGTCTACTGAAACTGCGAATAGAAATTATGTGCCCGGCGATCAAGTCTCCATTAGCTGGGGACCTGAAGCGGCACTTGTTATTGGAGATACATAAGACTGTACTGTGAATCCGTCAGCCACAGTCTCTAAACAGTAAATATCGGATCGACATCAACGAGGAGAGCAAAATGAGCAAGAGTAACGACGATAAGCCAGTAACGGCGAAGAAGTTTATGAAGGAATTTCATCGCTATCAGAAAGGCTCGATTACACGCCGACATTTTCTGGGTGTAACCGGACTCGGTACCGCGATGGCGGTGATGGGCGCTGCAGTGCCCTCGCTGTGGTCAGGGAAAGCCAGTGCATTCGGTGATCTGGGCGACCGGCTGGTATTTTCCACCTGGCCCAACTATCAAAATCAGGTCAACCTGGATGAATTTTCAGAGATGACCGGCGTCAATATTCAGGTAAACGCATTTGGTTCAAACGAAGAAATGCTCGCCAAGCTGCAAGCAGGCGGAACCGGCTGGGACGTTTTTGTTCCGACCAACTACACCATCTCGAATTACGTTGAACTTGATCTGATCCAGGAGCTGGATTTATCGCGCATACCCAATTATGACGCCGCCGCCAACAATCCGAAATTTGCCGGTCCAGCCACGGTAAACGGCAAGGTGTATTGCGTACCAAAGAACTGGGGAACGACGGGCTTTGTGGTTAACAGCAAGAAGATTAAAAGCAGCCCTAAATCGTGGAAAGACTTTTTTGACGTCACCATGGCGGCTGGTTCAGGGCATACCATTTTGCATGACTATCAATTGACTACCATCGGTGGTGCTCTTTGCGCCCTTGGTTACTCATTTAATTCAATAGATGCCAAGGAACTGGCAGAGGCCGAAGCACTACTGATCAAGTCGAAGCCGCATTTGTTTGCCATCACCTCAGATTATCAACCTGGCATGCGCAGTACGGACGCGTGGATGTCAATTTGCTGGAACGGGGATGGCACACAGCTTAAAAACGACATGCCTGAAATGGACTATGTGATCGCTACCGATGGTGGTGAGATCTGGTCGGACTTCTATGCTATTCCGAAAGATGCTCCACATCTGGACGCAGCCTATGCATTCATCAACTTCATGCAGGACCCCTATGTACAGGCGCGTGATGCCGCGGTCCATGGCTACGCGCCAACAGACGCTCGCGCCATAGCATTACAACCCGATTCCCTGGGTAGTGATCCTATTCTGCATCCTGCAGCAGAACTGATGAATGGCCTGGAATTCGGAGCAGCCCAGACCTTAACCGATCCGATCCGGGCCGAGGTGATGGCACGCTTCAAGTCTGCCTGATACCGGGTGAACGTTCACTGATGGATGGCGATGAGAGCAGATAACGAACCAAACCGATGGCTGACAGCAGCTTTGTTAGCGCCGACTTCGCTATGGTTTCTGTTCATGCTGATCTTTCCTCTCATCGTCATCCTGGTGTTCAGTTTCGGTGAACGGGCCGCGGTGGGTGGCTATGCCGGTGGTTTCACGCTTGAGCAATACGCCAATCTACCGTCACGCCTGAAGGCATTTCAGAACACGATGATCATCGCGCCGGCCGGCACACTATTGAGCCTGCTGGTGGCATACCCGCTTGCCTACTACCTGGCCCTGCGCGTAAGCCAGCGTTACAAACTCTTGCTGCTGGTGCTGGTCATCGTTCCATTCTGGACCAGCCTGCTGATACGTACCTATGCCTGGATTTTCATTCTCGGGGGTCGTGGTATCCCGACCTTGCTGGAATTCATCGGTATCGAGGGCGTCCGCCTGATCAACACACCGGGCGCGGTGCTGATTGGCATTGTTTACGGTTACCTGCCACTGATGGTATTTCCCATTTTTGTATCGCTCGAAAAACTGGACAAAACTTTGCTCGAAGCATCCAGTGACCTGGGTGGCTCTCCTTTTAAGACCTTCATGCAAATCACCCTGCCATTGTCGATGCCGGGCATAGCAACAGGTTGCATGCTGGTGTTTATCCTGTTGATGGGAGAATTCCTGATCCCGGCCTTTCTCGGCGGCGGGAAAGTTTACTTCATCGGCAACGCCCTGGTAGATTTGTTCCTGCAGTCACGCAACTGGCCTTTCGGTGCGGCCGTTTCCGTTACCCTGGTTGCGATCATGCTGATTACCGTCAGCCTGTACATGCGCATGACCATGCGCGGCAAAACCGGGCGTGACGAGTCCCTGATGTAGGGGGATTACTATTCATGCGAATCTACGCCATTGCTGTCTTCCTCTTTCTATACGTGCCCATCGGCATTATTGTATTGTTCAGTTTCAATGCGGGACGGCATGCCAGCGAGCTGCGGGGGCTTTCCATCCAGTGGTATGGCAAGGCCCTGTCAAATCCGTTTGTTGGCGACGCCTTCGTCACCAGCCTGATCGTCGCTTTTTCGGTCGCCATTTTGTCAAGCCTGATGGGTACCGCAGCAGCGCTCGCCTTGCAGCGTCTGAAAGGAACCCCGCGGATTCTGTTCGACGGACTGATTTATGTATCCGTGATGATACCCGGAATCGTCATCGGCATTGCCACGCTGGTGGCATTGGTGACGGTGTTTGATTTCCTCAATCCACTACTGGCGGCTGCCTGGCCCGAAGACAGCAAACCACCGAAATTACACATGGGGTATGCTTCGGTTATTGCGGCACATACCCTGTTTACCATGTCCCTGGTCATCATTCTGGTGCGCGCCAGAATTGCCGGCATGGACCGCGCCCTGATAGAGGCATCGATGGACCTGTACGCTACACCCTGGCGTACCTTTTACCAGGTCACTTTGCCACAGATCTACCCGGCCATATTGGCAGGTTTCCTGCTCAGCTTCACCTTCAGTTTCGACGATTTCATCATTTCCTTTTTCGTAGCCGGCGCCAATACCACGCTGCCAATCTACATTTTTGCCTCGATCCGCCGCGGCATCACGCCAGAGGTGAATGCCATAGGTACCATGGTGCTTGCCGCGTCCCTGGTATTATTGATGACGGCTCAATTTCTATTGCGCAAACGCACCCAGCGTTAACTTCGGGTAAAGCTTTACCGCCAGTCCAGAGTTATTCCAGGCATCATCGACAAACAAGATCATTGGAAGACGGATAAAAAAACCACCACAACAATTCGGACGGGCTTTTTGTAGATTATCCCCGTACAAGCGGAGATGAGATAAGGCCCGCGGGTATTTGCGAGGTATTTGCGAGGTATTTGCGAGGTATTTGCGGGGGGTATTTGCGGGACACACACTCTCTCCGCGCTCTCCCCGGAAAGCGTGTGTCCCCGTGGCACCACCGCGGAAAGCGTGTGTCCCCGTGGCACCACCGCCCGTGGCACCACCCGCCGTGGCACCACCCGTGGCACCATAAATGACACTTAAACATCAGCGATGAAGCAAAATAGCTAAATGCTTCAGGCTCAAGGGTGAACTTGAACAGAAGACTGTAAGTCGGGATTTGATGGGGCGCAGCGCTGCTCGGCAAACGGCCACTTAGGCCGGACCATGGCGCCTGTTAGCGTTGTGAATGGCCTAGTAATATACGCGCCAGGCTGCCTTTGCCCATTGAGGCATCAATTTTTTCAAACGCGATAAAGGGGATCAACACCAGCAACATAACCAGGCTCGGCGCCACCCATTGCAGCCAGCTGCGAGCCATCATTTCGCCCATGGTGTCGGCGATCGCATGTCCATGCATGAAACCAACGAGCAGATCCTCGATGCCGGTAAATATCATCAACAACAGCATCGTCGCCAGTGATTTCCACAGTATTCGATAAAGCAGAACATCGTTCTTGACTCTCTCCCCGACCTTGATCGCCTTGCCGATGAGGATGAACTTTCCCAGGACCAGGGCCTTGATCGCGGCGCTACTGAGCGGCAACAGGGCTAAGTCATTGATGCGTAGTATCGAGTTCTGGTAAAGCAGCAAGGCGCTGAAACAGATCCAGAGATAAAAGCTGATGAAGATATAGCTTCGCATCTCTTCTTTGAATCGCTGACGGATTCCAGCATTATCTTTGCCATTTTTTGAATTCACGCTATTTCTCGCAAAAGAACACCATCGAGCTTATCCATTTTACGTTGGGAGCAAAAGCTTATATTTTTGATGATCTGTGCGTGCGCAGCCGCAAGCGCGGAGAGCGCTATCACCTGCTCTGACCTGATGTCCGTCCAGGGCCTGTAGTCGGCTGGCGCAATGCAGAACTGCCCCGAGCGCTACAACAGTGGTACAACTGTGTCCCGATAAAAAGTTTATTTTGAGTCATTCGAGTCTCCTCCCCTTTTCCATAAAACCTGCCTTTGCATTAGAATTGCTGCCAGGATGAACGGGTGACCAAATCCGTAAATAGTCGATAAATATCCAACCCCGGATCTTATATGAGTTCTATCAACTGGCAGCAGGCTGTCTATGATGTCATCAAATCAGGCGGCATAAACCTGATTGGCTACGTGCCCGATGCAGGGCATGCAGCATTGATAAACAGTGCCAAAGCGGATGACGCAATGCGCGATGTGGTGATGACCAGCGAGGAAGAAGGGATACCCCTGTGTGCAGGCGCCTGGCTGGGCGGTATGCGCTCGCTGCTGTTGATGCAATCCAGTGGCGTGGGTAACTGTGTGAATATGTTGTCATTGCAGCGAACTGCTCGGTTTCCCATGGTCATTCTGGTGACCATGCGCGGTGAGTACGCCGAGTTTAATCCCTGGCAGATTCCGATGGGGTCGACCACGCAGGCGGTGCTGGAAATCTGTGGCTTTAAAGTCGAACGGGTTGCGTCCGAAGCTGAGGCCGCCGAGACGGTTCAGGCCGCCATTGACTTCGCCTTCAACAGCAATGTCGGGGTGGCCGTCTTGCTATCGCAAAAAATGCTGGGGCGAAAAAAATGGGTGGAGTAATGCTCGAACGACGTGCCGTGGTAGCTAAACTACTGGAACATCGCGGGAATGCAGTCGTAATTTCAGGATTGGGTTCACCGACCTACGATGTCGCAGCCGTTAGCCCCTCCGAGCGCAACTACTACCTGTGGGGTGCTATGGGTGGCGCCGCCATGATGGGATTTGGCCTCGCGCTGGCAAGAGCTGATCTCCACGTCATCGTGATCACCGGAGACGGCGAGGCACTCATGGGAATGGGCTCACTGGCCACCATCGGTGCAAACCAGCCGCGTAATTTATCCATCGTCGTGCTGGATAACGAACACTATGGCGAGACCGGGATGCAGCAAAGCCATCTCGGAATGGGAGTCGATCTCTGTGCAGTAGCCGTGGCATGCGGGTTTACGCAAGCCTGTGCGGTGACCACCGAAGCGGAGCTGCAAACTGCCGTTAGTACCTTCCATAAAACAGCTGCCACAAAATTTTTGCAGGTCAAGGTGAGCCCCGAATCGCCGCCGCGCGTGATGCCGACACGCGACGCTGTCGAAAATAAAATCACCTTCCGCCAGGCGCTCGGCGCAGAGCAAAGCGACCTCATTACCGACAAAGAGTAACGGGGACAGAGAGGTTATTTTCCAATCCCCGCTTTTTTCTTCAGCGCTCGAAGCGCAGGCCTGTTTTTACCTGCAGCTTCTTGCGTGTTTTTCCACAAGCCTGTTTTGAAGATGACCTGGATCAATCGACAGCGGCCATAGCCCGTCACAATGACAGGTTGACACACTTCGCTGGATAGCGATGTTGGAGAACCATGACTATCAGAGCACCTGAAGCCGTCGAAGTGACAGCAGACAAAATCGATCGCCTTCAACCCTACGAGTTGACGGATCATCTCGAGCGCGGCAGGGTGTTGCTGTTCCCGACACCCCCACTCGAACTGCCCTCCGCCGAGGACCTGCACTTTCTCAAGGAACAGACGCCCGAGTATCACACGCGCAAGAACATCAGTTACTACCCCCGGGGAGGGCTGATCAGGGGCATCAAGGCTCCGCCCGAAATCGAGCAGCGTACCCAGGCAATTTTGCAAGACTACCAGCAAAGGGTGGAAGCCTGCCTGCATAAACTGATTCCCTCATTTACACCGGGCTGGCGCTCTGCGACTTCCAGCCTGCGGGTTTTCGAAGAAAATAACCGTGGCATCCCGATACGGGAGCGTAGCGATCTCATCCACCTCGATGCCGGCACTTATGGCGCCGCGCGCGGCGACCTCATACTGCGCTTCCTCACTAATCTCGACGATAAGGAGCGCGTCTGGCGCTGCAAGGGCACCGTTTCCGATCTGGTAGAGACATTTGCCGAAGCGGCGGGACTGGAGCGCAGCCAGGAACTGTTGCACGACAGCTTTCTGAATCGTGTCGGCTCCGGGATGGTACGCAACCTGTCAAAGGTAATTCCGTCAACGGCGATGCTTGAAACATCTGCGTATGACCAGGCGATGCGCCACCTGCACAATTACATGAAGGAAAGCGACGAATTCCAACAGGATCAGGAAGGCATGGTTGAAATCAGGTTCCCGCCCAAAAGTTGTTGGCTGGTGTTTGCCGATATGGCGGGCCACTCATGCCTGTCCGGGGAATTCGCGATGATCAACACCTTCATGGTGCCACGCAGTAATTTCCGTCATAAGGAGTTTTCGCCCTGGGAGGTACTCAGTCGCTACGCCGCCGGAAAGTCGGCGCTGCCACCCGACATTCCGCCGGGAACATGAACAGGAGCAGTGGACAGACCACTAGCTATTAGCCCTGATTATTAGCCATCCTGCTGGACGGAGATTGATCGTGGTCAGCCCTCTATTCGTCCAGGATGCGGTTGACCCAGGTGCGAACATTGTCGTTATCGGCAACCAGGTCGAGAAATTCTTCGCCCATGGCCACGCCCGTCCTGCCCGGGTAGTTGTATAACATGATCACCAGACCGGTGACTGCCTCGGTCTTGAGCACGTGTGCCGCGAGTTCGGCCTCCGACGACAGCGAATAAGGCGGCGCTGCGACCAGCAGAGACTGGGCGCCCGCATCGCGCGCGGCAATGGAGGCATCCAGACATTCATCCACGCGCATGTCGTTGACACCCGCCATAAACTCGACGCGCCCGTCAATTTGTTCAACCGCGAATAGAATATGTCATTTGTCGACAATATGTGCTCAAATCCGCGGGGTGCCCGCTAGCGACTCCCATGGGTCAGTGCTGGTGGCGTTAATAACTAGAGGAGACAAGCAAATGAAACTATTTTCTAAAACGTTAACCACTGGCATGACCGCCATTGCGTTATTGCTGAGTGTCGGCAGCGCGTCGGCAGATAAACTGGACGATGTCATCGACGAAGGCGTATTACGTTGTGGTGTGGTTCTTGATTTTCCCCCGATCGGTTATCGAGATGCCAACAACGAACCTGCGGGTTTTGACGTCGATTACTGCAAGGATCTCGCCAAAGCACTGGATGTGAAATTTGAAATTCTACCTTTAACCTGGGCTGAGCGTCTGCCGGTTATCGTCACCAACCGCGCCGATGTTGTTTTTGGCGGTACCTCTGATTCACTGGAGCGTGCCAAGACAGTTGGTTTTAGCATTCCCTACGCAATCTACTATGCCCAGGCAGTCGTCGGTGCGAAAAGTGGCATCAAGACTGTTGAAGACATGAAGAATATGAAGGTAGCGGCAGCCGTTGGCACCGTACCGGAACAGGAGTGGCTCAAGCTTGCCAAGAAATGGGGTGTCGAAGGAAATTACCAGGGCTATCAATCAGAAAATGAAGTTTTTCTGGCGGTAGCACAGGGCAAGGCCGATGCCGGCATCACCACCAATACCGCGGTTCTGCCGATCACGCAGCAGTATGACACCATCATCGCAGGGCCACGCATGCCCTGGGGTACGGACTACACCTCGGTTGTTGGTCCGCGTACCGATGTGACCTGGTTGAATTACCTGAACCTGTTTATCACCCACCAGGTTCGTTCGGGGCGTTACGCTGAACTCTGGGGCAAGTACGTGGGCGGTGAAGCCCCGGCCCTGGTCATTCCCGGCGTGCTTTACTAGGAAGAAATCACAACCCGGCCGACATCCACAGTCGGCCGGGTTCGCTCCGCAACCCGACAGCATTCATGGACTACAATTTTCATTGGAGACCCGTGTTCAAGGCATTGCCGGACCTGTTACAGGCCGCCCTGCTGACACTTGAAGTTGCTGCACTGTCGATGATTCTGGGTGTTCTGATTGGCCTCGGCCTTTCCTTGATCAGGATACACATGAAAGGCCCGCTGATGTGGCTGGCCACTGTCTGGGTAGAGCTGGCGCGCAACACACCGGCGCTACTGCAACTGTTTTTCTTCGGTTTTGGCCTGGGTGCTTTCGGCATCCATTTCAGTCCCTACGTTATCGTGTTGATGGGCTTGACCTTCAACAACGCAGGCTATCTTGCGGAAAACTTTCGCGGTGGTTTCGGCGCCGTTCCCGATACCCAGATCCGCGCTGCTCGCAGCCTCGGCATGACCGCCTTTCAGACCTATACCCGGATCATCATTCCGCAGGTATTGCGCATCGTTTATTACCCGATGACCAACCAGATGGTGTGGGCGGTATTAATGTCCTCGCTGGGCATGCTGGTCGGTTTCCGTGAACTATCCGGCGAAACCCAGTTCTTTGCTTCCAGGACCTTCCGTATTTTTGAGTATTTCGCGGTGACCGCGGTGATTTATTACATCATCGTCAAGATCATTCTTGTCATTTCCCGGCTACTCGCCATGCGCCTGTTTCGGTATTAGGCAGCCAGACGTATGCAACCGACAGAAACATTCTTCTCGGGCTTTACCTCCAATGATCTGTGGTTCCTTGGTGAAGCCGCTTTACGCACCTTGTGGATTTCGTTGCTGGCGATTAGTTGCGGCTCCCTGATCGGTACAATATTCGGCTGGATGCTGAGCGTTTCCAGGATCGGCCACTATGCACTGGCCCCGGTACTCGACATCTTCCGTTCCGTGCCATTGATTATCCAACTGGTGCTGTTTTACAACTTCGCGCCGATGATCGGTCTGCGCCTCGATGCATTTGGTGCCGGCCTGATCGTTTTGATCCTGTATACCTCCGCCAATGTCGCCTATGTCGCCCGCGGTGGTATCGAGGCCGTCAGCCAGTCGATGCGTCGTGCAGCGCGCAGCCTGGGGATGACCTACTGGCAGGATATGCGCTACGTGGTATGGCCGATCGGTCTGCGCGCGGTGTTCCCGGCCTGGGTGGGTGTTGCGCTTGGCGTCATGAAAGACAGTGCCCTGGTCTCGGTACTGGGTTACATTGAATTACTAAAGGCCTCACAAATATTGATCACGCGTACCCAGGAAACCATTTTGATATTGGCGATTGCTGGAGCATTTTATTTTGCCCTGTCCTACCCCATCTCGCTATTCGCATCACGTCTTGAAGAGAGGTGGCATCAATGATTGAAATCCGCGGTCTGCACAAAAGTTTCGGCGACCTGCAGGTACTAAAAGGCATCGATCTCAATGTGGAAAATGGCGAGGTTTTGAGCATCATCGGTGCTTCCGGCTCGGGCAAGTCGACCTTGCTCTATTGCATAAACGGCCTCGAGCCTATTCAGCAGGGCCAGGTTCTGGTCGACGATATTGATGTGCATGCGGGCGCGACGGATTTGAACACAGTACGCCAGAACCTGGGAATGGTATTCCAGCAATGGAACAGTTTTCCGCACCTGACCGTGCTGGAAAATGTGGCGCTGGCACCCAGGATTGTACGCAAGTTTAGTAAAGCGGATGCGCTCGAAATAGCCGAAAAACAACTTCGCCACGTGGGTCTCGGCGACAAGCTCACAAACTATCCTTCCGCACTGTCGGGTGGGCAACAACAGCGTCTGGCGATTGCCCGTGCGCTGGCCATGGAACCCAATTACATGCTTTTTGATGAAGCGACCTCTGCCCTCGATCCGGAACTGGTAGGCGAAGTTCTCGACACCATGCAGTTGCTCGCGGAAGAAGGTATGACTATGATCTGCGTTACCCATGAAATGGGTTTTGCGCGCGAGGTTTCGGATCGGGTCGCCTTTTTCCATCAGGGCGTTATCGATGAGATCAATCCTCCCGAGGAGCTCTTTACGGCACCAAAGTCGGAGCACCTGCAGAAATTCCTGGCCAAAGTAAAATAGACGAAATATAACAATATGAAAATCACAGCAATCAAAGCATGGCAGGTTGACCTGCCCCTGAAAGAAGGCCGTTATAGCTGGTCAAACGGCAATTTTGTCGATGTGTTCGACAGCACGGTGGTCGCCATCGAAACCGACGAGGGGCTGACCGGATATGCCGAATGCTGCCCTCTCGGGTCAGCCTATTTGCCATCCTATGCTCTCGGGGTGCGCGCTGGCCTGACCGAACTGGCTCCTCATTTGATTGGCCTCGATCCGTTGAACCTCGGCGCAATCAATCGTTGCATGGATGCCGCGCTACGTGGGCATCCCTATGCCAAGGCGCCAATCGATATCGCCTGCTGGGATTTGCTTGGCAAGGCAACTGGTCAACCGGTTTATACCTTACTCGGCGGTGCCGCCCAGGACGACGTGGCGCTCTACCGCGCAATCAGTCAGCAAAGCCCGGAACAGATGGCAGCGAAAATCGAAGGCTATGCGGCCGAGGGCTATACCAAGTTCCAGCTCAAGGTAGGTGGTGACGCGAACGAGGATATAGAACGCATCCGCGCCACGCGCTCGGTGCTGAAGCCGAGTGATTTACTGGTCGCCGACGCCAACACCGGCTGGACCCGGCATGAAGCGGCGCGTGTGGTGAATGCCGTCGCTGACCTCGATGTTTATATCGAACAGCCCTGTATGACCTACGAAGAAAGTGTTTCGATACGAAGACGCACGCCACTGCCTTTCATCCTCGACGAAGTCATCGATGGAACCGATACCCTGGTGCGCGGCATTGCCGAAGACGCGATGGATGTTATCAACCTCAAGATATCCAAGGTCGGCGGGCTCACCCGCGCGAAGTTGATGCGCGACCTGTGTGTGAGTGCCGGCATTCCGATGACCATCGAGGATACCTGGGGCGGTGATATCACGACCGCGGCAATCGCACACCTGGCCCGCTCTACACCGGAAGATTTTTGTTTTTCAGCAACCGATTTCAATAGTTACGGAACGGTGACCATCGCACAGGGTGCTCCACAACGGGTAAACGGCCGAATGACCGCTGCGGACAGGCCCGGACTCGGAATTGAGCCCGATTTTGACGTCCTCGGCGATGCTGTGCTCGAGGTCTCATAGGCCTCAAAGCCGCAAACAAACCTGCTACTTTCCCGGATTCCGATTAAGTTCATTCAAGTCACAACAGTTGTCCCGACAGCCGTCATGCCATTAAACATCCTGAAACCATGACTGAAAACCCCGACTCCCGCGTCGGGCGCTTTAGCCTGAAAGCGCTGACGATCATCGCCCTGCTGTCGCTTTGCAGCACTGCGACGGTTCTTGCCCAGGACCCTGCAATCGAGGATCATGCAGTGGTGCTGATCTACCATCACGTCAGCGAAACCACGCCGGCACTCACCAGCGTTACCCCGGAGACATTCGACAGGCACCTGGATTATCTGCAAGACAACGATTTTACGGTGTGGCCACTGGCGCGCATTCTGTCGAACCTTGCCGCAGGTAAACCGCTACCCGCTAATACCGTTGCCATAACTTTCGACGATGCCTATGAATCGGTTTATAGCGAAGCCTTCCCGCGCCTGCAAAAACGCAACTGGCCGTTTACCCTGTTTGTCAGCAGCGAAGGGGTTGACCGTGGCTACGGCAGTTACCTGGGCTGGCCGCAATTACGCGAACTCGCCGCTGCCGGTGTCGAGCTCGGCAATCACAGCCATACCCACGCACACATGGTGCGGCACCTGCCGAACGAATCCGGCAGGCAATGGCAGCAGCGCATCACCGCCGATATCGAAAAGGCCGCGGCTCGCCTGCAGCAGGAAACCGGTAGCGACAGCCGATTGTTCGCTTATCCCTACGGCGAGTATTCACCTGAGCTGAGAAAGATTGTGGGGGAACTAGGCTACTACGGCATTGCTCAACAAGCAGGCGCTATCGGTCGCGTCTCCGACTTCCTCGCGTTGCCACGTTTCCCGATGGCACGGGCTTATGCCGATATGGATCGTTTCGCAACCAGCGTCAATTCCAGGCCGTTACCGGTGAGCTCGGTGGTCGTCGAAGGCAACGCACACAAGGCATATCGCCCAATTAAAAATGTGCAACTGGCGCTGGCAGATGGCGAATACCGCGCGCCACGATTGGCCTGCTATCGATCCAACGGTACGCCCCTGGAAACGCAAACAGTCTCAGAACGCCCGTTGACACTGTCGATTAAGATTGAAGGCAAACAGGATGCCGGGCGCCACAAGATCAATTGCACCGCACCGGCTATAAGCGACGATAATTCCTATTACTGGTACTCGTTTCAGTGGCTGGTCAAGCACCGGGATGGCAGCTGGTACCGGGAATAGTGCTCTCAGGGATTAGCGGACAAAAGCCCTTATCAGCAGCAAGCGGTGGGCGACCTGCGCAAACCATAGGTCACATCGAAATTATGCAGCCCTGTCCCCACCCGCCTCAGAAAGTGTCGTAGACAGCCAATTTGTTACCCGCAATCATCTCTCGCAATTCTTTAACATATTCCATACCACGTTCAGAGTAACGTTTGAGACCAGCAGCGAGCGCTTGCCCCGTCACCGATTTGTTTGCTTTCCTCAAATCGGCGCGAATGTCCCGCAAGCCCTTGTAAGCGCTATTACTGTTCAAGTTGCGGATATACACCCTGACCGACTCCTGCGGTGAATCAAACGCGGCGACCTCGTGAGTTTTGTTTGCATCGCGCTTCTTCGGCACCAGGCCACAGCCCTTCCTGAAGCACCATTGGCCGTAAAAGTTGTTTCCCTCGCGCGCAAAACGCGAGGTTCCCCAGGCACTTTCATTGGCGGATTGAGCCAGCGCCAACGAAGGCGGCACAACATCCACCCGCTTAAACAGTTTGTTCCAGTTTGCATCACTTTCGATATCAAAATCGTCAATACCGTAGCGGGCCGCAATTTCGCTGATTTTAGCGGCGTCGCGCGCGCTAATCGTGTCTGGGTTCTGATACCAGTCATCCAGTTTTTCCCTGGTTGCCAGAATCGCCCGATTTTGATTTTCGATAATCGGCAGGAAATAACCGAAAAAGGCTGCTTTGCGTTCGCGACCAGCCGGGATCTCTTCAAAATCCGGCATCTCCGAGACAATACGCTTTACGACAGGAACCGGTTGTTTGAGCCCGGATACCATTTCCTCGGGTCCGGGTACCGCTTCCTTCTGCTCAGCATCCGGCCAGGACAAAATCAGAATAATCGAGACGATAAAAACAGCTACGAGCGCAGATGTGCGTTGGTTCGATTTTGGCAGGACCAGCTCGAACAGGTCCGCGGTCGTCGCAACAGCTGTCTCGACAGCCTCGCTGCTTGCAATCCCAAGGGGCCCGCGGGCGATTCTTTCGATTCCACGTAAACCCTGTTGGTAACCACGGGCAACCAGGTCCCTGGCACGCCTGACTCCATCCCGAAAACGATCACTCTTTGAAAACCGGACAATTGCGACAGTCAATCCAATAATGACATTGACGAACCACAGCACCGCAGATTCAAACCAGGCTGCAATTTTTTGCAGAAACTTTTTAAAATCGTCGCTGCTAACAAACGCGCGGAAGCCTGAGGCGATATCGCCGATCAATTGCGTGACACTGTCAATGACAGCCGTAATCGTCATACCCGATTCACCCGCAAGCCCAGAGGAAACACAGGTAAGTCGAAATTACTATCATCAATCAAGCTCGTGAAAGTTGTTGTAACGGATGATTGACGAAAGCTCCCGGACGTAACCGGCCTTTCTCTCCGAGTAGCCACTCAGCCCGGTAACCAGCTTGTGCGGGTCTGTAGTTTCCATTTTCAGGTTTCTGAATTCGCGGTAGGCGCTCGCGCGTCCCAACACAAGATAATAATCGAAAATAGATTCTCGAATAGAAGCATACTTTCTCAGCCAGACTGTTTTATCACCGCGCTTCTTGTTTGCAGCAATTCTGGGCTCGTCCTTGCTAAACGGTCGAATGCCGAAAATGTTGTTGGCCGCGGTGAAAAGGCGCGAGGTCCCCCAGGCACTTTCAATGGCTGCCTGGGCGATGGCAATACTACGGGGGTGCGGTTTAATCGCAGCCAGCAGTTGTTGATTGGTTTCGACGCCGTATTTGAGCCGCCATCGCTCAAGCTGCTCATTGTCGCTATTCTGCTTAACTGCGTTTAAAACGATCCTGTATTGAGCGTTCAGTTCGGAAAATACCGCGTCCAGATCGGCCTCGACCAGGCATCGAAAACGATGTTTTTTCTCCCTTACGCCCATCCGCTCGGGCACGATATTCGGCTGGTAATTCTTTCCCTGGCAGTCGTCGGCAACACTAGCGTAAACATCAGCAGAAAACTGTACGGATATAATTACCGCAGTTACCACCAGCGCTTTGAAAGCGCGTTTTCCAATAATCGTGAAATGCATAAGAAATGTTCGGCCACATCTGGCTGACAGGTTACTACACCACCGGGCGTTATTTTAATTTAATTCGGGGGACAGTATACCTAACTTACTTACCGTCTATTCGGGGGACAGTATACCGAACTCGAATTAATTAGAGGTGGTTTGGCACCAATCCAGCGGACGAAATTGCGGCCGTCTATTCGGGGGACAGTATACCGAACTCGAATTAATTAGAGGTGATTTGGCACCAATCCAGCGGACGAAATTGCGGCTGCAGTTTATCAGGTTACTATCGAACGACTTTCGAAAATCCTGCATTGAACAAACTTTCGTCGAAATACAGAAAACCGAGTCTAAGGGTTCACCATTAACAAAAAAAAAGCCGGTGACTCTTCAGTCACCGGCCCTTTAGTTTTTCAAAGAGCGAGAAGTCAGACGCTAGTTGGGTCCTTTATACTGTGCAGTATCGCGCCCACCCGGTGCATACGAACCTGGCAACTTATCTTCTTCTCTGCGGTCCTGTCGGATACTCGAAAGCTCCTGTTCATGATTGAACAGTAATTCCAGGGCAACTTTATAGGTGTTGAACGCCCGTTCGTATCGGTCCTGGTCTGGAAACAGGGTGTTGATGTATTCCATCATCAGTGCGGTCGGCAAACCTACCAGCGAGCTGACGATCGCAACCGCGGCACCGGCCTTGATGTCTCCACCCTGACTCAGTGCCAGGTAGAATCCAGCAAACGTACCGATAATGCCGAGCAGGATGATCATGAAGGGTGCACGGGCGAGGACGCCGGCAACCGCCTCTGACTCGAAGAACCGGTAGGTCGTGCCAAAGTGCGGATTGCGATCGAGCGCGATGCGGCTGATCATTTCGTAATCCGGCGACTGGCCATAGCCCTGATCCTTTACTTCGTTAGTGGTCAGGTCAATGATCGCTTCCGTGCCCTTTACCATTTGGAACCAGCGGTCGAGTACCTTCGGCTGTTCACCGGTAATCAGGTTCTTTTCCACCATGTCTTCCTGGGTTTTATCCAACAGGATGTTCGCCTGGGTATCGAGATGACGTGACTGGATCTTGAGTTGTTCTGCTTTCTTGATCTTGGCGCGCAACTCTTCGAGATAGGAGTCCTGGCCCGAATACAGCGAAACCGGGATCGCCAACTGGGAAGCCGTTAGCGTCGGATCGAAGTTGGCGGCAAGGGCAACCTCGGACTGCTCG
>Ga0316196_10000265_pt1 | contig 19080 bp, 16 predicted proteins | sample Eddsed2cm_MG_FD_204938 | JGI IMG/M metagenome (GOLD analysis project Ga0316196, IMG submission 204938) | Coastal sediment microbial communities from Maine, United States - Eddy sediment 2 cm | ecosystem: Environmental > Aquatic > Marine > Coastal > Sediment | place: USA: Maine | collected... | reverse complement strand
CATATACGATGAAAAACTGACCACCAGCGGTATTTTTTCAAAGGCTTTGACAACTGCCTGGGTATCGGACATCCCATACACCGGGTTGGTCCCTGAAACAAAAAGCATCCGGATGGGAGATTCAGCGGCGGCATTAACGGCTTCCGGAAGTCGATTCAACAAATAACGAGCAGGTGAATTATCCGCGCCGCCGACAGCATCCACCCGGGTCTGTTGCAATCCCCTGGAAGCGATCTCATCCATCTCAGCTTCCGGCCAGTCGATATAATCGGGTTCCGCGACAGCGATCATACCGCCGGGCTTGTTTATATTGCCCACCAACGCGTTTAGCATGTGAACCGCCAAAAAATCCTGCAGGCTGCCGGGAGATATTCCTGCTCCCCGCCCACAGATGGCAAGCGGTCGGCGAGCTTTGGCGAACTCCCTGGCCAGCGAAGCGATGGTGGTAACCTCGCTTCCGGTAATTTTTGAAACCGTGCTCGGGGAGAATCCGTCAATTACGAGCTTTTTCCACTCGACAAAGCCGGCCGAATAATTTTCAACAAAATCTGTATGATACAATCCTTCGTTGATGATGACATTGGCAATGCCCAGCGCCATCACCCCCTCTGTGCCGGGTTTAACGGCAATCCAACGATCAGATTTGGCGGCAGTCTTGGAGAGTCGCGGTTCGATTTGTTCCATGCGACCGCCATTCTGCTTTAATGCGCTTTTACTTTTGATCATGTATACCGGGGATTGCCAACCTTCGATCAACCCGCTGCCAAAACTCAGAATAAAATCCGAATGCGGCACATCAAAACCCGGTAGTGCTCGAACCCCCTGGGTCAGATACAGAGCCTGTTCATAATTGTCCTGGATCGAGGGTGTCCGGATAAAATTCGGTGAGCCGTAAACGGTTAGAAATCTTTTCAAAAGCTCCGGGACGGTTCCCCGATCGGAGTCACAAATACAGGCAAGACTGTGCGACAAACCGTTGGTTCTTAAATCCTGGAGGTTTTCGATGATCTCGGATATGGCAGCTTCCCAGGAAATGGCCCGCCACCTGCCGTTGATCTTCTTTTGGGGGGTTTTCACCCGGGTCGGCCCGTATAAAAGTTGCATGCCGGATGCACCCAGATCACAGATCCCGCCGTCATTGACCGGATGCCCCTTCATACCTTCGATTTTAATGACGCGGTCCCCGACCTTACGAACGGTGATACCGCAGCCTCCCGGACACAGGGTACAGGTGGAATTCACATCGGTAATCTCACCTCTTTCCGGAACCGGTGTCCATGCCCAATTCTGAGACCAGATGGAAGAATCATCGATCAACTTCCAGGGCAACGGCGAGAGCGCCGTGCCGGCAGCCCCCCCGATAACAAAGGACAAAAAACTTCTTCTGTCTACTTTCATCAAATTATCCCCATTCTAGGATTGAGAATTTTCGAATGAATATTGAATATTTAAGGAATTCTCCCATTTTAAAAAGACGGAGCGAAGCGACCTCCACAAATCTTCAATCTTCATTCTTCAATCTTCAATTACTTGTGGCAGACAAAGCAACCCCCTCTGCCGGTCTGCACACTGCTGAGATTGACATTATCTTTCTTGTGGCACTCTGCGCAGTCGTCCATCTTCATGCGATCCCATGAATTCCATTTAATGCCGGCAATGTTTTTCCCCCAGATATCCCGGCTGTATCCAGTGATCCTATTTTCTTCGTATACCTTCAGGCTTTCGGATTCCCCGATATGGCCATGGCAGGTGACACAATCCATCTGACCCATTTTGACATGGGCGATGTGGGAGAAGAATACGCAATCCGGCTGCCTGGCATAAACCAACCAGGGCACTTCCCGGCCCTTGGCCACATATTGTGTTACAAATTTTTCTTCCTCTGGATCTTCCCCATTGACCTCTTCGTGACAGTCAATACATTGTGCCAATTTTGGAACCCCGGAATAGGTACCGTCTTCCCGAAAAAAATGACAGCTTTCGCAGCTGTCTTCAACCAGTTCGTTGTGTAAGGCGTGGTTAAAATCAACCGGCTGTTCTTTCTTGGAATATAGCAGTTGAGGGAAAATGACCCATCCGAGTACCAGGCTGGCCACCAGCCCGATGATGAAAAACAGGGTGATGGTTCCTCCGGCACCGTTAGCCGGATCCTGTGTTCCAGGGTCTGTTGGGGGCGTGGCGGAATGCCGATCCTGAGCTCCTGCGGAAACCTCTTTCGCGTTGTCCTCTGTACTCATAGAAACTCCGTCCTGCTAGGGTAGATAATTTTGCGTAACAATCCGAACAATCAACATAATGACTTTGACAGTTGGAAAAACCAACCGGTTCAAAAAACCAGCGGTTGTGTACCGTATCGATCCCGATTTTGTCAAGGAAAAATCCGATATCAAAAAGATCCGTAACTGTGCAACCCGGGTAAAAGGTTTACACCAAAATAAGTAAACAGTACCGCTGCAAATCCGATCATGGAAAGAAATGCAATGCGTTTACCGTGCCATCCTCGCATCAGACGCGCATGCAGCAACGTTGCGTAAACAAACCAGGTAATCAACGACCAGGTTTCCTTCGGATCCCAGCCCCAGTATCGGCCCCAGGCAGAATTGGCCCAGACGGCACCGGTAATTATGCCGATGGATAAAAAAAGAAATCCAAGCAAAATAAGTTGGTAACCCAGCTCATCCAAAATTCGGGTATCCGGAAACCGATCCAGCAATTTGGCTTTGGATTCTGCCGGCAGATTGCGTACAAGGTAAACAATGGCATAAAACCCAAGACAAATCGGAATGGCAATGAGGGTCGCGACCAGCCAGTTAGAAATAAAAAGAACCCGGCTGAACAACGCTGCAAAGACAAACAATATCAAGGGATTGACAATTTTTGTCCAGGTGATGGGTTCGTCGTCCCGGCCCTTTTTCATCAAATACATGGCGCTGACACCGAAAGCCAGGGCAAAAGCGGCGTAGCCGATAAAACAAGTGATCACGTGGGCGATCAACCAGTTGCTTTTTAAGGCTGGGATGAGGGGCTGAATGGCACTGGTAATGCCGGGTTTTAAGGAGGCATAGGCCATCACCAGACAGGCAATCGGGATGGTAAAGGCACCGATAATACGGTTTTGGATCTTACGTTCGATGATCAGATAAATCAATACGATAACCAAGGCAAAAAAAACAAGGGATTCGTATAGATTTGAAAAAGGCGCATGGCCGATCCCGAGTTGGTAAGACTCCACCCACCTTACTAAAATGCCGGCGGTATTTCCGCTTAACCCCACCAGAGCCACCCAAGTCGCGATCCTGCCAAAAATTTGCTTTCGAAAAATCCAGGCGCAAATGTACAAAAACCCCGCCAGCCCGTAAATAAAGGTAACAATCGACAATATCAGCGAACCACTCATAATTCATCCTTAATTGTTCCTACAAGTTGGTTTAACGGAATAAAGCCCGGATGAAAATTAAAACCACGTTGTGAGTGATTTCATCACCCCAGGTCAAGACTCTCATCTGAGAGGATTTGTGCAATCGATTTTAGTTTTTGTTCGTTTCCCAGTTTATTTTTATTCGCGCTACCGGTTATCATAATCCGGCACTTTTTACCAGATTCAAGGATGTCGACGCATACGCATATTTGCCGGTGGGACATAAAAAACGTAACAAAACAACCGGCAATGATCAAAATGAATCCGGTATATACTACCCAGACGCCGGGATCACTGGAAACCTGAAGACCGGTGTAGTAGCGTATTTCGGCGGGCTCGGCTTTGATATCTGATATTGAAATGACCACATCGTCCTTGCGCATTTTGTTGAAAATGGGTCCCATCTTGTCAAAGCTTGGAAATTGAATTGGAAGCACAACATCCACCTCAGCACCATCGCTCTGATGAAGCGTACCGAAAAAAGTCACCCCGAGATCCTGGCCCCGAAAATTATATGAGGTCTTGAACTCATTGACGATAAAATTTCCCAGACCCTCCCCGATCTCAATCTTCTGTCCGATCTTAGCTTTTGTCCGGTAAATCTTTCCGGTTGTCTTGCTGGTGAAAACCAGGGTAAATTCATCCGGAAGCTGAATATCCTGTTGCCGGGCAGGCAACTGTCCGTAACTGGCCTGATATATGCTGATGCCTTTGTAGCGCAAGGGGTCATTGACAATAATATCCCGGGTTTTAACCACTTCGTCCCCCTCGATAATCGATAGACTGGATCGAAATTCTTCGGGAGCGCCGCTAGGATAGAAGCGAACCTTGAAATCATCACAGCGGATCGTAAAATCAAGCTTCAGCACCTGGTTGCGGTTGCGAAGCTGTATTTGTTGGGAACCCTCGCCCGGGGCCAGGTTGACGAAACCTTCAAAGCCGAGGATGGACCCGATCACCCCCCCGACGAGCATGCAGATAATACTCAGGTGAACGATATATACGCCGATACGCGTCCAGCGACCCTTTTCTCCAAATATGGCATAGCCGCTGTCGGTTTTTTCAACCCGGCAATAGCGAAATTTGCGGGATATAATGGCGTGATAAGGCTTTTGAAGCGCTTCAGCGGGACCGTTTTTGGTAAATTCCTCTTTGGGTTCAAGTCGCCGAAAGCGTGAAAGGTTAAATTTGGGACGTTCAGGAAAGATAATCCGCCAGGTCGCGGAGAGCCGATCGATTGAACAGACCAGCACATTTAAGGCCAGTAAGAGCATCAAGGCCTGAAACCACCAGGAATGATAAAGATCAAAAAAACCGAGAACGTCAAAAAAACGATAGAGAAAAGCCCCAAAAGCCTTCAAATAGGCTTGCGGAGATTCGTTTTGTGGAATCAGCGTGCCAATGATGGATGTCAGCGCCAGTGTCAGCAACAGCACGACGGTCAACTTAACAGAAGAAAAAAAGTCCCATATTTTTCTGAAGGGATCTGAATTGATCGCCTGTTTGGTCATGGGTTGTCCTTTCCCGAGAGAAAATAAGCCAATTACCATACCAAACTGCTCTGCAATAGGCAACAGGGAATTGTCGAAAATTCAGGGTGATCGTATTTGGAATTTATTTGGGGGGGAGGTGAGAATAACAGAATCCTCATACCTTGCCAAATGGCAGCACCAAAAAAAATAGTCTTCAACCTTCCGTCATACCAAGAAGTGCCTTGAAGACTATTTTTTCACACGCGTTGAGTATTATTTTTTTAGATACAGACCGCGGGACGGGGCTTCGACCATGCCTTTTTTAGAAAGCTTGTAAAGTGCATTGCTCAACTGCCTGGCATTGAGTTGGGTCTTTGTCTTCAGTTGCGCAACGGTCACACCTTTTTTACTTCTTTTGATGGCTTCGAATACCGTGTCAAGAACGGTTTTACCGCCGGCCGATGCGGCTCTTTTGACGGCCGCTTTCTTCGCTGCTGGTTTCTTGGCAGCTGCTTTTTTCACTGCTTTAGGCTTTTGCACTGAACTTGAGAGCTTTTCTACTTTTTTGGAAAGAGATGCTAGCGATCTGGAAACGATTTTAAGTTCACTTTGCAAATTCTTCATGGATAATTCCTCCCTTTACAATTACTTCAATTTTTCTTCTTAGGTTGAACTTCAGTGAACAGTAATACATATTACGCCGAAAGTCAACAAGAGCAGTAAAAAGAAGAGAAATTCACATGGCGATTGACAAAATCAAGATCATATGTATGATAGGCTAATTCTACTGGAGGTTGAGAGCGAACCTGATAGAGTAGCCATTTAGGGTGCTTTGCGGTTCTGAACATTAAAATGAAAAAGAAATCTTCTCTATCCAATATCAGCAGCACGCCCCGTATCCGGTATGAAGAACAACTCAATTCTTCCCAGCTGCAAGCGGTCACGACCACTGAAGGCCCGCTGCTTGTCATTGCAGGGGCCGGCAGCGGCAAAACCCGTACTCTCACTTACCGCGTTGCCCGTCTAGTAGAAGATGGCGTTTCTCCGGACACTATTCTACTGCTGACATTCACCCGCAAGGCCGCCCAGCAAATGATTTTGCGGGCCACCAAATTGCTCGATCGCAGATGTGAAAAAGTTGCCGGCGGGACCTTTCACTCCTTTGGGAATTTAATCCTGCGAAAATATGCTTCAGCACTCGGCTTCAATCCCGGTTTTGCAATTCTTGACCGGGTCGACGCTGAGGCGCTGATCGGCATCTTGCGAAAAGAAATGGGTTCGGTCACCAGGCAACGGTCATTTCCGCGAAAACGTACCCTGGCCAATATCTTCAGCCGGGCTGTCAACAAAATGATACCCGTCGAAGAGGTGGTCTGCGACGACTATCCTCATCTGGAATCTGATCTTGAAGCAATGATCAGCATACAGCGAGAGTATAAAAGGTACAAAAGCGAACATCATTTCTTTGATTTCGATGATCTTCTGGTATACCTGCAGCAACTGTTAAAAATGCATCCGGAAATCCGCCATCGAATTTCTTCATCTTTTGGCTACATCATGGTCGATGAATATCAGGACACGAATAAGATCCAAGCCGATATACTATATCATCTGACCGGTGCCAATCAAAACATCATGGTGGTCGGCGATGATTCCCAGAGCATCTATGCTTTCAGAGGCGCTAATTTCAGAAATATCATGCAATTTCCCCGGATGTTTCCCGGAACCCGCATCATTTCCCTGGAGGAAAACTACCGCAGCGTTCAACCTATTTTGGACCTTACAAATATCATCATTGATCAAGCAAAAGAAAAATATTCCAAGAAGCTTTTTACACGAATCACCGGCGGGTCGACACCCCTGCTCGTTGAAGCGGTCGATGAAAATGACCAATCTCTGTTTGTGGTCAGCAAGATCCAACAGCTTTGTCGACAAGGCATTGCCCTCGACCAGATCGCGGTGCTTTTTCGCGCAGGCTATCATTCCTTTGATCTTGAAATTGAGCTGAACCGGGAGCAAATCTCATTTGTCAAGGTCGGCGGTTTCAAGTTTGTTGAATCCGCGCACATAAAAGATGTGCTGGCTCATCTGCGGGTGATTTCCAACCCATATGACCGCATAAGCTGGTATCGAATTCTTTTACTCATCGAAAAAATAGGTCCGGCGACGGCCCAAAAAATCTATGAATCAATCCGAAATGAGGCCTCCGGCTACGACGGTCTTTTGACCATTAAGTCGAAATCGAGTAGCGCTGCGGGGCTGAATCGGCTTAAAAGACTAATCTCCACTGTCGATTTCCATCAGATGCCGCTTGCTAAATTGGGAGAAGCTGTAATTGAATACTATCTGCCCATTTTAGAAGGAAAGTATGACGATCATCCCAAACGAGCGAAAGATCTGCAACAGCTCCTGGCTATCATTGAACGCTACACTGATCTCTCCCTTTTTTTAACCGATATGGCGCTTGAACCGCCCAACACCAGCGTGGGAGACACATTTGCAGCCGACACTCCCGCGGATGATCGTCTGACGCTTACCACCATCCATTCAGCCAAAGGACTGGAATGGCACACCGTTTTTATTATCTGGGCCCTGGATGGGCGTTTTCCGTCAACTCAGTCTTTATACAAAGAAGAAGATCTTGAAGAAGAATTGCGTTTGATGTATGTTGCAGCGACACGGGCCAGGGAAAACCTAATTTTCACCTATCCGAATCAGATATATGACCGAATGATGGGAATGGAACTGGATCGTCCATCACGGTTTATCGATGGGGTACCGCAAAGCATACTCGCAAAACAGTCGGCTCGATTTTTAATCTGAATGATACCTGAATACGACTTCCTGATCGTTGGCCACATCTTTGGGTTATAGATGGCGTGGAGGTACGATGCGAATACCTTTTATTTCACGATTTATGACATCCCCTTTTGACGGTCCGCAGGAGCATGCGGAAAAAGTAAAGGAGTGCGCCTGGGCCTTTCAGCAGGCCATCGAATGTCATATTACGGATCAGTGTGAAAGATTTGAGGAATTCAGGCTTGAGGTCGATCAACTGGAAAGTGAAGCAGAATCCATTAAAAAACGAATTCGCGACCACTTGCCAAAGGGCACTTTAATTCCGGTGGATAAATTTCAGTTGTTCCGATATATGCGAGAGCAGGACAAAGTTCTGGATGCGATTGAAGAAGCGCTTGATTGGCTTTCCTTCAGACCCGAGCCCGGAATCCCAGCCGCCCTGGAAAAGGATTTCTTTTTACTCGTGGATGCGGTTTTGGATCCGGTCGAAGAGATGTGCCGTCTGGTGCAGGAAGCCGGAAAATATTTTAGAAGCTATTCCGAGAAGCAGCGTAAATTTGTCAAAGACATCGTCCATACGCTGGCTCGGCAGGAACATGAAGCGGACAAAGTTGAAGATGGAATCAAGGAAAAATTGCTGAACATGAAAATCGAGACGACCACCGTCTTTCATATGATCAGACTCGCTGAAACCATCGGCTCCATAGCGGACCATGCTGAAAATGCCGCTGATATGGTGCGGTCGATGATCGCAAGGTAGGCGTTTAATAGCGCATCAATCGTCAATTTCCGTGGTTTGTACCACAGAGCTTAGTACTGCTGTACTGGCCTATTCCCGAAAAAAAGCCCACCATGTAAATACAACAAATCCTGCCACAAAAATTGCAGCGACCAGATAGCCCCACCAGTCGAAGGGTTTGACCGCAAATCCCAGCCTATCCACATCGCCGACTTTGTTATTGCAAGCCGAACATGATGGTGCATCCAGCGGCAGGTGCACATAGCAAAACGGACATTTTTTCGTCGTATAATTGTTTTTTATATTCTTGTGTGAACTTCGGTCTTCAGGGCTCACCAGCGTACCTTAATTATTATTTGTAATTTGTTCTTTCCGGTTTATCCGGGTTTAGTACCCCAAGGGTCATTCTTTTGCATTTGATGTAAAGAAAATTGGATTAAAATATCTTCACCATCTCCATCGGAATTATCAGCTCTCTGAATATCCGCTTTCGACAATTATCTCGCTGCTGTTTTTCTTTTGCTCCAACCATGCTCTGAGTGTCTCAGACCGTTTTTGCTGCAGCAACCTTTCTTTGACATTGGCCTTCTCTTTTTCAAATTCTTCCGTGGCGGGTGTTTTGCGCTGCTTGAATTTAATCACATAAAACCCCTTGCCGCCCTGCAAAACTTCCTTAGGCAAACTACTTTTTTCAGATAGCTCAAAGGCTGCCCGGGACAGCTCGCGCTCAAAGCCGATATTGGGTATGGCGACATTGCGCTTAAAAAAACCGGTGCTCATCGGTGTCAGATCGAATTTTTTACCGATTGTTTCAATGGTGCCGCCGTCTTTCAGAGCGGACAGCAATGCCTCGGCATCTGTTTTTGCTTTTTCATTCTTTTTTTCGTTGATTAAGTCGGCCTTGACCTTTTCCTCTACCTCCGCTAATTCGGGAATGCGGGCGGCCTGTTTTGCAACAATCTCCAGAAGATAATATCCGTCACCCAGATCCAGAATTTCACTGACTTGTTCCTCCGGAAGATCAAAAGCGGCCTTGGCGAATCCCGCTTTGTCCGGCACTCCCTTTGGCGGTCCCTGTCGTGTAAAAAAATCGGTTGTGTTAACGGCGAGTTGCTGATCGGCGGCAATCTCTTCCAAAAGTCGGCCTTCAAATGCGGCATCAAAAACAGATTCGGCCGCATCATAAGCCAGCTGTTTGGCACGTTCGTCTGCCAGCTTCTTGCGGATGTCGTCTTTGGCGCCGGCTAACGGTGTTGATGCGGCTTCATTGACCTTCTCCACTTTAATCAAATGCCACCCGAACTGTGTTTGTACCGGATCGCTAATCTCACCGGGTTTCATGGAAAACGCTTTGTCCGCAAAAGGTTTAACCATCGCATCTCGTTTAAAGGTTCCCAGGTATCCGCCCTTGTCTTTGCTGGGCCCCTCGGAATATTGTTTGGCAAGTTCTGCAAAATCCTCCCCGGCCCGGGCTTTCTGCAAAACATCTTCGATTCGCTTTTTCGCTTCAGCCACCGCTTCGGTGCCGGCATCCTGACCCACTTCAATCAATATGTGGCGTGCCTCAACGGTCTTGGGATTCTGGAATTCATCGGGGTGTTCATCATAGTAGGCCTGAATTTCATCATCGGCGACCTCAGCCTGTGCAGCCCAGGCTTTCGATTCGAATTTTATGTAGCGCACCTTCAGGGCCGGTTCGGTTTTGTAAGATTCCTTGCGAGACTCAAAATACGTTTGGATTTCTTCGGCCGTTACGGAAATATCCGGATAACGGTCTGCTTCCAGCAAAAAGAAATCCAAATTGACCATGGCCTCGTTCCACATATACCATGCCATGGCCTCTTGGTCCGATACTTTAACACTGCCGGTAATGAGGTTGTTTAGTTTTTCCAGCAGCAAGGCATCTTTTTGGCTTATCTCAAAGGCCTCGGGAGTCAAATCGTTGCTATTCAGCACACCTTGATAACGGCGAGGATCGAAAACACCGGCGTTTTGGAAAGCGCTGATACTTCGGATGGATTGAGCTAGTTCCTGGTCGGAAACCCGCAATTCAAGTTTAGAGGCTGCTTGACGCATGAGAATTTTATCGATCAGCTGGTTTAAGGCTTGTTTGTCCAATTGCAGTGTTTTGATGAGCTCATCATTTAGACTGTTACCAAAGTTCTGCCTCACCTGTTCGATCAGGCGTTTGTATGCAACGCGATAATCGTCAGCGGTAATCATTTCTCCGTTGACGGTTGCCACCATGTTCGACCGCTGGGAAGTCCAGCTGCCGACGCCCCACAGCACAAAAACAACAACAATTGCACCTAAAATAATTTTTATTAACCAAGATGTAGCGTGTTTTCGCATTAAGCTGAGCATATGTTACCTTTCTATAATACTATTTTTCTTTAAGTTCCGATATTATCGTGAAACCATAACCCCAAGATCCGGATAAACCGGAAATAACAAATTACAAGAACCAAATTACAAATAAATTCAAAATTACAATATCCAAATCTCAAATAATACTAAACGCAAACTGATTGGAATTTTGGTCATTGTGATTTGTTATTTGAAATTTTGTATTTTCTGCAATCCGATAACCGATACCGGAAATCCTAAGTTACTTACAAGATGTTGTCAGATAAAACCGGATAAAAGCCTAATTGGTTCCAATATCAAACAATCAAAGAGACAGGTTTGGCCTGCCGATCCATTTTTGTTCCAACGGTTGCCGAACAGAAGGCACATAAATACTCGTACTTGTCTCCCTCCGGCAGCACCAGAAGAAGTCGCTTACGTACCTGAACCGCCTGTTTGCATCTCGGGCAATAAAGCTCCGTGGCATCAAATTCCTTGTACGCATTCACTGTGTTCGATCCCGTTTGACGGGTTGACCCCGAATATCCAAATTTTTTCGAATTCATTATCATTTTTGCGGTCATTTGCTAATGTATTCACCCTGAATTTTAAATATTATTTTCAAACTGCTCGTTTGTCAACAGATTACCCATGTTAAAACTAGGGTGAATGATTCTGGCGTGTACAGTAGGATAAAATGTTTTCATCCCCAATCCTCATTATCTCCATTTGAGGTTGTCATGCCTGTTTGAATACCGGGCAGCTCTAAGATAATTAATTTTATCGAATTTCACAATATATATTGACACGCCTTTCGCCATTTGTTAAAAAATCCCTTCGTTATTGGGGCTGTAGCTCAGCTGGGAGAGCGCATGACTGGCAGTCATGAGGTCAGGGGTTCGATCCCCCTCAGCTCCACCAGTTCATACCAATAAAAAGGTTAGTCTCAAGCTAACCTTTTTTTATTATGAACAATGAGAAAAGTAGGCTAAATATTCAATCTTTTCTGATGATCACCGACGCACAATCAAGGCATAACCGCACAATCTTGGCGGTCATTGGGATTCTGTCTATCGCAGGCGCAGTTTGCCTTGTCTTTCAGAGCGCGCACGCCCAAAGGGAACAGTTAACCCGCGCTGATTCGCTTTCGCAGCCTGCCGGACCGACGCAACCCAAAAAGTCTGCGGTGCACCTTTATTTTGCTGATCGCAATAATTATTATCTGATGTCCGAACAGCGGGTCGTCTCCCATTCGGGAGACTCGGTCGACTATGCCCGATCCATTGTTGAGGCTCTAATAAAAGGTCCCCAAAAATCACTGGCACGCACCATCGCGGCCGGCACCGAGCTCCGGGCCATTTACATCATTCCTGCGGGTGTCTGTTATGTCGATTTATCCCAGGCTGTCGAAAAAGACCATCCCGGTGGATGTAACTCAGAGCTTCTGACGATTTATTCGGTGGTCAATTCACTAATATTGAATATCCCTGAAATCAAGTGGGTTAAACTGTTAATTGGCGGAAAAGAAGTGCAAACTCTGGCAGGTCATATCGATCTGGAATTTCCACTTGAAGCCGATATGCTGTTAATTCGATGAAGAAGAAAAGTAAAATAAGCCATATCAGAAATATTGGAATCATCGCGCACATCGATGCCGGCAAAACCACGGTCACCGAGCGGATCCTCTACTACACGGGCCGATCCCATAAAATCGGTGAGGTCCATGACGGTGAAGCGGTTATGGACTGGATGGTAGACGAGCAGGAACGGGGCATCACCATTACCTCGGCGGTGACCACATGTCATTGGGAGGATCTCGAAATCCATATCATCGATACTCCCGGGCATGTGGATTTCACCATTGAAGTCGAACGCTCCCTGAGGGTACTTGACGGCGTGGTCGGTGTTTTCAGTGCCGTCGAAGGGGTCGAGCCACAGTCTGAAACCGTATGGCGTCAGGCTGATAAATACGGTGTCCCCAAAATTGCGTTTATCAACAAGATGGACAGAATCGGAGCTGATTTTTTTGGTGCCGTTGATATGATGAGGGAGCGTCTCAGCGCCAATCCGCTCCTTCTGCAGTTGCCTGTCGGTCAGGGAGAGAATTTCACGGATGTCATCGATTTGATCGACATGAAGCAGATCAGTTGGGATGAACAAACCCTGGGAGTCAGCTATCAATCCGGCGACATCAGCGTCGAATACCTCACCCAGGCTGAGAAATACCGCGAAAAAATCATTGAAGCCGCAGCAGAATACGACGATGAGGTGATGGAGGCATATCTGTCGGAAATGCCCATTGAACCCCGAAAACTTCTTGACGCCATTCGAAGGGCTACCATCGATCTGGAGTTAGTCCCCGTATTGTGCGGGTCTGCCTTGAAAAACAAGGGAATTCAGCCCCTGCTGGATGCCATCGCCAAATTCCTTCCGAGCCCGGTCGATGTTCCTCCAATAAAGGGAACGAATCCGGATACCGGAGAGGTCATCGCGTGTAACGCCAGAGAGTCCGATCCACTGGCGGCTCTGATATTCAAAGTGTCCATGATGGAGGGCCGCAAACTGTCGTTTGTGAGGGTCTACAGTGGCACGATGAAAGCCGGCGAGGATGTTTATAACCCGTCGCTTAAAAAAAAGGAGAAGCTGGCTCGCATTCTGCAAATGCACGCCAACAAACGGGAGCGTGTCAACTCCATTGGGGCGGGCAGTATAGCTGGAATTGTAGGTTTAAAGGATTCCTCAACCGGTGAGACCCTTTGCAGCGCCAATCATCCTGTTTTGCTCGAAAATATTGAAATTTACGAACCGGTCATTTCGGTGGCGGTGGAACCCCGGACCCATGCCGATCAGGAAAAAATGGAGGTCGTTTTGCAAAAGTTTATGGCCGAGGATCCGACCTTAAGGGTGCGCCAGGACGAGGACACCGGTCAGACAATTCTTTCGGGCATGGGCGAACTGCACCTGGACATTATTACCAGCCGCATGCAGCGGGAATTCAACACCAATGTCAATGTCGGTAAGCCCCAGGTGGTCTATAGAGAAACGATTGCCGAGACCGCAGCAGCTTCCGCTGTCTTTGATAAGGAAATTGCGGGACAGCGTCTGTATGGAGAAGTAAAGATGAGGGCGGCAGCGGTATCCAGGGGCGCCGGAAATCGGTTTATTTCTGAAATTTCGCCCGAAGAGCTACCCCAAAATTTTATTGAAGCCGCCCGTAAAGGTGCCCTCGAATCCCTGGAGAGCGGATCATTGATGGGCTATCCCGTAGTTGATGTTGAAATCAGGCTCACCGGTGCCAATCACAAAGAGTCTTTGAGCACTGAACTGGCCTATACGGTCAGTGCGTCTATGGCGTGCAGAGAGGCATTGGCTAAGGCAGGACCTTTTTTACTGGAACCGATCATGGATGCGGAAGTATTCGTACCCGAAGCCTTCACGGGAGAGGTCATTGGCGACTTAAATGCCCGGGGCGGAAAGATAGAATCAATAGACCACAGACTGGGTTCCCAGGTCATCACTGTCACCGTTCCCCTATCGCGCATGTTCGGTTATTCAACCTCATTGCGATCGGCCACCCAGGGCAGAGGCACATTTACGATGCAGTTTGCCCGTTTTGATCGCAGTTGAATTTGTTACCCCCCGCTTTTCGCTTGATCTTTGGCTTTTCCATTCATTTTACCTAGCCATTCATCAATTTTCTTCCGTCTCTCATCATCCTGGGGATGCTTTAGTGCCTGTTTCAATTGAATTTTAGCATTTTTAAAGTCCCTTTTTCTCAGATAAAAAACACCGAGATAGTAATGCGCATCGCCCAACTGTTGTTGCTGCCCCAGACTCTGGCCCAGGAAATAATACGCCGGGGTGAAATCGGGGTGTTGCCGGACCAGTTTAAGCAAATTATCCGAAGCGTCAGCGAGATCTCCCAGCTCCATTTGAGTGCGGCCGATATAAAAAAGACATTCCGGATCATCGGGAATCATGCCGCCGGCACTATTCAGTGTCTTTAATGCTTGTGGGAATTGGCCGTCGAGGAAATATATCCTGCCAAGGTCCTTTAAGATGTATGGATCAAACGCTCTCTTTGTTAATGCGACCCTGATTTGCTCGATGGCTTCCTGCCGTTTTCCGGCCCGGGCTAAAATTAATCCATAACGGTAATGGGCCATTGGATCTTGCGGATTTCTTGCGACGTCGTCTTTAAGTTTGCTAAAAACGGTTTCCTCGTCGCCATAACGCGTCTCCACCCGCGTATGAACCCTTTTGAAAGCCTCCTGGTTTACCAGGGGAATCGGTTTTGATTTGCGGTTGTAGGTCTCAAGCCATGACGAAATATAGGCGATACGGTCCTCAACAGCCGGGTGCGTCATTAAATACGTGGGGATTTGATCTGATCCGAACCATGTTTTACCGCGAATTTTTTTTAAAATTTTCAACAAACCACTAACGCTGTAACCTGCTTCGGTGATAAATTTTAACCCAACCTGATCGGCCTGGGTTTCATTTTCACGGCTGTAAGACAACTCGGCGGATTGACCGGCTGCCATCGATCCCATGGTAACCGCACTGCCGGCTTCCCCGGCCCCGCCAAGCCCCATTAAAATCCCGGCAGCAATACCTGCCAATGTGGCCATCCCGATTTTTTTGGAGCGTTCGATCTTTTGAGAGATATGGCGGCAGTAAACGTGGGCAATTTCGTGGCCCAGAATACCCGCCAATTCTTCCTCTTCCTCCATGGCATCCAACAGTCCGGTGTACACGAAAATATGCCCCGCCGGCGTTGCAAAGGCGTTGTAAACATCTTCTTTGATCACGTAAAAACGATATTTAAAGGGCTGTTGCGGAAGAACGGATAAAATCCGGTTTCCGATTTTTTCCACATAGGTGACGACAGCAGGATCATCGACGATATCAAAATACTTGTAAATCAACGCCATCATCTGGCGCGACATGTCTTCTTCCTCTTTGACGGTGATACCAAAAGCCGCCGGTGGCGCAAGGCTGCTGACGGCCAAAATAAGGACCACGCCGACGGCAACAATTTTTTGAGCAGGTTTCATGATTTCCTCTATATTTAGCGATTGAGTTTACCCTAAGCGAATTTAATCTTCAATCAATCGTATTTGTGATTTGCATAAAATCTTCATTTTCTGACAGCAGGTTGTGAGATAAAACCTGATAACGGTCTCTATATTGCCATATTTTTATCTTCTTTTCAAACATCAAATTTTATGGTAGATCATGGAGCCATGGCAAAGGTCATTTGCATCGCGAATCAAAAAGGCGGTGTGGGCAAAACCACCACCGCCGTCAACCTTTCAGCATCTCTGGCAGTGTCTGAAAAACAGACCCTGCTGGTCGACTGCGATCCCCAGGCAAATGCCACTTCAGGGCTGGGCATCGACCCATCCTCAATTGACAAAACCCTATACCACGCAATGTTGGGTCAAGCCGGGCTAAAAAGCCTGATGGTTGACAGCGCAATTGCCTCTTTGAAGGTGATTCCTTCAAATTTGGAATTGATCGGTTTTGAAGTCGAAATGATGTCAAAGCCCAACCGTCAGCACACGCTCAAAGAACTCATCGCTGCTGTCGACAGTGCCTTTGAATACATCATTCTGGATTGCCCGCCTTCACTGACGCTGCTGACGGTCAATGCCCTGACGGCAGCCAATTCGTTGCTGATCCCCCTGCAGTGCGAGTTTTACGCCCTCGAAGGCCTCAGCCAGTTGCTGGGTACCGTCAAACGCATCAGAAAAACACTGAATCCCAAACTACAGATTGCCGGAATTCTGTTGACCATGTTCGACAGGCGCACCAATTTATCATACCAGGTTGCCGAAGAGGCTCAAAAATATTTCCAGGAGTTGGTATTTAAGACCATGATACCCAGGAACATTCGCTTGAGCGAAGCACCAAGCTTCGGTAAGCCCATATTGCTCTATGATGCGACGTCGACCGGTGCCCGCAGTTACATTGAGCTCGCCAGCGAGATTATGCAGAGATAGGGAGACGCATGCAAAAAAACAAGAAAACAAAAAAGGCAGACTCCATTCCCGTCAAGCGAAAAAAAATGGCCTTGGGCAAGGGTCTGGGAGCCCTGATTCCGGATATTGAAACCGAACCTGAAAAAAATAAGGACTATTTCTACTGCGATACCCATCTGATTCGCCCCAACCCCTTTCAACCCCGCCGTCGATTTACCGATGAAGATTTGGCAGAGCTTTCCGAATCGATCAAAACCCAGGGTATTCTCCAACCGTTGCTGGTGCGCCAAGATGAGACCGGCTATGAACTGATTGCCGGTGAAAGGCGTCTGAGGGCGGCTAAACGTGCCGGGTTAACCCAGGTGCCGGTGATATTAAAGCGGGCGAATGATGAGAAGCTGCTGGAAATGGCTATCGTTGAAAATATTCAGCGTGAAGATTTAAATCCCATTGAAGAAGCTGAAGCCTATCACCGCCTTATCACCCAGCTCAATTTAACCCAGGACCAGGCGTCCGCCCGGGTGGGCAAAAGCAGATCGGCGGTAGCAAACTTTTTGAGGCTGCGTCAACTACCGGATCAGATCAAAACCGGTATTTCCGACGGTACGCTGAGCATGGGACATGCCAGAGCGTTGCTGGGTGCCGAGACATCCACCCAACAGCTTGCGGCCTGGCGGTCGGTGGTTTCCAAAAAATTGTCGGTCAGAGAAACTGAAGCACTCATCAAACGCTTGAAAGCGCAAAAGACAAAGCCCCGGAAATCCGAAAATCGATCCGAGCAAATACATCTTGCACGCCTCGCTGAAGACCTCTCCCGTCACTTCGGCACCAAGATCATGATTAGAAAACACGGGCAAAAGGGTAAAGTTGAAATCGAATTTTACAGCGACGATGATCTTGACCGCTTAATTGATCGCCTCAGACAGATAGACAACTAAATGTTTTGGAATTTCTTCAATTTATCGGAATCAATATGCTTTTGACGGCCACTTTCTTGCTAAGCCCTATGGAATGATGGAATATTGGAATATTGAAATACTGGTTTCTTTAGACCCATCATTCCAGTATTCCAACACTCCATTATTCCAAATGTGAGTGAAGCGACCTAATTTGCATTCCTGAACAACACATATTGACGGCAGCAATGTCCATTCATATCATCATAGATGGTTACAATCTTATTCGACAATCAAACCGCCTCAGCATTTTGGATCTGCAGGATATTCAATCGGGTCGCGATGCCCTGGTAGATATGCTGGCAGCCTATAAAAAAGTAAAATCCCATCGCATCACGGTTGTTTTTGATGGAACCTCGGCCCCCCTGTTTTCACAGCAGCGGAATCGGCTTAAGGGGATCACGATCATATTCTCGCACAAAGGAGAGTCAGCGGATACCGTGATAAAAAAAATGGCCCGCAAAGAAGGGCAAGCCGCCCTGGTGGTGAGTTCAGATCAAGACATTGTCCAATCAGCGGCAGCCAGCGGCGCGGCAACGGTCAGTGCCAATGATTTTGAAAACAAACTGACGATGTCAATGGATATGGACGCTTTGCAAATCGATCGGGATGATTATGAGGGCTGGCAACCTACCACCAAAAAAAAAGGACCCAGCAGGCGAATGTCCAAGCGGCAGCGCAAAAACAGCGCGAAAATTCGGAAGCTTTGAAGATCATTATCGCCAAAACGTCGGGGTTTTGTATGGGTGTGCGCCGCGCCGTTGAAATGGTACTGGACGCACCCGATCAATCCACGAAACCGATTTATACTTACGGACCGCTGATTCACAATCCCCAGGTCCTCAATCTCTTACAATCCAAAGACATCAGGGTCCTCGATGAGATTCCCAACAGGGGTTGCGGCACCGTATTGATCAGGGCCCACGGGGTCCCGCCGACGGCCAAGCAACATCTAAAAGAAGCTGAATTTAATGTCATCGACGCAACCTGCCCGCGGGTCATAAAAGTCCAAACCATTATTCGGAAGCATGCCAAAAAAGACTACGCCGTGATTATCATCGGGGACAAAGATCATCCCGAAGTCATCGGGTTGCTTGGCTACGCACAGGACAATGGCCATGTCGTCGGTGGTATGGAAGAACTTGCAGCCCTGCCGGCCTTTGACAATGCGATAATCGTCTCACAAACCACTCAGAACGCCCGGCTCCTGGAATCCGTGATAAACTGGGCTGCTGCAAACCATCCCCACTATAAAATATACAATACCATTTGTGATTCCACTGAGCGGCGCCAGGCCGAAGTTCAAAGACTGGCGGAAGCGGTTGATGCTGTGATCGTCGTCGGCGGATACAATAGCGGCAATACC
>Ga0316196_10000264_pt1 | contig 19113 bp, 14 predicted proteins | sample Eddsed2cm_MG_FD_204938 | JGI IMG/M metagenome (GOLD analysis project Ga0316196, IMG submission 204938) | Coastal sediment microbial communities from Maine, United States - Eddy sediment 2 cm | ecosystem: Environmental > Aquatic > Marine > Coastal > Sediment | place: USA: Maine | collected... | reverse complement strand
CGCCAGGGCGCGAAACTCACGGAGGTGCTCGGCCGGCTGGAACCGCCGGCGGCAGGCGACGACGTCGCCATCACGGCCGAACCGCTCGCAAAACTGCGCAACTCCCTCGGTCGGACGTTCGACCAGGAATACGGCGGCTTCGGCAGCGCACCGAAGTTCCCGCACCCGACGACGATCGACCGGCTGCTGCGGCAGTGGCGCGACTCGGCCGGCAGTGACGACCCGGATCTCGACGCGCTCTACATGGCGACCCTGACGCTCACGCGCATGGCGGACGGCGGCCTGTTCGACCACGTCGGCGGCGGCTTCTGCCGTTACTCGGTGGACCGCTACTGGCAGATCCCGCATTTCGAGAAAATGCTGTACGACAACGGGCCGCTGCTGGCGCTGTACGCGCAGGCATTCCTCGCGACCGGCGACGAGCGTTTCGCGGCCGTCGCCAATGCAACCGCAGACTGGATGCTCGCGGACATGCAGTCGCCCGAGGGCGGCTTTTATGCCACGCGCGACGCCGACTCCGAGGGCGAGGAAGGCCTCTACTACCTGTGGACACCCGAGCAGGTCAGCGAATTGCTCGCCGAAGACGATTACCCGTTGTTCGCCAGCCGTTTCGGCCTGGACGAACCTGCCAATTTCGAGGGCCAGTGGCACCTCACCGTGCAACGGTCGATCGAGGACGTCGCGGCGACTTCCGGCGTCGCAGAGAGCGATGTGATCGACGCGATCGACCGCGGCAGGCAGGCGCTCCTCGCGGCCCGCGCCGAACGCGTTCCGCCCGGGCGCGACGAAAAACAACTGACGGCATGGAACGCGCTCGCAGTCCGCGGCCTGGCCATCGCCGGAAGCGCGCTCGAACGCGACGAACTGCTCGATGCTGCCGCCGGCGCCGTCGCTTTCATTCGCAAGACCCTGTTCGTCGACGGCCGCCTGCTGGCAAGCTACAAGGACGGCGAAGCGCGCTTTCCCGCCTATCTCGACGATCACGCCTTCCTGCTCGACGCGCTGCTGGAACTGTTGCAGGCGCAGTGGTCAACGGACCATCTGCAGTTTGCGGTCACGCTCGCCGATACGCTGCTCGAGCATTTCGAGGATGCGGACAACGGCGGTTTCTTTTTCACGGCGAACGATCACGAGGAACTCATCCACCGGCCGAAGCCGCTCGCCGATGAATCCGTACCCTCGGGCAACGGCATCGCCGCGTTCGCGCTGCAGCGGCTCGGCTTCCTGCTGGGCGAGACCCGCTACCTCGATGCCGCCGAGCGGACCTTGCGTGCCGCCTGGCGTGCCATGGACGAATACCCGCACGGCCACGTCACTTTATTGACCGCGCTCGAGGAGTACATCGAGCACCCGGAGATCATCGTCATGCGCGGCGACGCGGACGAAGTCGCGCGCTGGCGCGACGCTGCAGCAAAGCTCTACGCGCCGCGCCGTCTCGTGTTCGCGATTCCTCGCGACGAGCAATCACTCCCCGGCGCACTCGCCGACCGCGCCGCCTTGGACGGCGAGACCGTCGCCTATCGCTGTCTCGGCACGCACTGCGAACTGCCGGTCACGAGCTGGGAAACGCTCGCTGCAAACCTGTCGTAGGCGTAATCGATCGCGGGCCAGGGCCCGCTCCTACGGGCGAGACGAGCATTGTAGGAGCGGGCCCTGGCCCGCGGCCAGACTCAAACCATTCGCGGTTCGGGAACCGCTCCTACGGGGCGTAGCCGGTGAGTTCGACGTAGCCACGGCCGGTGACGGGATTACCGTCGCGTTCGCCCTCGACATCCACCGCACCTTCCCAGTAACGCACCGTTGTGAAGAGCTCCTGGTCGGCCATGACCGGCCGTATCTCGAGGAACAGGTCCTTTTCCGGCAGGCGCAGCGTCCACGCCGACGGGTAGACACCGCCCTCCGGGCTTTCCCACGTATCCGTGACCGTGATCTCGACGTCGTCGCGCTCCAGGTGGCGCGACCTACCATCCGCGTCGACCCACGTTCCGGCACTGTGTTCGTCCTGGCTGCCGTCCAGCTTCCTCAGGTTGTAGAACATCAGGTCGCTGCCGTCGGACAGCTGCAGCGCAAACCAGTCCCAGCCGAGCTGGTCCGCGCCGAGCGCGCTGGTGCTCCACTCGCGGTCGAGCCACGACAGGCCGGTGACGCGAAACTCGTCGTCGCCGAGGCGTACCGCCCCATCGGTCAGCCATCGCGTCATGGAGTAGTAATACGAGGCATTGCCCGGCTCTGCCGATTTTTGCGAGAGACCGGCATTGCCGTTCAGTACCGGCGGCTTCGCCGCGGTGAGCGCCAGGTCGACGGAAAACCCGGGGTCGGACGCCCGTAGCCGCCACTGCTCCGGCGCACGTGCTCCTGTCGCCGCGATTTCCCAGTCTTCAATCCAGACCCGGAACGGCGACACTTCTGCGCCGGCGAGCCCGAGCGCGCCCCGCGAGAAGCGTTCCGCGGCGAAAAACCGCTCCCGGTCGGCATCGGTCACTGCGAAGTGCGCGATATACACCTGGTTGCTGCGCCAGTTCGACTGCGTGGCCGGCAGATCGGACGTCAACGCAAAGCGAAATATCGTGAGCTCGAAGCCGAAGCGCCTGTCGCCGTCGGCGTCGAGATTGCCCGTCACGTACCACCACTCGTTGCGGAAGCCAGGATGCGGGCCGTGGTCGTCGGGGAATACGAACTCGCGCGGTTCGATCGCCTTTTCAAAACCGGCATCGCCGTCGCCGCCCAGCAGCTCGGACAGCCGGGACTCCGGCCCTGCCGCTTCGTCCGCGACCAGCGTGAGCGGCAGAAAAAACGCCACCAGCGGGACCAGCCAGTCTGTACGTGGGGCTGCCATCTACTCCTCCCGCATCGCGATGGCCGGCTGGCTCCGCGCCGCACGAATGGCCGGATAAATGCCGGCGAGGAGTGCTGCCCCGATGGCGAAAACGATCGCCGACAGGAGGATACCCGGGGCAACCGACATGTCGATCTGCCAGCCGAACGCGCGGCGATTGATGACCTCGATCAGCACGTAGGCCATCATGATCCCGAGCGGCACGGCGGCAATGCCGCTCAGCAGGCCGATTACGGCGGTCTGGGTCGTGATCATCGAGCCGAGCTGCAGAGGCGTCATGCCCAGCGCGCGCAATACCGCGAGTTCGCGGCCGCGTTCGAGCTGCAGTGCCAGCATCGCTCCCAGGATGCCGATGAACGCGACGCCGACCGCAAGCCAGTAAAGCACGTCCGTGATGATGAACGTGCGATCGAAGATTTCCAGCGACAGCTCCCGGATGCGCGCATTGGAGTTGAAGCGGATTTCCTGCCTGCCATCGCTGAACTCGCCGATGCGCGCCATGATCGCCTCGGGGTCGGCGTCATCGGCCAGGTAAAGACCGATCGAATCCACGCGGTCGTCGTCGAAGTGCCGGTCGTAGACGTTGCGGCTCATCAGCATCGCGCTCGCATTGATGTCGTAGCTCTGGTAGATGGCCGCCACCTCGAACGCACGCGGCCCGCGGTCCGTCGGCAGCTGCAGGATATCCCCGCGCGAGACCTCGTGCTGGTACGCGTACGGCTCGGACACGAGCACGACGTCGTCCCGCTCCCACAGAGGCCATACCTCGTCCGGTTCCGCGTCGATGATCTCGGTGCCGGCATAACCGCCCGGCGCCATCCGGATGGCGATCAGCTGCGTCCGGCCGCCGGCGTCTTCCAGCTGCACCCGCCGGCTGGTACTGAACGATTCGACGCCGTCGAGCGCCGCGATGTCATCGAGCAACTGCGGGTCGAGCGTCCCCCGCTGCACGCCCGCGTAGATGTCCGCCTGCAGCGTCTGCTGCAGCCACTCGTCGACCGAACCGCGGAAACTGTCCACCATGACGCTCACGCCGATCGTTGCGGAAACGGCCACGGCCAGCGCGACGATCGCCACGCCGGTACGGCTCAGGCTCTCGCCGATCCCGGCGACCGCCATGCGCGCCAGCATGCCGCCGATGCGCGCCGCGGGCGCTGCGAGCAGCGCCGAGGCAGTCCTGACGGCAAGCGGCATGCACAGTGCAAAACCGAAGATCAACAGGAAAACGGCGAACAGCCCCGCGACCAGGCTGCGGCCCGACAGTATCAGCACCGCCACCGCAATCAGCATGGTCACCAGCCCCGACAGCGCAACTCGCGGCAACAACTGGCCGGTGCGGCGCTCCAGCGACGAGCGCGTCATGGCGAGCCGCGGCGGGAATGACATAGCCTCGATAGCCGGCACCGCCGCAGCCGCGAGCGAGGCGCCCACGCCGGCCGTGATCCCCTTCGCGATCGACACCGGGCTGATCGCCACGTCGGTGACATTGAGCCGGAAATACAGGTCGTTGATGGACTGCGAGACGAGCAACAGCAAGCGCTCGCCGAGCAGGATACCGATCGCGACGCCGAGCACCGACGCAATGGTCCCGACCACGGCAGCCTCGCCGAGGATGAGCGAAAACATGCGGCCGCGCGTCACGCCGAGCGCGCGGAGGCTGCCGATGAGGGAACGCCGCTGCAAAACGGAGAAGCTCACGCTGTTGTAGATGAGGAACAGGCCCACGAGCAGGGCCAGCAGGCTCATTGCGGCCAGGTTCGTCATGAACGCGGCACTCATCTCCGCTGTGGTTCGCGTCCGGCCGGCGGCAGTCAGGACGCGGTGACCGTCCGGCAGGGCACGCTCGAGGCGGGCCAGTGCCGCATCATCGCCGTCTTCGATACGGGCATCTATGCGCGTCAGCCAGCCGATGCTGTCAAGCCATTCCTGCGCCGTTGCGATGTCCGCAACGAGCAGGTTTTGCAGCCCCGTATCGTCGTCCTCGCCGAACGTGCCGATCAGTATGGCCTCGTGCGTCCGGCCGTTGGCGCGCACGTCGAACGCATCGCCCGGCTGCAGGCCGAGTTCGCCGGCCGTGGATTGCGACAGGGTTACGGCGCCGGGCCGCGTCAGGAAATCGCGGAACAGGGACTCGCCCGGCGTGGCGTCATCGCCGGCGGTTTGCGCCTGTCCCGTGAACGCCCTCATCGCCTGTTCGGCGAAAAGATCGACGCCCATGACCGTAAACGAGGCTTCGTCGACGATAGCGGTTCCTTCGACGATGGGCGCAATATCGCGGATGCCCTGCTCCACCCGCAGCCGGACGTACACGGACTCGTCGATACCGCGCGGGCCGCCGACGACCTGGTGCGTCGCCTCACCGGTCACGGTATCCATCGACAGCAGGAATGCCTTGCGGGCGCTGGCATTGGCAAGGTCGACCGCGACAATGACGGCCACGCCGATTCCAATGCCGAGCAGCGCCAGCGCGAGCTGCAGCGGATGCCTGACCAGGTAGCCGACGTTGGCGCGAAGCGTTACCGGGATCATCGGCTATCGCGAACCTGAGCAGGCGTAGCCAGCTTGCCGCCGTGGATTTCGATCTCCCTGTCGCACACCGCGGCGACTCGCGCGCTGTGCGTGGCGATCAGCATGGTGCCGCCGCGTTCGCGCACGAGCCTGTCGAGCAGGGCGAGCACGATGTCCGCCGTACTGTCGTCGAGATTGCCGGTCGGCTCGTCGGCGATTACGACCGCGGGCTCGTGGCACAGCGCACGCGCAATCGCGACGCGCTGCTGCTCCCCACCCGACAACACGTCGGGATAACTGTCTGCGCGATCGGCAAGACCAACGGCTTCGAGGAGCTCCTCGATTCTCTCCTGCGACTCGCGCGGCGGCACGCCGTTGAGTTCGAGCACAAGTCGGATGTTATCTGCGACGTCGAGCGTCGGCACGAGGTTGAAAGCCTGGTACACGAAGCCGATGTGCTCGCGCCGGAACAGCGTCCTGTCACGCTCGGAAAGACCGGTGAGGTCGACGCCGGCGACGACGACACGGCCGGCGTCCGGCGTGTCGATGCCGCCCACCAGGTTCAGCAGCGTCGATTTGCCCGAGCCGCTGCGGCCGCGCACGGCGATCGTCTCCCCGCTCAGGAAATCGGCGCTGACGTCATCCAGGACGCGATGCTCGCGGCGCCCCTCGCTGAACGATTTGCTGAGGTGCCGCAGGCTGATCTCAGTTGTGGCGGTCATTTCGCGGTTCCGCTGCCCATTTCGTATATCCCTTACATGCCGCAGTGAGCCGATAGCATATATTTTTGGCGTGAACTTAACGCAATTTCCTTGAAATGGCGGTCCAAACCATCTATCAAGTACGTTCCAGCGGCAGAATGCCGCTAATTTTGGCAAGCGATTATCTTGAACACGGCGACCGATAACAGCAAACGATCGCGTCCGGCGACCGGCCGGTTGCTCGCCGTGCTCGGCGTTTTCTGGCTGAACCTGTTGGTCGCGCCGTGCGCGCTCGCGTTCGGAAGCGAGCACGATTGTCCGCACTGCCCGCCCGAGCACGCCGCTGAAATGGCCGCCCATCATGGGCACCACGAAGCCATGGCCGGCACCGGTTGCGACGCGTTGACGTCGGACTGTGACGACATCGGGACATACGCTCATGAAGGCCGCACTGCCCAGCTCAAGCTGAAAGACAATGCGGAACCCGTCTCGATGGCGCCCTACGCATTTCCGGAAGCGCCACTGGATACTGTCGGTTTCACTACGACAGCCGCCGAACCACCCGAGATCGTCAGGGTCTCGCCACCGCTTCACCTGCTGAACTGCGTATTCCTGATTTAGACAGCCCTCCGTTGTAGACCGTTTTCGTTTCGGTTTTCACCGCAGGAGTTTGTCTGATGTTTTTCCATTTCGGGTATCGACCCGACACCTTGTACCGCCGCGTCGCCGTTCTCGCGCTGCTGGTTCTGCCGTTTGCGCAAGCAAGCGCGCAGCACGATATTCCGCTGACGATCGCAGAGGCCGAGAAACTGGCGCTCGCTTCCGAGCCCGGCCAGCAATCGCTGCGCGCACGTGCTGCGTCGCTCGAGGAGCAGGCCGTCGTGGCCGGCGCCCTCCCCGACCCCATGCTCCGCGTGGGCCTCAACAATTACCCGATCCAGTCGGGCGGCTTCACGACCGAAGGCATGACGAATGCGGGCGCCGTGTATCGCCAGGCCTTTCCGCGCGGCGACACGCGTTCGCTCAGCGAGCGTAAATTCAACCGCCTCGCCGATGCGCAGACGCGGGAAGCCGATGCACGCGGCGACGACGTGCTGGCGGCGGCCCGGGTCGCGTGGCTGGACCTCTACTACTGGAGCAGGGCCGGCGAACTCGTGCGTGAATCGCGGCCCTTCTTCGACGACCTCGCCACGATCACGCGCTCGCTGTATGCGGTCGGACGGCGTAACCAGCAGGACGTGCTGCGCGCCGAGCTGGAGCTGAGCCGGCTGGACGACCGCCTGATAGACATCGAACGGCAACAACTGCGTGCCCGCGCACAGCTCCGCGAATGGATCGGCGACGAGGCCGGACGCCGTGTCGCCGATAAACTCCCGCAGTGGGACGACGCGCCGCCGCTCGAGGACCTGCTTGCGGCTCTGCGCGCACACCCGGCGCTGCAGGCGGCTGATGCGCGAATCGCGGCCCAGGATACAGGCGTGGAACTCGCAGAGCAGCGGTCGAAACCGGGCTGGTCGCTCGACGTGGGCTACTCGTATCGCAACGGCTATCTGCCGAGCGGAGATCCGCGCTCCGATTTCGTCACCGTCGGCGTTACGGTCGACCTGCCGTTCTTCCGCAGCAAGTCCGTCGACAGCACGCTGTCCGCTGCCCTGCAGGATCGCACTGCCGCGCTCGCCGAGAAGGAACGCCTGCGGCGCTCGCTGGAAAGCCGCCTCGCCGCGGAATACGCGCGCTGGCAGGAACTGTCGCGCCGGCTGGACCTGTATGAGGAACGCATTCTCGTGCAGGCCGGGGACCACGCACAGGCTGCTCTGCTCGCCTACCAGAACGATCGCGGCGATTTCGCCGACGTCATGCGCGGCTATATCGACGACCTGAACACCCGGATCGACTACGTACGACTGAATGTCGAGCGCGAACAGGCGTATGCCATGCTCGCGAACCTCGGAGGAATACCCCGATGAACAGTAAAGCTATTTGGATCATTTTCCTGGTTGCGGCGGCCGTCAGCGGCTTTTTCGCCGGCCGCATCGGCGCTCCCGGCGGCAACGGCGGCCCCGCCGCATCCGGCGACAGCGGCGAACGCGAAATCCTCTACTGGGCAGCCCCGATGGACGCGAACTACCGGCGTGACGAGCCCGGCAAGTCACCGATGGGCATGGAGCTCGTGCCGGTCTACGCGGACGAGGTCGACAGCCAGCCCGGTACCGTGAAGATCGACCCGACCGTGGTCAACAACCTCGGCGTGCGTACGGCAAAAGCGGAGCGCGGCGAACTCTCGCGGCACATCGATACCGTCGGCTACGTGCAGTTCGACGAAGATACCCTGCACCACGTGCATACGCGCGTCGACGGCTGGATCGAGAAGCTCGCAACCAAGGCGACCGGGGACCCGGTCGAAAAAGGACAGCTGCTGTTCGAGCTTTACTCGCCCACGCTCGTCAACGCGAAACAGGAGTTCCTGGCCGCATTGCGCAGTAATAACACGGTGCTGCTGCAGGCCTCCCGTGAGCGCCTCATGGCGCTGGGCGTCACAGAGAGCCAGATTGCTCAGCTCCAAAAAGACCGCACGGCCGGGCAGCGGGTGCGCGTGTACGCCGAGACAGACGGCGTCATTGCCCACCTCGCCGTTCGCGAAGGCATCTTCGTCACGCCGGCGAACGAGGTCATGTCCATTGCCGAACTGGACAAGGTCTGGGTGCTCGCCGAAGTCTTCGAGCGCGAAGCGGCCTGGGTCAAACCCGGCCAGATGGCCATGGTGGAGCTCGACTACCTGCCCGGGAAGATGTGGCACGGCACGGTCGACTACGTATACCCGGAACTCGACCCGAAGACCCGGACGCTCACCGTGCGCATCCGCTTCGACAACGAGGACGAGATGCTGCGCCCGAACATGTTCGCCCGCGTGACGATACACGCAAAAGATACGGGACCGGTCGTGCACGTGCCGCGCGAAGCCGTCATTCGCGGCGGTAACATCGACCGCGTCGTGGCCGTGCTGGGCGAAGGCCGCTTCAGGTCCCGCCCGGTTACGCTCGGCATCGAATCGGGTGACCGGGTCGCCATTCGCTCGGGCCTCGAAGCGGGCGAAGAAGTGGTGGTGTCCGGGCAGTTCCTGATCGACTCCGAGTCGAACATCGAGGCCGCGCTTGCGCGCATGGACGCAGAGGACATGGAGATACCCTCCGACCAGGGTGAGATGGACCACAGCCAGATGGACCACGACGAGACCGATAAAAGTGAGATGGACCACAGCCAGATGGAGCACGGTCAATGATCACGGCTATCATCCGCTGGTCGATCGCGAATCGCTTTCTCGTGGTCCTGCTGACGCTGCTGCTGACCGCCTGGGGCATCTATTCCGTGCGCCAGACGCCGGTCGACGCCTTGCCGGACCTGTCCGACGTACAGGTCATCATCAAGACCTCATTCCCGGGGCAGGCGCCGCAGGTCGTCGAGGACCAGGTGACCTACCCGCTGGCCACGGCGATGCTGTCCGTGCCCAAAGCGCTGTCGGTGCGCGGCTACTCGTTTTTCGGCGACTCCTACGTCTACATCATTTTCGAGGACGGCACCGACCTCTACTGGGCGCGGTCCCGGGTACTCGAGTACCTCAGCCAGGTCTCTGGACAGCTGCCTGAAAACGCGAAACCGGCGCTCGGGCCCGACGCCACCGGGGTCGGCTGGATATTCCAGTACGCCCTCGTGGACAGGACCGGCCGGCACGACCTGTCGGAGCTCCGCAGCCTGCAGGACTGGTTCCTGAAGTACGAGCTGCAAACCGTACCGGGTGTCGCCGAGGTGGCAACCGTCGGCGGCATGGTGCGCCAGTACCAGGTCGTGGTGGATCCCGACAAGCTGCGCGCCTTCGGCATCCCGTTGTCGCGGCTCAAGACCGCGATCCGCAACGGCAACCAGGAGACGGGCGGCTCCGTCGTCGAGATGGGCGAAGCCGAGTACATGGTCCGCGCGACCGGCTACCTGCAGAACCAGGAGGACCTGGCCCACATTCCCCTCGGCGTGAACGAACAGGGAACGCCGCTGGTGCTTGCCGACGTCGCCGAGATCAGGCTCGGCCCGCAGATGCGCCGCGGCATCGCCGAGCTCGACGGCGAAGGCGAAGTCGTCGGCGGCATCATCGTCATGCGCTGGGGCGAGAATGCCTCGAAGACGATCGACCTCGTCAAGGCGCGGCTCACCGAGCTCGAGCGCAGCCTGCCCGAGGGCGTAGAGATCGTCGTGACCTACGACCGGTCGGACCTGATCGATCGTGCCGTGGACACGCTGCAGGGCAAGCTCGTCGAGGAGTTCCTCGTCGTCGCGCTCGTCTGCGCCGTGTTCCTGTTCCACCTGCGCTCGTCGGCGGTTATTTTCTTCAGCCTGCCGGTGGGCATCCTCGTGGCGTTCATCGTCATGCACCTGCAGGGCATCAACGCGAACATCATGTCGCTGGGCGGTATCGCGATCGCTATCGGCGCAATGGTCGACGCGGCGATCGTGATGATCGAGAACGTGCACAAACACATCGAGAAGGAACCGCTCACCGACGACAACCGCTGGCGCATCATGCAGGAGGCGGCGACAGAGGTCGGTCCGCCGCTGTTCTTCTCGCTACTGATCATTACGCTCAGCTTCCTGCCCGTATTCACGCTCGAGGCGCAGGAAGGCCGCCTGTTCGCACCGCTTGCCTTCACCAAGACCTATGCAATGGCGGCAGCCGCCGGCCTGTCGATCACGCTGGTGCCGGTGCTCATGGGCTACTTCATCCGCGGCAAGATCGTCCGGGAGGATAAAAACCCGATCAACAGGGGTTTGATCGCGGCTTACCGGCCGATCATCAACCTGGTCATCCGCGCACCGAAGGCGACGCTTGTCGTCTCACTGCTGATACTCGTCGTCGGCCTCTGGCCCGCCACGCGTCTCGGTTCCGAGTTCATGCCGCCGCTCGATGAGGGCGACCTGATGTACATGCCCACGACATACCCGGGTGTCTCCATCGACAAGGCGCGCGAGATCCTGCAGCAAACCGACAAGATGATCCTCTCCGTACCCGAGGTGAAGCAGGTTTTCGGCAAGATCGGCCGCGCCGAGACCGCGACGGACCCGGCGCCGCTGACCATGATCGAGACGGTCATCCAGCTCAAGCCGCGCGAGGAATGGCGCGCAGGGATGACGCCGGAAGGTCTGCGCGCCGAACTGGACCGCGTCGTGCAGTATCCCGGGCTCACGAACGCCTGGGTGATGCCGATCAAGACACGCATCGACATGCTGGCGACGGGTATCAAGACGCCGGTCGGTATCAAGGTGGCAGGACCCGATCTCAAAGTGATCGAAGGCATCGGGCAGGAACTCGAGGACGTGCTCGCAAACGTCGAGGGCACCGCCTCGGTGTATTCGGAACGCGTTGCAGGCGGCCGTTACATCGACGTCGATATCGACCGCCAGCGCGCCTCGCGCTTCGGCCTCAATATTGCCGAGATCCAGGACGTCGTGCGCTCCGCGGTCGGCGGCATGAACGTCACGCAGACGGTCGAGGGCCTCGAGCGCTATCCCGTCAACCTTCGTTATCCGCAGCGCGTGCGCGATTCGGTGGAGCAGCTCAAGCTCCTGCCGATCGTTACGCCGCAGGGCGCCCGCATCGCGCTCGCGGACGTCGCCGAGGTCAAGGTCGTCGACGGGCCGCCCGTCATCAAGAGCGAGAACGCGCGGCTGAACGGCTGGATTTACGTGGACATCAGCGGCCGCGATCTCGGCTCGTACGTCGCGGAAGCGCAGCGCGTGGTTGCAGACGAGATCGAGCTGCCGACGGGCTACTCCCTTGCCTGGTCCGGCCAGTACGAATACATGGTGCGCGCGCAGGAGCGGCTCGCCGTCGTCGGCCCGGTCACGCTCGCCATCATTGCGCTGCTGCTGTACCTGAATTTCCGCCGCTTTCCCGAGGTCGCGATCATTCTCGGCACATTGCCCATGGCGCTCATCGGCGGCCTATGGCTGCTCTATCTGCTGGGATACGACCTTTCGGTGGCCGTTGGCGTGGGCTTCATCGCGCTCGCGGGCGTCGCCGTCGAGATCGGGGTCGTCATGCTCGTGTACCTGAACCAGGCGATAAGGCGGCACATGGCCGATGCGCAGGCTGCCGGCCGCTCCCTGTCATTTGGTGACGTGCAGCAAGCCGTCATCGACGGTGCGCTGTTGCGCGTTCGGCCGATCATGATGACCGTGGCAGCAATCATCGCGGGCCTGCTGCCGATCATGCTGGGCAGCGGTACCGGCTCCGAGGTGATGCGGCGCATCGCGGCACCGATGGTCGGCGGCATGGTCAGTGCGACGATACTCACCCTGATCGTCATCCCGGCCCTGTTCCTGATCTGGCGCAGCCGGGGCATCGCTCGTGAGCCGGCACAGGAGGAACACATCTAATGAATATCAAGCGTATTACGGCGATCGTGCCGATAGAGATGTTGCAGCCGCTCGAGAACTACATGCGTGCCTGTGGCGTCCCGGGCGTTACCGTGGAAACCGTCCGCGGGTACGGCGAACACCCGAACTATTTCCGCAAGGACCTGATGAAGAACAACGCCAAGCTGGTCCTGTACACGGTCGAGGACAAAGTGGATGAGATTGTCGACGCGATGGCAGCGTGCGCCCGCGAATGCGGCATAGAGACAGGGATAGTCGCCGTGGACAGCGTTGACCGGCTGCTCCACCTGGGCGACGGCAGCCACGTGCCGCCCGCATTTTTGCATGAATGATTTAAGAAAGAGGCTCGTGTTGTCGCCGACGTTGCATGATGGAACTACAGCGCGTACCGGGTGTCTGTTAGAAGTGACTACTCGGGTAGGTATGCATGCGGATGGACTGGTGACTCGGTCGCCGCGAGAGTATCGATACAGGAGATCATGAACGTACTGGCCACAACTCGGAACATCCGCGATCGGGGCGCGCGTAGCGCCCTGACGCTGGGGCTCCTTGCGTGGCTCGGTTTCCTGTTGCAGCCCTGCGCGATGGCTGCACCGCTGGCCGGAATCGTCGACGCGGGCGACGGGGTCGAACTGACAGTCGTCACGCATCACGGTCCGAACCTCCCTGCGGAACAATGCCTGCACTGCGTAGACGATGCCTCGACCGGCAACCTGTTGCCGCAGAGCTGCGACGATTCTGCAGCCTCGAGTCATTCGCCCGCGGCAAAATCGTTCGACCCGGGCGGAGACGGCTGGAGCCCGGCCGTTTCGGTCGTAATCACTCCCGACTCACTGCGAAACATCGCCCGATTGCAGGCCGCCCCCCGTGCGGAAAACCTGCCTCGACCGGTCTCACTCACGATCGCCTACCGCGTGTTCCTGGAATAACCGCGGCAAGACAATCCCCAGACAGTTTTCGGCAAGAGACCCGGGACGCAGGCCGATGGGCCACGCGTCCGCAACAGCCGAAGACTGAACCACATGCGCATTATTAACGCGCAACCATCGAATATCGGGAAGCGCCAGTCAGCGCTTCCGGGAGTACCAAAATGAGAACACTGATTGTAATTGTTACAGCTACCACACTGCTTGCGGCCGGCTCACTCTGGTCGCAGGAAACGGACCCGGCGCGGCAGATCGCAGAAGCCTGGCAGGCAGAACAGGATCAGCGAGCTGAACGGGAACAACGCCTCAACGAACTGATGACCGTAATGGCCGAGGAAATGGAGGCGATTCACCAGGCAAACGACCGAGGCGAGCGGCAGCAGATACTGGCCAAACACCGCGAGCACATGCACGAGGCCATGGACCTCATGCGCGATCTCGGCGGCACGCACATGCGTGAAGTAACCAGGCAGCACCTCGCGCCGTATAGTGCGATGCACCACTCGCCAGGGATGGCGGGCACCATGATGCCTTCCCGCCCGCGGGAGGACCTGAGCGATGCCACACGGCTCAACGACCTGGAAACACGCGTCGACATGATGCAGATCATGCTCGAGTCGATGCTGACCGAGGATGTCGGTAGCTAAGTGCCTGTGTCACCTGGCCGCGCGCTCCGGTGCGCGGCCGGGTGACTCTACAGCGCAGCTTCTTCCAGGAATATCTGATCAAGCGAACTGACGACGATATGATCGAGCTCAGCGAAAACCCGGGCCTTGTAACCCGAATCGAAAACGGCTGGATGCACGTGAAGGTGCCCGTCGGATCGGGCTGCGGCGCCTGTGCCATCAAGTCTCAGTGCACATTCAGCGGGCCCAATAGCGCCTATCGCACGTTTCGTGTTCGCCAGGTGCCCGACTGTCGCGTGGGCGACCGGATTCTCGTTCATGTGCCAACCAACGTGCTCGGCGTAACAGGAATCGTCCTGGTCGGGCTGCCGGTAGCGATGATCCTGGCGGGCTACTGGCTGATCCAGAACTGGCTGCAATTCCCGTACGCGACGCCGCTGCTGTGGCTGACCGGGATTGTCGTCTGGCTCGTTGCACTGTTTGCGGCCAACAGGTGGGTGGATCGCTCTGCACGATTCAGCGAACGAATCACGCCCGTCAAAGGTAACCCTCAATGATTTTTTTACCTGCCACGTCTTTGAAAAGATCCATTGTCGCCCCAACTACTGAACCCAAAGGGAGTATTCCAATGAACTATCGAATCGCACAGTCGGCCCCGGCGGTATTCGCCCTGTTCCTGATTTCCGGTTGTGGCGGCGGCAGCTCCGCGGAAACACCAGCGCCACCACCCGCCGCGACGACCGGCACGATCAGCGTCTCGATCACCGATGACCCGTGGCACGATGCCGAATCCGTCGTGCTGCACATCACCGCGATGGAGTTTCATCACAGTGACGGCACCGTTTTCCCGGCCGACATGCCCGGCGGCCCGATGGATGTCGACATGATGCAGCTGCAGAACGGTGTCGCACACGGCCTCATCGGCGATCACGAACTTCCCGCCGGCCAATACAACGGGATGCAGCTCCAGGTGGACCTGGACCGCTCGTACATCGATCGGCGCGATACTGGCGGACGGCACGGCATGCGCATGGGTCCGGGAGCCGGTGACGGGCTCGAGGTTCAACAGCAATTCCGCGTCGAACCGGGCCAGCACGTCGAATTCATGCTCGATTTCGACCTTCGCAGCGGCCTGCAGCACCGGCACGGGGGGATGATGGGTGACCAGTTCGAACTGCACGACGCCATGCGGCTCATCCGCATGGACCACGCGGGCGGGCTCGTCGGCAACGTCGACCCCGCGCTGATCGATGTCAACCATCCCGACTGCGATCCGGCCGATGGCGGCAACTGGATGTACGTGTTTCCCGGCGACGCCGAGGCACCGGACGATATCGCTGATGTCGAATCCGACGGTGTGCCGGGGCCGATCGCAACCGACCGCGTTGAAATGAACCCCGGAACGGGCGCTCACGAGTATCATTTCGGCTATCTTCCGGAAGGCACGTACCGCGTGGCCTTCACCTGCTCGGGTGAGTGGGACGAGTCGGGCGACGACGACTATCCGTCCGACCCTGACGGAGAATTCGATTTTCAGCACTTCTCCGGCCCGGTTGAAATTACAGCCGGCCAGGTGCACCAGCACGATCTCTAGCGCACACTAACAGTTGTTGAGCAGGCACCCCGACGAGTTTATGGACAATCACGCCAAAGACGAACACGCACACGGTCACAGCTGCTGTCACTCAGCGGCTTCCGACGAACCCATCCCTGCCGGCAAGTACGATCTCGTGCCTGCCGGCTACGAGGGCATGGTCTACACCTGCCCGATGCATCCCGAGGTGCGCGACGTGCGCAACTCCGGCTGTCCTGTTTGCGGCATGGCGCTGGAGCCCGAAGGCATTGTCGTCGGGGAAGAAGACACCTCCGAGCTCGACGACATGCGGCGGCGGTTCTGGATCAGTGCGGTGCTCACTCTGCCGCTGTTCGTCTATGCCATGGGCGAGGTCATTCCCGGCCAACCACTGGCGAACATCGTGCCGACTCGCTGGGCGCAGGTTCTGCAGCTGGTGCTCGCAACCCCGGTCGTGTTGTGGGGCGGCTGGCCATTCTTCGTGCGCGGCGTGCAGTCGGTACGCACCTGGAACCTGAACATGTTCACGCTGATCGGGCTCGGCGTCAGCGTGGCGTTCGGCTACTCGCTCGTGGCCATGCTGGCCCCCGGCGTCTTCCCGGACGCTTTCCGCAACGTGGATGGTCAGGTAGCCGTCTACTTCGAGGCCGCCGCGGTAATCACGACGCTCGTATTGCTCGGCCAGGTGCTGGAACTCAAGGCACGCAGCCAGACGTCCGGTGCCATCCGGGCGCTGCTCGAGCTCGCACCGCCGACGGCACAGCGCATCGCCGACGACGGCAGCGAAGAAGAAGTGTCGCTCGACGACGTGTCCGAGGGCGACCGCCTGCGCGTGCGGCCGGGCGAAAAGATCCCCGTCGATGGGGAAGTACAGGAAGGTCACAGCAGCATCGACGAGTCGATGATCAGCGGCGAACCGATCCCTGTCGAAAAAAGTACCGGGGACACGGTTATCGGCGGCACCGTGAATGGCACGGGCGGCTTCATTATGGTTGCCACAAAGGTTGGCGACGACACGGTTCTTTCACAGATCGTGCGAATGGTCGCGGAAGCGCAGCGCAGCCGGGCGCCTATCCAGCGCCTCGCCGACGTCGTCGCCGGATGGTTCGTGCCGGCGGTCGTCATTACCGCAATTGTGACGTTTATCGTGTGGGGCCTGGTGGGGCCGCAGCCGGCGATGGCGTACGCCATCGTCAATGCCGTGGCCGTGTTGATCATCGCGTGTCCCTGCGCGCTCGGTCTCGCTACGCCCATGTCGATCATGGTCGGCACGGGCAAAGGCGCGCAGAACGGCATCCTGATCAAGAATGCCGAAGCGCTCGAGGGCTTCGAGAAAGTCGACACGATCGTCGTCGACAAGACCGGTACGCTGACGGAAGGTCATCCCGAGCTCGTAATGGTGACCCCTTTCGGCGATTTCTCGGAAGACTCGTTGCTTGGGCCGGCGGCGTCGGTCGAGACGGCCAGCGAGCACCCGCTCGCAGCCGCGATCGTCAGGGGCGCGAAAGAACGCTCACTGGAGCTTGAAAACCAGAAAGGTTTTCAGTCAGTGACAGGGCAAGGTGCGAAAGCCGAGGTAACCGGCACGCAGGTCGCAGTCGGCAACGAGAAGCTGATGCGGGAGATTGGAGCCTGGGACGAAGAACTCGGTTCGAAGGCCGACGAATTCCGTAAACAGGGCCAGACGGTCATGTTCGTCGCGGTGGATGGCAAGCTGGCTGGACTGCTGGGCGTTGCCGATCCGATCAAGAAAACGACGGTGGAGGCCATCCGGGAGTTGCATGCCGCGGGACTGAAAGTCGTGATGATGACGGGCGACAATGCAGCAACGGCCGAAGCAGTCGCGCGCGAGATCGGGATCGATGAAGTGCACGCAGGCGTGTCGCCCGAGGACAAGAGCCGCGTGGTTCGCGAGCTGCAGGAGGCGGGCTCGGTCGTCGCCATGGCCGGCGACGGCATAAACGATGCGCCTGCCCTTGCCCAGGCGGACATCGGCATCGCGATGGGCACCGGCACAGACGTCGCAATCGAGAGTGCCAGCGTAACGCTCGTACGAGGCGACCTGCTCGGCGTCGCAAAGGCGCGCAACCTGAGTCGCGCGACGATGAAGAACATTCGGCAGAACCTGTTTTTCGCGTTCGCCTACAACACGGCCGGCGTGCCAATTGCGGCCGGTATTCTCTACCCGTTCTTCGGCTTGCTGCTCAGCCCGATGTTTGCCGCTGCAGCGATGAGCCTGAGTTCGGTGTCCGTAATCGGCAATGCCTTGAGGCTGAGGAATATCGAGCTTTAGAAACGGAGTGCGGCGGGCAATGCCCGCCGCCTGTTATCAAATCCGCCGACCTTCAGTCACGAATCTTCCCGGACCGGATGTTCCTGGTCACGTACACACGGGCATCGTCGCATTCGTCTATGTCGCCGAAGATCTCCCTGGATGCATCGCGTCCGCCTTCATTGGCGAAGTTTTCGACATCGGATCCAACCTCTTTAAAATCCGGGTAAGCAAACACGACTTTGTAGTCAAACTCGGCATCACCGCCACCGAACATCGGCATCCAGTGGTAGTAGGCAGCCTTCGATCCCGACTTCGCCAGGTAATCCACCCATTTCAGCTCTGCTGCCTTGATGTCGGCGTACCTTTGCCCCTCGTTGAGCTCGCAGTCCATCATGGTGATGAAACCTGACGCGGGCGCATTGCCACCCTGAGGCGCTTTATACATGGCAGACGAATACGCCACGTGCGCACCGCAATCGACAACCTCTGCGAATGCCGCTCCCAGTTCCTGGCCATTCGTGACCCAGTTCTGCAACCCTTCTCCCATGGCATTTCCATCGCGGAAAGCGCCCAGCCAGAGAATGTCGAAGTCCTGTTCGCTGGTGTAGAAGAATGGCGTAAGCAACCAGGCAGAATAATCGTCCATGCCGCTGTCATCCGCGTACTTGTTCCATCGCTCGACGACCTTGGCGAGGTCCGCGTTGTCCTTTCCTTCCTGGAATTTGCAGGCATACAGCTCGACAGGCACTATCTTTCCCATACCATCGGCACTGACCTGGGCCAAACCCGGCGCGGAGGCCAGCAGCAACCCGGCAACGGCCGAGTACGTTACGATTTTAAGACGGTTCATGATTTTCCCCAATGATGATAGTTATTGTTGTATGGCCGCTCGGATAACAAAGTCACGCTTTGTAGCGACCTTGGCTTTAAGTATATAGGAAGGAACGCTTCGAGGGCGCAATATGGCCAGCCGCGCCTTGCAGGCCTTACTCTTTCTTTTGGTAGCTCACTACCTGGTGTTCGCCATGCAAATTGTAGAAAGTGTTGCCTGTGGCGAGCCACTCCTTAAAGCCCCCATCAAGATCAACGACATTCTTGTAACCCATATCCTTCAGAGTGAGCGTGGCCAGAGCTGACCGACCACCGGTACGGCAGTAGAGAACAATTCTCGAATCCGGGTCTTTGATGAGATCCTGGATGTAGTACTCCAGTTTCCCGCGAGGGAACCATCGGGCTCCCTGAATA
>Ga0316196_10000263_pt1 | contig 19133 bp, 20 predicted proteins | sample Eddsed2cm_MG_FD_204938 | JGI IMG/M metagenome (GOLD analysis project Ga0316196, IMG submission 204938) | Coastal sediment microbial communities from Maine, United States - Eddy sediment 2 cm | ecosystem: Environmental > Aquatic > Marine > Coastal > Sediment | place: USA: Maine | collected... | reverse complement strand
CGAACAGGCAGCCCGGTAAGTATAATAACTACAATAATTATGGGCCTGCTGATCACGCAAAGGGTCAAACAGCGCCTGTCGTTATCCAGCCAATTATCGTCAGCCCTGTGGCACAGCCAACAACGACTCAGAATGGTGCCAGCGAGCCATATCAATACCCCGCCGTCGTTAACCCGCCTGTAACCCCCCCTGCTGCAGTGAATGCAGAGCCGGCGACAGCTGATGATTATGCTTATAGTGACCAGTCAACGGGAAACGATAATTCACTATATGGAAAATGGCAGGGTATAAACGGTGAATATATGGAACTGGGGAGCAGCCAGTTTCATTTGCGTTCCGGTGAGACAGACCTGCAGGGAACATACCAGTTAAAGAACAGTATTCTTAAGGCAGAAATACCGAATCGAGCTGAGCCTGTTTACATGCAATATCGCTTAACTGATGGATATTTGATGTTCATGTCCGAAGATGGGCAGAAAATGCTGTTCCGCCGCCTGCCATAAGCGGTGTGCCAATACAGAAGTGCCTATGGTCGGCCAAGATCCACTTCAAACATTTCCTTGTTGTAGCCGTGAACTGAGTCGTGTGCTCGGATAGAAACTGTTTTAACGTTTTGAGGAATCTGCACACCTGAAAGGCTGCGGGTAAAAGGCTGTTCGTTGACATGCGGGTGCGCAAGCACGCGTTTGCCGAGGACATCACCTGCTGGTGATACCACTTCCCAGCCATCGGCATAGTGGTCCCATCCGCTATCAGCATGTTCCAGGGTGACATCAAAGCGAAAGCTGCCGTTATTATTAGTGACACTGACATCAATAATCCTGGCCTGACCGGCAACAGCGGTGCTGGAGTATGACAGTAGTATTGTTATCAAAAGCCCAACGATATATTTGCTCATGTTGCCTTTCTCAGGGTGCTGGAGGTTATGGAGATACTTCCATCTCTATCGTTCCAGAGACAGTGACATCAAGTGTCGTAATACCAGATTCAAATGTTGGTGCGGCTATTGACTCAGACTTTGCACTTGCGCTTGCCATGGCATAGATCGGGCGTGGCGTATTGCCAGAATTGTTGATATTAAGATTCACCAGCCGGTATTTTTTAAAGCCCATGCCTTTGCTGACCATTTCTGCACGGGTATTAAATTTTTTCAGTGCAGCTTCAATCATGCCAGCCTGAATTTCTTCCTTGCGTTCTGCAGACACACTGAAGCGGGTTGATTTGATCACCATCGTCTTTTGTAAGATCTGTACCAGTGCAGCCACCTCTTTATTGTTCTGGCTTTTGAGAACGATGGACGCTGCACCACGCCAGTGATCGAGGCGATTATCTCGTGTATAAATTGGGCGGATAGAGTAGTCGCTTGTACTGCTTTTGACGTCAGGAAATTTTTGTATCGTCTTATTGGCAGGGATGATTAACTGGTTGATTTCATCTGCCAGCATCGTTGCATCCTGATGATCACGCTCGATCGACATGGTCACCGTGATCTCGTCGTTATTGACTTCTTTCTGCTCAGTAACCTGGTAGGTGACACGGTTATAGGTGTTCGCCTCACTGGCAAATCCTGTGTGTGCCAGCACTGATAGCAGCACTATAGCGGTTAGCTGTTTAATGTAGTGCACTTTCATTTCTCCATAGCTCGTTGTGTTGCTGCATTGTTGCGGCCATTGGATTCAACGTGTCAGATTAGACCTGCATCAAATTGTGAATCAGTGCAGTGTGCGGGGGCTGGACAGGATGAATTCCGGGATTTCTGCATCGAAATTGCTGCCATTGTCGGTCACCATCTGGTAACTGCCGCTCATTGTGCCAACCGGAGTTTTAAGTACCGCACCACTGGTGTACTGGAAGCCTTCGCCAGGTTTCAGGTATGGCTGTTCACCGACAACGCCGTCACCATGTACCTCTTCAACATGACCGTTGGCGTCGGTTATTACCCAGTGACGCGTCATTAATTTTGCCGCCTCAGTGCCTTCGTTTGTGATGGTAATGGTATAGGCAAAAACATACTGAGAATTTGCCGGTGAAGATTCTGATTCGATATATAATGTGTCTACATCAACATTTATATTTTGCGACATATTCTTACCTGTTAAGCTGGGTTTTTAGCGTGTTTTATAATAGCAGAGATAGACAGTAGAAAGACATATTCTCAATGATTCACAGGTTAATTTCTGCTGTCGTCGCCAGTCTGCAATTTTCATAGTAGTTTGATACTGTGCAGCCTCAGTTAGCGATTGGCAGGATTTCGGTGAAGCGATCTACATGGATAAAACGGTAATGCGGGTCTGGCTCAAGTTTAGAGTTTGGCTGCAAGATTGCGCGCAAATGCTTGATCCCATATTTTTCAGCCGATAGTAAAACGCTGATGCTATCATCAATCAGTAAGGTTCTGTCAGGTGTAAAAGCGTGTTTTTTCTGCAGTTCCCCCCAGAATTCATCGCTCTCTTTCGGCAGGCCAATATCATGGGCGGTGATTATTGCATCAAGGTGATCGCCGAGTGGTGTCTTCCTCATCTTTAGCGACAGGCTTTTGCCATGGGCATTAGTGACAAGAATCCGGTGCTTGCCTGCATTGGCAAGTGACTGTAGGAAGCGAATGACATCTGGCCGTAAACTGATCAGGTGATCGACCTCCTGTTTCAGGACCTCAATGTTGAGGTTGAGTTGATCTGACCAGTAATCGACGCAGTACCATTCGAGTTTTCCTTCTGCCTGGCGATAGCGCTGCATCAGCTGTTCACGTGCTTTCTCCAGCGGCAGGTTATTAGCTTCTGCATAACGGACTGGCACATGCTCGAGCCAGAAGTGTGTATCAAAATGGAGATCCAGCAGAGTGCCATCCATGTCCAGTAAAACAGTATCGATTTCCTCCCACCTTGGCATCAGCAAGTTTGGTGTTGAAATCAGCGTTGTTTCATTTTCGCTCACTGCGTTAATTCCTCTAGTCGATCATGCCTGTATTGCCGGACGTAGATTTACCAATTAACTTCCATTGTAATGATTTCTGCGGCACTATAGCACTGCGATTAATGTCTTATTTTACCATGTCAAAAAAGCCTGAAATTCTTTCTGTTACCAGTGTTGCACGTAGTCGGTTGTTTCATATAGAACAAGTAGGCCTGCGATTTGAGAATGGCAGGGAAGTGCAGTTCGAGCGCCTGCAAAGTGACTCTGCCGGGTCAGTTATCATAATCCCTGTTGATGGAAATGATCTAATCCTGATTCGTGAATACGCTGTTGGGACGGAGCGTTATGAGATGGGCTTTCCGAAAGGCAGCATCGACCCGGGTGAAGAGCCGCTGATTGCTGCCAACCGCGAGTTGCGTGAAGAAATTGGCATGGCCAGTAAAAACATTCAACTACTGCGCAGCATTATAGTCTCGCCCGCATACTTTAACAGGACGACATCGATAGTGCTGGCGAAGGACTTATCGATTGACCCGCTGCCCGGTGATGAGCCTGAGGCTATTCAACAAGTTCGCTGGCCATTAGAGCGTATGTGGGAATTGCTAGATAATGAGGATTTTGTAGACGGATGCAATCAACTGGCACTGTATACACTGGGGCATGCGTTGAAGCTTTTCCCCCCTGATGTAGATGACTAACCCCGTTTAAATAACAAAGAAGGATTACGATGAACGAATCACCCTGTCATTACCTGGATAGAGTTACTGATATTGCCCGCAGAGCGGGTGAAGTCATTCTGCAAATTTATCAGCAGGATTTTGAAATTGACCATAAGGATGATGGGTCACCTTTGACCCAGGCTGATATGGCGGCGCACAACCTGATCAGAGATGCGCTGCTGGAATTAACACCAGATATGCCTTTGCTGTCAGAAGAGTCGCGTGATATCGCCTGGCAGGATCGCTCTAAGTGGAAATCTTACTGGCTGGTTGATCCACTTGATGGAACCAAGGAGTTTGTTAACCGTAATGGTGAATTCACAGTAAATATAGCGCTGATTAGTGAACACAGGCCCGTGTTGGGCGTAGTCTATGCCCCGGTGCATGACATCCTCTATACTGGCTGCGAAGGTGCTGGGGCAACAAGAACAGAAAAAGATGGTCATGGCAGTAAAATCTCTGTGCGTCATTTCAGCGGAGAAAGTCCAACCGTGGTCGCCAGCCGCTCACACCGTGGAGAAGCTCTTGAGGGGGCTATTGACCGCATCAATGCAAAACATGGAGAGGCTACTATTCTGAGTATGGGCAGTTCTTTCAAGCTCTGCCTGGTAGCGGAAGGAAAGGCGGACCTTTATCCGCGGCTTGGGCTTACATCAGAATGGGATACGGCTGCTGCGCACGCAGTGGTTAGCGCTGCCGGCGGTAAGGTTGTAGACTTGGATGGCCAGGAGCTTCATTATAATAAGGAAAATCTGCTTAATCCCTGGTTTGTTGTATGTGATACTGACTATGACTGGCTGCCACTGATCAATGATGATAGTAAATAGTAAATTCGCACAATTTCTTGCTAGCTGGCTGTTAGTCATGTCGATAAGTTGTTCTGCGACAGCAGATGACTTTGATGACTTTGAGAAAAATTTTGATCTGATGACTGATGATCGCCCGGTGCCTAACCAGGTGATTCAGCCGCCGTGGTTCAAAGCCAGTTTTCTCGATCTGGCCGATGATCTTGAAGAAGCCAGGGTGGAAAAAAAAGCAGGGATTGCGGTTTATTTTGGCCAGAAAGATTGTTCATACTGCAGGACCCTGATGGAGGTTAATTTAAAAACACCCGATATAGTCAGGTATATTCAGAAGAATTTTGACGTTATTCCACTGGATATCTGGGGTAGCCAGCAGGTGACTGACTTGCAGGGCGTTTCGATGACGGAACGTGAGTTTGCAGTACGCGAGAAGACAAATTTCACACCATCGCTGATCTTTTATGACCTCGATGGAAAAGTAGCATTGCGCCTGCGCGGCTATTATCCGCCCTACGCGTTCCGCGCGGCACTCAAATATGTTGTAGAGGGTTTTTACAAAGAGGAAACACTGCAGGCATATATGGACAGGGCGAATCCGCCGGCAAAATTTGAACAGGAAGAATTAAATAGCCAGCCATTCTTTGAGCCCCCCCCGTATGCGCTCGATCGCAGTCGCTTTCCGGCTGATAAACCACTGATTGTTTTCTTTGAGCAAAAGAGCTGCCATGCCTGCGATATTCTGCATACTGAACCGCTGGGTAATAGCAGTACTATAGACAGGTTCAGCAATTTTGAAACTGTCCAGCTTGATGTAGAAGCAGATACGCCGGTGGTCACACCATCGGGGGAGCAGCTGACGGCCCGGCAATGGTCAGAAAAGCTGGGGATATTTTATACCCCGGCTTTACTATTTTTTGACCAGTCCGGAAAGGAAATAATCCGTCTCGATTCTGTCACTGGACAGCACCGCCTGCGAGGTGTCATGAACTACGTACTGTCAGGCGCTTACAAAAAGTACCCAACATACCTGGAGTATCGTTTCGGCCGTATCGATGCGTACTAAAATAACGGCATTCAGTCCTCAGTTTTCAGTTACAAGCAGGATAAACTGAATACTGCGCCGGTTTCTTATATATCATCAATGTACTGATTGAATTCCTGTACTTCGACAGGGGTGTCGGGATCAGGCATGTCATCAGCTTCAAGGTCATCGAAAGGTCCTGACCAGTCCTCAGGTGGTGCGGCACTTGTTAACTCCATCTCAGTCCACAGTTCGGTGTCAAGTTCTTCTATTGCGCCATCAAAATACTGAATTTCGATGGTATCGTCTTCCTCATCAATCGCAACGATCTCAAAAAGCTGGCCATCTGCATTGTCAAGATACCATTTGCCGATTGCAGGTACCGGATGATTTTTCATAACAACCTCGATAAATCTAGACTAAGTTAAATGGGAATGTTTACACCAAGTACTCTATTTCTACTCCTCTAAAACAGTAGTTTCAACTATTATCTGGACAAGCAAATTATATGCCGTTAGTTCGAAATCAGGCGCATGGCCATACTGGTAAAGGATCTAGCAGGAAAACGACCATTTTATGAAAAGTATTAGCCCGCCCTTTCCCGCACGCTTCGCTCAGGGTAGAGTAATCAAATGAATATAATATTTACGAAAATGCATGGTCTGGGTAATGATTTTATTGTTATTGAAGCCCTGAATAAAAATTTTCATGCTTCTGCTGAGATGATCAGGCAAATGGCCGATCGTCACTTTGGTATCGGATTTGATCAATTGCTACTGGTTGAGCCACCTCTATCCGAGGAGATGGATTTTAGTTATCGAATCTTCAATGCTGATGGTAAAGAGGTTGAACAATGCGGCAATGGCGCCCGATGTTTTGCACGATTCGTTTATGACCGCGGACTGACTGAGAAATCAGAAATTCGGGTAGGCACACTTTCTGGCATCATCATCCCTCGCCTGCTTGATGATGGGCGGGTTCGAGTTGATATGGGCGTACCCGACTTTGAACCGGAAACGATTCCATTTATTGCCGAGCAGCGCCGGGACACCTACAAGCTCACGCTTGCTCATGGTGATGTAGAGATAGCGGCCGTGTCAATGGGCAACCCCCATGCCGTACAGATAGTTGATGATATTGCCAAGGCTCCTGTTTCTCTAACCGGACCAGAAATTGAACATCATCAGCGTTTTCCTCAACGGGTAAATGCCGGCTATATGCAGGTTAAAGATCTTCATACTATTCATCTTCGCGTGTGGGAGCGTGGAGCCGGAGAAACCCTGGCCTGTGGTACAGGCGCCTGTGCCGCAGTAGTTTCAGGAATAAATCAGGGTTTAATCAACAGTCCGGTGGAAGTAAACCTGCGAGGTGGTAAACTGGACGTTGAGTGGTCAGGAGAGGGCGCACCTGTCTTTATGACAGGGCCTGCGGAGTATGTATATGAGGGTTCGTACGAGATGGAGAGATCATGAGCAAACAACCCAGCAGCAATAGCGATAATAGCAAGGCAGAACTGTCAGAGCAGGAGGTTGTCAGCTACCTCGAGCAACACCCGGACTTGCTGCTGAAGCATCAAGGGCTTCTTGAAAAGATGCAAGTTCCTCATGGTACGGGCTCTGGAATGGTGTCTCTAATAGAGCGACAGGTAGAACTGCTACGCGAAAAGAACCGGCTGCAGGAAGACAGGCTGCTTACACTTGTCAACAATGCACGTACAAATGAAGAATTGTCAGAAAAGCTCCATCGTTACAGCCTTCTATTGTCTACTACTGGTGGGATTGAAGAGCTTCTGCAGGGTGCAGCTGAAAGCTTGCAGCAGCATTTTGATATAGACGCGGTCAGTGTCCACATAAAACCGGAATATCAGTCTGACGATCTACAGGCATCAGAGCTCAGTGACAAAACCTATTCAGCAATAATGGATACCCTTGGAAATGACTCATGCAGCTGCCATAGTGAACTGGATGACGAACTGACAGCTGCATTGTTTGGTGACCAATCATCCACTATAAAGTCATGCGCATTACTGGCGCTGGATGCACCGCATCGCATCGGTTTGATTGCATTGGGGTCGTCTGAGCAGGATCGTTTTTCTCCACATATGGGAACCCTGATCCTGTCACGTCTGGGTGAGCAATTTTCTGCTGCTTTACTTCGCCATCATGATTTTTAGCATACCGACCGGCTGAGATGCTCAGCAGCGCTCAAAATCAGTTAAACGGGTTTATCGATTACCTGCGCTACGAGCGAAGAAATTCTCCACGCACACTTACTGCCTATCGCCAGGACCTGCTGCGCCTGTCCGTCTACTGCGACAAACGGGCGATAGAGCACTGGTCTGAGGTGGATAATTATACTGGCCGAAAATGGCTGGGTAGTCTGCACCAGCATGGCCTGTCGGGAAGCAGTATTCAACGAATCCTGTCTGGTTGCCGCAGTTTTTACCGCTGGCTGATCAGAGAACAGTATGCAACCGCTAACCCTTTTGACCTGTTAAAAGCGCCACGCCACCCGAGAAAATTACCGGATACACTTGATATTGATGCCGTGCAGCAGCTGGTTGCATTGAAAGGCGATGACCCACTAACAGTTCGCGACAGGGCAATTCTTGAACTTTTTTACTCTTCCGGTCTACGTCTGTCAGAACTTGTTTCACTGAATATTGGTGACATAGATCTGTCGGCCGGAGAAGCCAGGGTGACTGGCAAGGGCAATAAAACACGCGTGGTACCGGTAGGGCGTTATGCTCGCGTGGCTATTCAGCAATGGCTGGCCATTCGCACAGACATGTCGGCAGAAGCAGAACTGGCAATGTTTGTCAGCCGGCGCGGCGGAAGGCTGGCGACCAGGAGTGTGGAAAAAAGACTTAAAGGCTGGGCAATACGGCAGGGAGTGAACAGAAACGTGCATCCACACATGTTAAGGCATTCATTTGCCAGTCACATGCTTGAGTCCAGTGGAGACCTGCGTGCAGTGCAGGAGTTGCTCGGGCATCAGAACATTTCAACAACACAGATATATACCCATCTGGATTTCCAGCATCTTGCCAAGGTCTTTGACAAGGCTCATCCTAGGGCGAGGAGGAAGAAGGTAAAAGAGGAAAGATAAAATCAGTGTTCAGTTTTCGGTGTTCAGAAAAGACTATTTTTTCTTCTTCTCCCACTTGTCCCATTTTTTGTATTTCTTTTTGCAGTACTTGCGCAGGGCATCATAATCTTTGAAGTAGAGTTCAAAATCGTCTTCACCGGCGAGGCCATCTTTCTCGCAGTTATCACTGGAATGGTCACGGCAAATTTTTGGTCGAACATCGTAAATACCACAGTCGCCGTTTGGCAGCAGATGTGTACAGGGATTGGTCATCAGCAGGAACCAGCCATCCTCATCCTTGTATGCTTCGGTGTGTTCGTGTGATATTTGCCACAACAGAACATCGAAATCTTCCCGCGAACGGGGGGTGTCGATTTGCTGGGTAAAATACGTACAGCACCATGACCGCGTGCACTTTATGCAGGGGCTGATGTCTTCAACAGGTATTTTTTTTGACATGGCGCGCAATCTATATGAAAAGACGTCTGGTCACAACGGACGATTTAAACCAAACTAGCATACCGTACTCAGAATCTACTAAACAATACAGAGAAGCGATGAGATTATTGTTCAGGCTATTGCTGGCAATCATGAGTTTTTTACTCGTTTTAGCACTGCTCTGGCTTAGTTTGCCGCATTTGCTCGAAAGCGTGATGCGTTCGCAGCTGACGCAGCAGGGATTCTCCGTCATCGATATTGAGATTGGAAAAGTAGGTTTGCAGTCAACGGCAGTTGAGCGGCTGCAGATTTCAAATGAACAGCTGGACATCAACCTCCAGGGGCTGCAGGCTGAGTACCAGCTTTCTGATCTGATTTCAGGGTCAGTGATTTCAATACTCGCTGATCAGGTCCGCGTTAACAGGAAGCCATGGCAGAAGAATGAGCCGGCATTACCCGACCCTATGTTACTGCTGAGCTTGTTGAAAACTAACTGGGATGAATATCTTCCAGCACGCTCTGTTGTGATTGATGAGCTTTCAATTTACGACGAAAATGGCACCCTGTCCCTGAATTCTTCCGTGAATATTCTCAAACAGGGGAAAAATGTCAACGGCGAGATTATGCTCGTCGATAGAAATAGCGTTGAGTATCTGCTGAAGATGGATATCTCATCTGAAACTGGCGCCGAGCTGCAATTGCATAGCTTAACTGAGGGTGAGAAACATCCGCTATCTATTAAAGTTTTACCCGCTGAGGAAGCGAATGGCCTTAACGGGCAAATAAATATAGATCTGTTGGGAATTGCAGGCTTGTTTTCTGAGGTTGATGGGCTGTCTGGCCAGTTACAGTCAGAATTTTCATATCTCAGTCAGCCTGGCAGTGGCGAAAAGAGTTTCGCCGTGCAGGCCTCGCTGATTGAGGCAGGAATTGCCGATTGGCAGGTGAAAAAAGCGACAGCCTTACTGCAGGGCAACCTCTATCAAACAGATAGTGGCTTCAGGCTGGAATTTGCAGAGCCATCGTCAATGGTGGCGCATGCCCTGTCGCAAGAGACAGGCATCATAAAAGTGCTGACTGTAAAACTCCCAAAAATGATCAAAATCGTTGAGCAAGGTGTGCAGATAGCGGGCGAAAGCGGAGCCAGCGTCATGCTGGATAATGTCAGATTCGACAACCTCACAGTTCCTGAAATGCAGATAAATAATATTGCTCTTGCAAGCAGCCCGCAGAGTGATGAACAGGCTGCCTGTCGGTTTAGCATGCAGCTGAAGGCGCCAGCTGCTGAAATTAGTAATATGCAGATATCAGCTGAACCAGTCGAGATAGAGGGTGTTTGCCCCGATAGGGACAAATCGCAATGGGCGGTTAGCGCTAACGTCGCAAACCTAACAGTCGAAGATATTGATTTTCTGCTGCCACTGAATCATTGTAGTGCGGATATCAAAAACTTGATTGAACATAGCCTGTCAGAGTTTGAGGGAAAGCTATTTTGTCAGTCCAGCAAGCAAAGTGCTGCAGTGCATTCAAAATTCCGTTTCAATGCGGAGTTTGACACAGGCAGCGCTACTTATTCGTTTTCAGGCATTAATCCCAATAGCGATACACCACTTTTCAGCAGCCTGCTGAAGGGCTGGAAAGAACCTTATGATCTCGTCTCAGGCAGCCTCTCTCTCAATGGAGAATATCGCTGGTGGAAGAACAGCAAAGGACAGGACAGTGAAAAACTGAACATGAATCTAAATGTCAGGGATGCAGGGGGATTCTATGATGGCATATTATTCTCCGGCCTGAATTACAAAGACAGTGTTGAAATTCTGCCAACAATAAAGTCAGCAGGTTTCGCCGAGCTTACAGTGAGTGACATTGATATTGGAATTCCAATTGAGCAGACATCTGCTCGGTTACAATACAGTGATACAAAAAACGGTGATTTACCGATAGTGACCATGAACAACCTGAGCATGTCTCTCCTCGGCGGTAAAGTTTTAGGGAATGATGTTGATATCGATTTAAACAGTGACAGCCATAACATGGTGCTGGTGGTTGTTGGCCTCGATTTGGCGCAGATAGTTGCCTTGCAACAAGTAGATGGACTAACTGCAACAGGACGAATTGATGGCTATGTGCCGATAAATCTAACCCCTGAAGGAATGAAAATCACAGACGGAAAGATTGTTTCACAGCCACAGGGCGGGCAGATAAAATACACGCCAACAGGTGGTACTGCTGAGATTGAAAAGTCGGCAGTTGGTTCTGAATTCGTATTCCGCATTATCGAGGATCTGAAATATGATTCGCTTGATATTGACGTCAATTATGATGAAAGTGGTGAGATGGAGATGATGCTTGCTCTTAAAGGTATGAGTCCAAAAGTAGACAAGAAGCGCCCGGTGCATTTTAATCTGAAATTACAGCAGAATGTTCTCAAGCTGCTGCGAGGGCTGCGCTATGCTGAAGGTCTCAGCGAGGACATAGACAGGAATGTCCAGAAGTACTTCAGAAAACAGGAAAATCCGGTAAACTAACCCCTCTGATGATTCAGCTTATATTCATATTAATAGCAGTATAGTTAGTACAACAGCTCTATATGCAGCATAATTTAACACTTCGACTGACTATATGAGTTCTTTGAAATAAGCAGAGCGTCGCCTGCGAGGATGATAAAATGAAGCAAAGCCTGATTAAAGTTTTTACCGGCGCATTTCTACTTTTAACAGTGGCTGGCTGTACGCCAACTGTTAAGGTGGCGGCGCCGGATGAACCGATTACGATAAACCTTAATGTCAAGGTTGAGCATGAGATTCGTGTCAAGATTGACAAGGGTCTGGATGAATTGATGACCAAAGACAGTGGACTGTTCTGATAGCGAGGAAGATAGAATGTTAAATCAATTAAGAAATAAATTACACTGGATTGCTCCTGTGCTGCTTGCGCTTACCCTGTTTGCACTCCCTGCATCGGCACTTGACCTGGCACAGGCAAAATCACAGGGGCTTGTTAAAGAGACATCCACTGGCTACCTTACAGCGGTAAAACCATCAGGCGAAGTCAACAGCCTGGTTCAGAAAATCAACGCAGGGCGGAAAGCTGCATATCAGAAACTGGCGAATGACACCGGAGCACCATTAAGTGCAGTTGAGCAGCGCGCAGGCGAAAAGCTAACCCGGTAAAGTGCCCCAGAGCTGCGTTCATAGCCGCTAGATCCTGGCCTGGCATGAGGTTTCAGTTCAGGCCATTTGCCAGCTAGACAATTTAGTGCTTGAACATTATTACCAGAAACTTTAATCTTTGCCCCCCCCAAATTGGATTAAGTTATGAATCAGGAACAGGCACGCGAAAACATGATCAAGCAACAGGTGCGAACCTGGGAGGTTTCAGACCCCAGAGTTTTGGCGCTAATGTACAAGTATCCTCGCGAAGAATTTGTACCATCACCCTGGCGGGATCTTGCCTATTCCGATACGAATATCGTGATTAATGACAGCAGCTGCATGCTGTTTCCTGGAATGGAGGCTCGCATGCTGCAGGCACTCGACGTTCAGTCAGGAGAGCGTGTGCTTGAGCTTGGGACGGGATGTGCATACATGACGGCATTACTGGCTGATCTTTCCGGTAATGTTGTATCACTGGACACTACTGACAGCGTGCAGTCAGGTATTAGAGAAAACCTCGAAAATGTACAGTTTGAAACAGGCAGCGTGCTCGATGGGTGGCAGAATAAAGGCAGTTTTGACGTCATCGTATTGAATGGATCAGTGCAGTCGGTCCCAGAAAGTCTGCTTGATAAGCTAAACGTTGGCGGCAGGCTTTTCGCTGTTGTCGGAAATCAGCCTGTCATGTCTGCAACACTGATTACTCGCAACCAGGACCACAGCCTGGTAGAAGAAGTGTTGTTTGAAACATCGCTACCACGCCTGGCCTCCGCTGAGCAGGAAGATACATTTAATTTTTAACGGCACCAGCCTGGTCTGAAGCTGCGCAGGTGTTTTCGGCCAGAGTGAATATAAGTTCTGATGTACGTTCCAGAGCGCCACGGTTTTGCAGCACAAGCTTCTTGCCTTTCTCACCTGTTTCAAACCTCAGGTTCGCGTCACCAAGATACGTCGCAACGGCGGCTACCAGCTCAGGAATGGTTTCCACCTGTTTACCGGCATGGCGGTCCAGGGTTAGCTGGCTGATTTCATCAAAGTTGTGCATGTGAGGGCCAAAGATAACAGGCAGACCCACTGCACAGGCCTCGAGTACATTGTGGCCACCGACAGGCACCAGTGAGCCGCCGACAAAAGCAACGTCTGAAGCGGCATAAAGTTTTAGCAGTTCACCCATGCTGTCGGCAATGATCACCTCAATATCCTCATCAACCGGGCCTCTCAGCTCGCTTCTAAGCACAGTTTTATAACCATCACGGCGGCTTATTTTTGCAACAGGAACAAAGCGTTCAGGGTGCCGTGGGACAATCAGCAGGAGCAGGTCGGGATATGTGCGTCGCAGTTCCCGAAAGGCAACGAGTATCTGCTTTTCTTCATCGTCATGAGTGCTGGCGGCAATCCAGACCGGACGCATACTTCCGAAGTCACGGCGTAAAGATTCTGCTGCTTCACGCAGGCTGGCAGGTAATTTTATTTCAAACTTGATGCTGCCGGTGATAGCAATAATATCTTTCGGTGCGCCCATGCGCCGTAAGCGACGGGCATCAGCGCGTGACTGGGCGGCAATAAGTGAAACCTTGCTTAATGTCACACGGGTCAATTTTTCGAAACGAAGATACCCGCGCATAGATGATTCCGACATACGTGCATTGGCAACTACAATCGGAATACCTCGTTGTTTACAGCCGTTGAATATATTAGGCCACAGCTCTGTTTCCAGAGTAACAGCAAGGCAGGGCTTGAGCTTGTCAAGGAAACGCTTTACAGACCAGGCAAGGTCATAGGGTACGTAACAATGGAGCACACGATCACCTAATTGTCTTAATACCTCAGCCGATCCAGTAGGAGTCATTGTCGTCACCAGTACCGAAGTGTCCGGGTAACGACTTAACAGTTCATTGATTAGAGGAACTGCAGCACGTGCTTCACCAACGGAGACAGCATGAACCCAGATGACAGGAGAATCCGGTCTGAGATCGTTAAACCCAAAGCGTTCGCCCCATCTTCTGAAATAATCAGGATTCTTTAACCCGCGCAATAGCAGATGTAGAATGACTACAGGGATGAGCAGTGGCAGTAACAGGGAATAGAGCTTTAACATTCGGGATATGTTTAGATTAGGTGGTTATGCGAGACTCTGGGAATAGTAGCTGATTGGAAACTTAAGTATGTCCCTGTGTTTACCGGCTCTACCTGCTTGATACTTACTATTTGTCATATCAAGAAAGATTCGCACGGAATAGTTGGCCATTGCGAAGTGTTGACATTGAAATGGAAGATTTAAAAACAATATGCTTCTTCATGAATTATTAAAGGCGATTTTACAATGAATACACCCCTGTCGGCGGTTATTATTACACACAATGCCGCCGGGCAGCTTGAAGACTGCCTGAACTCACTATCATTTGTCAGTGAAATAATCATACTTGATTCAGGAAGTGATGACGAAACTGAGAATGTCGCAGTCAAACACCGGGCAAAGTTCATCCACCAGGACTGGTTAGGTTATGGTCCACAGAAGCAGAGAGCCGTAGAACTTGCAAAGCATGACTGGGTGCTGTGTCTGGATGCAGACGAACGCGTCACTGACGAACTTGCCGCATCGATACAGACTGAACTCGAGAATCCACTACACCAGGTCTATCAGTTCCCAAGATGCAACCGTTTTATGGGGAGCTGGTTGAGGCATGGCGAAGGCTACCCTGATTTGAGTTTACGTCTTTTCAATCGTAAGTTTGCCCAATGGAGTGACGCGCCTGTTCATGAATTCGTACAGTCTAATGTTACGCCCGGTACTCTACAGGGTGATCTTCTGCATGATTCAGCAATCTCACTGCAGCGCTACCTGGAAAAACAAAATCTTTATACCAGTCTGCAGGCAGAGGAAATGCTGAAGGCAGGTAAACATGCGGGGGCTGGTAAGCTGCTGTTAAATCCACTGTACCGGTTTATCAAGTTTTACCTGTTACGCCTGGGCTTCCTTGATGGCATGCCGGGACTTATTCATATTCTTATAGGCTGCCAGAATACTTTTCTAAAATATGCCAAGTTAATCGCCTTACAGGGAAAACAATAGAATCAGACGGCTTTACGCGTTTGGCTAAACATGGCACCCATCAGCAGCATCGCCAGCATTGCAGGCTCCTGATAAAAAGGCGTGTTGAAAAAACCGGCAGTGACTGGAACCACAAGCGCTGCAGCGCCAGAAATCCAGATCCATTGTTGCTGATTTTCTCTGCAATATGCCCAGCTCTTTAGCAAACGGGATATTACCAGGAAAAAAAATGCCAGCATCGCAAGCAAGCCTATTAGTCCCTGCTCAACCCATTGTGTGAGAAAAAGATTATGGGCATGGTGCATCTTGTCGGTGCGCTGATAGAAAGCAGAGTCTATGCCAATTTTTTGCGGATCAATGACCTGATAATTCCTTGGACCTATACCCCAGAATAAATTATTCCCCGTTGCTATCGTTGCTATCGCAATGTTCCAGTTTTCAAGTCGCTCACTATCTGATTTCTTAAATCGTTCAACTGAAAACCTTTCCCTGTATTCCGGATTGTTGATATTTGTCGGATAGGTATTTATCAGGAAATAAGATGCACAGATGACGGCAGCGACAAGTGCGGCTGATGTTAGTAGAAGGCGCTTGCTGCGATTGAGAGCAAGTACTGGAAGCAGGCAAATGAAGACTGCAAATATGGCACCTCTGCTGCCCATGTAAAGCAAGGCTACACCCATCAGGAAAAGAGAAATAAACATTAGCGCTGTGTATAGAAATATATCCTCCGTATCATCAGCCTGAAAACCATAGGCTGTCATTATGGCAATGCCTAGATATATTGAAGACTGTGTTGTTACTCCAGCAGAATGAAAACTCAACGATGATGTTACGCCACTGGAATATTCAATAAGTCCAAATGTTAAACCAGTCAGTACACCTGCCAGCATTATCAAGGCAATAGATTTAATTTGCCTGCCTGTATAACCACCATGATAGAGGCAAAGAAAAAGTGCGCAGAAACTAAGAGTATCAAATGGTCCACTAAAACTTTTTTCCAGCGGCCAGTTTATCAACGTACTGAAAAGACTTACCAGGAATAGTGCGATCACTGACATTGTTATACTATCAGGCTGCGTGATAGACATATCGTTATTCAGGAAACGCCGCACAATAAAGACCAGCATGTACATTGCCCAGAAGATGATTTTTGGTGTTTCAAGGCTGGGTAGCACAAAAACAAATAATCCCAGTAATGTAAGCTCAAGCTTTATTATATTAGATTCTGATATCACGAACTCTTTACTCTAATATCTTTCCTGTCGGCCATTTCTTTTGAAACTGCAAACATCATCCCCATTACCAGCATCGCCAGCATTGCATGTTCCTGATAAAACGGTGTGTTGAATAAGCCAGCGATGAGTGGAATGGCAAAACCGCCTATCCCTCCATACCACGCCCAGCCAGGTGAATGATCAGGGTCAGAGCGCCAGATCGCTATGATTTTCAGCAGCACCAGCAAGAAAAAATAGAGCTCGGCAAGTAGTCCAATAATGCCTTGCTCTATTAGTTGCGTAAGGAATAGATTGTGTGCGTGGCTATATTTTTTCATCTGCATTAAATTTTCATTTTGTGTGACAAATTCCATCTCATTAATGGAATCGTAATTACGTGGTCCTACGCCCCATGCCATATCTTTTCCGGTTGATAATTTAGCAATAGCTATCTGCCATGCAGCTAAACGCTGATGATCTGATTCCTTGATGCGCTCGATGGAGTACTGGGTGAATATGTCTTTGCTGAAAACGTTATCTGGAAAGACCTGGATGAACACAGAAAACAGCACGATGATACCCGCCAGACCTGCTAACAAGCTCAGAACAGTCCTGATATTCAGGGCCAGGACAGCCAGCAGGACGAAGACAAGGGCAATAGCGAGCATGCTACCGCGACTGCCCATATAAAGCAGCGCAATAACCTGGATTAACAGGGACAGCTTAAGAAAGTTTGTTAGTTTGTCTGGAACATTATCTTTATCAAGCAGTAAGCCGGCATTAAGCACGATGGCAATACCAAGATAGATGGAGGACTGGGTCAGAATGCCAGCTGAATGGAACTGGAAGTCTGTACGTATCTGCAGTAAAAATTCTACCAGGCCATAGACAAGCCCACCCAATACGCCGATGATGATCAAGATAGCAATTTGCCGGTATTCCCTGGCGCTGTAACCGGCACTATAGAGACAAAGAAACAGGGTGGTGAATCGAAACTCATCAACAAAGCCCTTGAATCCGTTGTCAAATGGCCAGTTCACAAAAGTACTGATTAATGTCACAAGAAGATAAAGCGTAATGGCGATATTTACCGGTTGTCGAGGAACTAGCGAGAGATTCCCGTCCTGGTACCGCCTGACCAGGTAGATGACAAGATAGAGAAACCAGAACAGGGTTTTCCCTGCCTCCAGGCTGGGCATTATCAGAACCAGAAATGAGATGCAGAATAGTTCGTACTTGCGCAGATTGGCCGAGCTCATTTGTTGCATTTTCTATCGATTACTGCTGAAAAAATAGTCGTCATACTGTTTATCATCTGATTAATGGAGAATTGCTTTTTTGCGTTCAGGTTTGCGGCCTCTGACATGGCTGTCAGCTTATCTTTATCATTGTACATTGCTTCAAGTGCGGCAAGAATGCTATTGCTGTCCTGCGGTTCAACAATAATTGCCGTTTCCCCTGCAATAACTGCCTCATTGATGCTTCCATTTAGAGTCGTAATAGCTGGTATGCCACAAGCCTGAGATTGCATCAATGCCTGTGGGACACCTTCATTAGCATAGGAAGGCAAACAGAAAATATCCATTGCGTTCATCCACTCGGCAATATTATTCTGGCGTCCGCTAAAAATGACGCGGCTCTGGAGGCCAAGGTCGCTGACCAGGCTATGCAGTGCCTCCCACTGGGGTCCATCACCAACGATAAGCAAAATACTGGATGTGTCACTGAATTGTTTGAATGCATGGATCAGGTAGCGATGTCCTTTCCAGCTTCGCAGCGTCGCAACAATACCCACTACAAAAGCCTCTTTATCAATTCCAAGTTTGTCTCGCGCCTGCTGTTTATCTGCCGGGTGGAAATAATTAAGATCAATACCGGTGCGGACTGATGTGATATGGTCAGCCGGATAGTGATTGATATCGATCAGTGTCTGGCGTAGTTTTTCCCCGGTAGTCACTATATGGTCGCAAGACTTTGTATACAGCCACCGGGATGAGAAGTTGTCGGTGATTGGTGCTGAGATATGCCGGGTACGTATGATTGCAGGGCGCTTTGACATTATGCGTGTTGCCAGTGCCACCAGCCAGCTATCAGTTGAGCTGTGGGTATTGATAATGTCCTGCGGGTTTTCTTTCAACCAGCTAGAAAGAGAAAAAACTGCGCTGAGCCGCTTTTTCCCGATAGGCATAGTGTGTACCGTCAGCCCATGATCTTTTGCCAGCTCGCCTATTTGTGCCTCTTGCGGACACAGTAAACAGACATCGTGCCCTAGTTGCTGCATGCCCTGAGCCTCTTTGACGATACGCATCTCCTGACCGCCATAACCGAGAGAGGACTCTGTGTGTAGAATTTTCATCTCTTTTGGGAATTTGTTGGTGGTGATACTTTTACGACAGGACAGGGATGGTAAGGCATTCTGTGCTCCAGCAAGAAGGTTTAGCGCATTTTACGCTTGTATGTAGCATAAACAACTACTTGTAGCAGGAAGAAACACTGAATGGCTTTGTCGCGATTTCGAATCTAACTGCTATAATATAAATTTTATATTCCTATTCTGGAGACTCTATGGATCCTCAAAAAATAACAATCGCAGTTGTCGGCCTCGGTTACGTTGGGTTACCGCTAGCTGTAGAGTTTGGCAAACATTTCAATACCATCGGTTTTGATATTGATGACAACCGGATAAAGGAACTGGCAGAAGGCCAGGACAGGACACTTGAGGTTGATA
>Ga0316196_10000260_pt1 | contig 19227 bp, 17 predicted proteins | sample Eddsed2cm_MG_FD_204938 | JGI IMG/M metagenome (GOLD analysis project Ga0316196, IMG submission 204938) | Coastal sediment microbial communities from Maine, United States - Eddy sediment 2 cm | ecosystem: Environmental > Aquatic > Marine > Coastal > Sediment | place: USA: Maine | collected... | reverse complement strand
CGGGCGTTGTCTAGAAACGCCACCTGTCCAGCCAAAAAGAAAGCGGCCCGGTGGGGCCGCTTTCAATATAAGAGGACGCGTGGGTAGAGCTGCTTTGTCGCGCACCCGGCTCTTCACCCAGGCTGCCGGCCTTGCGGCCCGCTTTCCGAATGCAGACCCGACTACGTTCTTGATATCGGGCTACCCGGCGTAACGCTCAGGCTTCGTTTCCGAGTTCCACCGTCGCATTCCTTTGGTTCCGTCGCCGAGCTCTCACTCGGCGCTTTCCCGTCAGGTTCCGCCTTTTGCGTCCACCGCCCCCGACACTGGACGAGGCTCGGACCTCTTCAAGCAGGGCGGTCGTCAACAAGCGAACTTGCTGGCTGGAGGCTTTCGCCTCAGGGTCCACTTTAGGCCGTCTTACGACCGCCGCAACTCTTTCTTTTGAAACCGTATTTTTGATTCGGACAAGCTGTTTTCGGTCTCTGTCGTTTAAAGAATTAAGTTAAAGTGATTTCGCAAGTGTGCCCCGGCAATTCTCCTGCTAATCTGCGCATACGAGGAGGACAACGTGACGCAGGGCCTGCACGAGCGATGAGCCTGATCGAATGGAATGACGAGTTCAATCTCGGCATCGAGGCCATAGACGCCGAGCATCGCACCCTTGTCGCCCTGATCAACGCCCTGCACGACGCGATGTCGGCAGGAGCCGAACGTGCCGACATCGTCGAGGGCATCTCCGGGATCTATGGGCTCGTAACCGAGCATTTTGCGCGGGAGGAGGCATTGATGCGTGAGGCCCGCTACATGGCCTACGCCGAACACAAGGAAGACCACGAAGTGTTGCTGGACGACCTGCGTGAGATCCTCGACGACGTGCGTTCCGGCGGCGAGTACGCGGAGGCAAGGCTGTCAGACGACCTGCAGTTTTGGTTTTCCGAGCACTTCAGGACGCACGATGCCCGGCTCCACCTTCACACGCACACCGACGAGCGTCCGCCCGGGTAACCGGCCCCTCGGAGGTAGTGTTACCCGGCTGCGTCAGAACTGCGACGTGCGCCGGTTGCGGCGTGAACTGAGTGATATCGGGGTCGACTTGTAGAGTGGTCGTCGCGCCGGCCGGCCGACGAAGAAGCCTTGCGCCAGGTCCACGCCGAGTTCGCCCAGGAGTTCCAGCGACTCCGCATCCTGCACGTACTCGGCAACCGTCCGCATATTCGCTTCCCGGCCCACTTCGGCAATCAGCTTGATCATTTTCTGGTCGACCGGGTTGTTCACGATGTCGTGAACGAACGAGCCGTCGATCTTGATGAAATCGAAATGCAGCTTTTGCAGGTAGCTGAAGGAGCTGTAACCGGTACCGAAATCATCCAGCGCCAGCTTGCACCCCATCTCCCGGAGCGCATCGATCTGCAACTCGACGTGTCGTGGCCGCCTCACGGCAAGACTCTCGGTGATCTCGAAGATGATCCGGTTTGCGGGAACGCCATGTTCGGCGAACACGGAGGCCACGTAGTCCGCCAGATTGTCGCTTTCGAAGGCGTTCGCCGACAGGTTGATCGAGAGTCTCAGTTGCGGACTTTCCTCGATGTACTCCGCGTAGGCTTCGGCCGAATGCCTTATCGCCCACAAGTCGATCTCGGACATCAGGCCGAAACGGACGGCCGATGGCAGGAAAGCATCCGGGCTCAACAACTTGCCGTCGTCACCGCGCAGCCGCAGCAGCACTTCGTGGTGCGTCGTGGCGCCGGTGTCGATGCGGTTGATGGGCTGGAAACGCAGCTCGAAGCTGTCGGCATCGACCGCGTTGCGCAAGCGGTTCATCCAGCCGACATCGGACGTCGCACGTTCGACGATATGCGAGGACTTCTCGAAGAATTGCATGCGATTGCGTCCTGCCGACTTGGCCTCGCGGCACGCAATATCCGCCTCCGCGATGATTTCGTCGGGGTTCGCCTTCGCCCGGTCGATCATCGTGACGCCGATACTGCAGTGAATGTGGAACACGCGCTCGTCCTCGACGTGCGCGAGCCGCCGCATGCTGGCGAGTATTCGCTCGGCCATTTCGCGTGACGACACCTCGTCTGTATTGCAGTGCAGGATCACGAATTCGTCGCCGCCGAAGCGCGCCACGATGTCTTCCTGCCTCACGCTTCGCGTCAGCTCGTCGGCCACTTTGCGGATCAGCCGGTCTCCGGCATGGTGGCCGCAGGTGTCGTTGACGTACTTGAACTGGTCGAGATCGATAAAGAACAGTGCGCTTCTGTGCTCGTGTACCGCGATGTTCGCCAACTCGACATTGAGTTCCTCCATGAATCGGCGACGGTTGTACAGGCCCGTCAGGTTGTCGTGATTCGCAAGCTCCGTGAGCATCGCATCGCGCTCGCTCAGGGCGCTTGCCGTCGTTTCCAGTGCCTCGACGATATCGGAGATCTCGCGGTGCTCCGCGGGCTCGAATTTGACTTTGAGGTTACCGCGGGCCAGTTGCTGGATGGGATCCTGCAGATCCGAGATCGACGCGAGTGCACGCCGCAGAGCACGCCGGCCGTACAGCGCAAACACGCTCAGCAGCGCGAGCAGGATCAGGATTGCGACTTTGATGTTGTCGAGCAGGCGATCGTGGAAGAGGATGAAATCGAGGTGCATGCCCACGAAACCGATCAACTCGGTTCTGCTCTCGGTGAGCGCAACAGCGGGATCGAAAGCAAACAGGCCGTCATCGGCGAGCGACTCGGTCCAGACCGGCGCAAGAATCTCGAACTCGCGAGGGTTCGCGAGACTGCTTTGCAGCAGGTAGGGCTGGTCACTGCCGACCAGCTCCCTCGCCTCCTCGAGCGTCGATTCGGGTAAACGCGACGGCGGCTCCATCGACCTGTCGCCATCGATCGAGAACAGCGGTGCGCCGTCCGGACGAAAATACGCGACGCGGCCGATTTCCGGGTACTTCTTCACGAAGCTCTCCACCCGCAGTAACGCCTCGCTGTCATCGCTGAGGTACAGCGGCGACCCGAGCTCGTTCAGTTCCTCCGTCCATTGCAGCGCCCAGCGGCTGTAGTTGTCCTGCAGGACCCACTGTCCGCCCCAGTAGAGCGCACCGATCGCAAACGCGCCGACGATGCCGGCGCTCAGGATCTGGATCCAGAGTATCTCGTGGACGAGAACACGCTTGCTGCTCGGCGCGCGAAGCCGCTGCAGCAGTCGTGCAAAAGGGGCCGTGATCATCGCCATTGCCTGCTTCATTGCGCGCCGCCATCCGCGGCATCCGCCGCGACCTCGGGCTTCATCAGGGCTTCATTCGTCGTTACTCGAACTTCGGAAAGCTCCGTCAGTGGCGGCAGCGCGTCGATATTGCCCGCGCGGATACGTTCGAGAACCCGCAAGATGGTCGTGGCAATGTCCGATGCGACGGTCGATACGCTTAGCGCCGCACCGAGCTGCAGCATGGCGTCGTTGGATACGGCTACCGGCACATGCCGACGATTGGCCTGTTGCAACATATCCGTCAGCACGCGCGGGCTCAGGATCCTGTTGTCGGGAAACAGCCAGAATCCGTCGATCTCGTGGATCATGCGCTTGAAGTGATAGAGCGTTTCCTGGTCCGAACCGGCCTCCTGGATCTGCAGCTGCACGCCGTGCTTCTGAGCAGCGATTTCCGCCTCGGTCCGCAGCGACTCGTGGCCGGTGCCGACGATCATGCCTACGCGCGCCAGCGTGGGATCGAGTTCCTTCCACGCAGCCAGGTGCGCATCGAGAGGAGGAAGCGCCGACACGCCGCGGCTGTTCCCGGTAACGAGGCCATAGTCCGTGTAATTGAACACCTGGCTGAAAATGACCGGCACCTGCGCCATGGCCACGGATGAGCGCGCTGCCCGCAGACCGATTGCGATTACTGCGTCGGTCCTCGAATCGTTGATCTGGCGGAATGCGACCACGGGCGGCTGGCTGCGGTCGTCGAGGTCGTAAATGACCACGTCATCGAGCCTCGCGCTGAGTTCGATAGCCACGTCCTCGTAGGCCGGCTGCCGGCTGCTCAGGACGATGGCGACCTGCTGCGGCGGTGGCGGAGGCACGACGGGGCGCGGCTCGGGTTGGGGCTCTGGCTCCGGCGCCGGCACCTCGGCCACGGGCTCCGGCACTGCCACGACGTCGGGCACCGGCTCCACTGGTTCCGGCGCCTGATCGAGGAACGCACAGCCGTGCAGCAGAAGCAGTCCAGCTACTGTCGCAAGGCGCAGCGCGCCCCATATTGTCCTGCAGATCCCTTGCACCCGGCTCCTCTCCGCTGCCCGGATACCGGGTGACACCAGCGGTTTCCGATGTATTCCATCGCTTTTACCGGATTCGTCAAGCGAGTTCTGTGCGCAGCGTCGTGACTTTGTGAAATCGGGCCGGCGTTGCCCCCCTGCCGGCCTTATGTCACATTGATCCGGTCTTCGGCAATATCAGAGCGAGGCCAGCGCATGACCGACGAACTCTTCCGCAAAGACTCCTATCTGAAGGAATGTGACGCCCAGGTCGTTGCTGTCACAGACCGCGCCGTGGTCGTCGAGCGCACCGTGTTCTACCCGCTCGGCGGCGGCCAGCCAGGCGATACGGGTTCGATGAGCTGGTCCGCGGGGAGCGCCAGTATTGTCGATACCCGCTACGGTGACTCCGGCGAAATCCTGCATCTGGTCGACGACGACAACCCGCTACCGGCGGTCGGCGAGACCGTCCATCTCGAACTCGACTGGGACCGGCGTTATCGCCACATGCGCATGCACACCGCAATGCACCTGCTGGGGGCAGTACTCAAGTACGGCGTCACGGGCGGCAACATCTCGGCAGACAAGAGCCGCCTGGACTTCGACATGGAGGACGCGGTGGACAAGGAGGCTGTGGGCGCGGCGGTGCAGGCGCTCGTTGAAGAGGATCACCCTGTCAGTTGCCGCTGGATAAGCGACGCGGAACTGGATGCCAACCCGGACCTGGTACGCACGATGTCAGTGCAGCCGCCTCGCGGCAAGGGTCAGGTCCGGTTGCTCGAGATAGAGGGCGTGGACCTGCAACCCTGCGGAGGCACGCACCTGAAAACGACAGCCGAAGTCGGCCAGGTGCGTATCGGCAAGGTCGAGAAGAAAGGCCGCCGCAACCGCCGGGTCAACATTCACCTCGACGACTGAACGTTTCGTTCAGGGGGACGCGCCGTCGAGGATCCACTGCCGGATCGCGTCGATTGCCTCGGTTGACAGCGGTGCGTTGCCCAGTGGCATCCGTGGCGTCACCGTGCCTTCGATCCGCTGCACAAGGTAGCTGTTGTCCGGCTGCCCCGGCTCGACACGATTGACAGCCATGTTGCCAGAACTCGGTACACCGACGAGCATCGCATGGCTGTTTCCGGCCTCCAGGTTCAGCCCACCGGCCGGGTTGCCGCCGGCATGGCAATTTGATGTCGCGCAATCCGGTGTGAAAACGGCTGCCTGGATCTCATCGAGCGTGGGCCCGATCTGGACCGGCGTCGTGATCATGAACCGGACGACGAAGTCGCCGCCGGCGACGCCGTTGCCGGAGGGCAGGTTACCCAGGAACTCCCCATCGAGTGCATTGCCGTCGAGGTCCTGTATGGCGTTCGCTGCGCCACCCAGCAACTCGATCTGGTAGGTGTCATCCGCCAGCGTGACGCCAGTGAGGTCGAATACGGCGCTCTGCGGATTCGCGGCGGGCACGCTGATTGCAGCGGCGGAAATCTGAGTTTCATTACCGTCGGCAAAGGTGCCGTCACCACCGCTCCCTGTGAGCAGGAAGGTGGTGGCGTCGACGGTGGCCTGGTTGAGCTCCCGGCTAAACCCGGCAACGACGTTCGCCGGCTGTGCATCGAGCGCCGCGTTCGGCATCGGCGACAGCGAGGTCACGGTGATCGGGTCCAGCGCGGCAACGCGATCATCCAGGGCGCCGTCGGATATCCATTGCCGGATCACGTCGATCTCGGACTGCGGCAGTGCCGCCCCGGGCGGCATTTGCTGACCCGACGATGCCGTCCCTTCGAGCTTCTGGATGAGATAACTGTTAGCGGGATCGCCTGCCGCGACGCGCTGCAAGGCCGCATCCTGGCTGCTCTGGATGCCGACGAGCATCGCGTAGCTGTTCGCCTCCTCCAGGTTGAGGCCCGCCGCGGCGTTAGCGCCGGCATGGCAACCCGAGGTCGCACAATCCGGGCTGAATACGTTGGCCTGGATCTCGGAAAAATTGGGTCCGAAGCCCGCGGCTGGCGGCGGTGGGGGCGGCGGGGGCGGTGGCGGCGACCCGGTGGGCGGTGGCGACGTCCCTTCGGGTATGCGCGCAACGGCATCGTCGAACGTCTCCACGTCGCAACCCGCAAGTGCAAATGCCGACGCGACGATGGCCGTCACCAATCGCGCGATCGCCGGTATACCTTTTCCTGCCTTCACGTAAGCCATCAAACCAGTTGCTCCCACGGACGCCATCCGATGGTATCGTTTTGAATTCGGTAAAACGCGATCGCCGTCACACTCCTGCTGTCGCCGAATGCAGACGGTCCGCCCGCCTGCCACAGTACGAGACGAATCGTGGCATGCGATCGAACCACGGAGAAAAGCGTTGAAAGACAAGCTCCAGATTACCGCCTACGAGGCGATCGAACAGCCTGTGGCACTGCGCACTGCGCAGCGAGCGCGCAACTGGATCGAGGACCTGCCCGAACGATTCGCCTACCGGTGCCTGCCACTCGCGATCGCCAACCAGGTCGGCTGGGAACTCTTGAACCCGGTCGCGTTCACCGCGAGCTGGAACGGCAAGGACGGTCTCGATGCAATCAAGATCCGTTTCCACGGTGAACCGTCGCCGCTGATCGGCTCCCATTTCGGGCACGGCGTGCTGACGTTTACGCCCGGCTACCTGTTTCGCACGACCAGGTCGCACAACCTCTACGTGAAGGGGCCGGCCAACAGGCCGAAGGACGGTATCGCGCCGCTCGAAGGCCTCATCGAAACCGACTGGGCTCCGTACTCGTTTACGATGAACTGGCAATTCACGCGCAAGCGCCACAAGGTCACCTTCGACGAGGGCGAACCGTTCTGCACCGTGCTCCCGTATCCGCGGCATTACGCCCGCAAGTTCGACGCAACGATCAAGAACCTCAACGAAAACCCCAAGCTCTACCAGCAGTATGTCGACTGGCGCGACGAGCGGCTGCGATTCAACGAAGAACTCAAGGTCTCAGGCTCCGACGCGGCAAAGAAAGGCTGGCAGCGGTCCTATATGAAAGGTGAAAACACGTCGGGCAACACGTTCGCGGGCCACGAGACGAAGATCCAGATGAAAGACTTCAGCCGCGGCTGACCGCCTGGCAGGCCCGGCAGAGGCCCACTCGGAGTGGGCCCTCTTGTTTGCCGTTCAGTCGCGGCGCCAGACGTCGACGGAGTCGACGTCCCCGCTCTCCACGATGATCTCGCCCACCTTGCACGGCGCGTCGACGCCCTCTTCGCCGCACTCGGGCAGGCCCGCCAGCCGCTCCTGGTGCGAGGCCAGCGTGATACCGGGCTCGGTGTCCCTGGGCTCCGGGGCGCGCCAGTTTTCCTTGTCCCGGTTCGCCTCCTCGATGGCGTCGAGACTGGCGAACACCTGTTGCTGACGCGCCGTGGCAACGCAGCTGGCTTTGGCCGAATCGATGATCACCGTTTCCGACGCCTGCTTGAGCGACACGAGCTGCTGCATTGCAATCTGGCAGTCCGCCCGTGTGAGAAATTCCAGTTCCAGGGTCTGCTCCTGGCAGACCGACTTGCCGGCCGGCGCGACACATTCGCTCAGGGTCAGTACGAAGACCTGTATCCATGCGGTATCCATGGCTTCCTCCGCTTGCTCGTTATTGTAGTTTTGACTCCGAGGGTAGCAGAAAATTTCGTCGCCCATGCGCTATGCTGGAAACCTGATTAGCTTCGCCGGGTTACAGCGCGCGAGTTCGACGAATGCCGCAAAAATCAGCCGATTCCGACACGCAGCGCTGGACGACGAGCAAAAAGAAATCCTCGTGCAGGCTCTATGGTAGGTGAATCCCCGTAGTGCCTGCCGCAACGCCAGGGCCGATACTGGGTATTCACACCGCTCGCGTGATGCGGCATGTACAGGGTGTTCGAAGACAGGCGTGCAGCCGGCCGGTCTCTCGTACCGGAGCTGCAGCGGTGTGATCTCGACAACCCGATAATTCTCGGCCTGCCCCGCGGCGGCGTTCCCCTGGCTTACGAAATCGCGGTCGCGCTGCGCGCCCCGCTGGATACGATCGTCGTCCGCAAGCTCGGCGTACCATCCCAGCCCGAACTCGCCTTCGGCGCTATCGCCTCGGGCGGTGTGCGGGTCATTAACAGCGACGTCGTCGAAACCGTTTTTGGACTAGACGACGAAACGATCGAGCAAATCGCCGGCAGGGAGATGCAGGAACTGCGGCGGCGCGAGCAGGCCTACCGGCTGGACCGCCCCTACCCCGAACTCGCCGGCAAGGACGTCGTGCTCGTGGATGACGGCCTCGCAACCGGCGCAACGATGCGTGCGGCGGCAGAAGCGGTAAAGACGAAATCGCCGTCATCGGTCATCGTCGCGGTGCCCGTCGGCTCGACGTCCGCCGTTGCCAAAGTGGCGGCCCTCGTCGACCGCGTCATCTGTCTCGAAACGCCGGCGTCGTTTTACGCGGTCGGCCAGTTCTACGCCGATTTCAGGCAGACCTCCGACGAAGAAGTCCGGCAACTCCTGCATGAGGCCTGGGCCAATGAATAGCAGGGTGCGGCCGTCGGTTCCGTTGCGCGGGTTTCACCTGTTCACCCTGTTCGGCTTCGAAGTAAAGCTGGACCTGAGCTGGTTGTTACTCGCGTTACTCATCAGCTGGTCGCTGGGCGCGGGATGGTTCCCCGCGCAGTACCCGGAACTCTCCACCTACGCGTATGCCTGGATGGGCATAGCCGTCGCGGTCGGCGTCTTTTTCTCGATCGTATTCCACGAGTTTTCCCATTCGATCGTCGCACGGTATTACGGCATGCCGATTCGCGGCATCACGCTTTTCATCTTCGGCGGCGTCGCCGAGATGGAAAGCGAGCCGCCCGACCCGAAAGCCGAATTCCTGATGGCCATCGCGGGCCCGATCTCGAGTTTCCTGCTGGCCGCCCTGCTCTGGGCCGCCGCGTCGATCGCGGACGGGGCCGCCTGGCCTCAGCCGGTCGCCGGCGTACTGTCGACGCTGGCCGTCATCAACTTCACGGTCGCGGTCTTCAACCTCGCGCCCGCGTTCCCGCTGGACGGCGGCCGGGTGCTGCGAGCGGCACTCTGGCACTGGCGGCGCGACCTGAAGGAAGCGACGTTCGTCTCCAGCCGGATCGGCCGGGGGTTCGGAACCGCGCTGATGGTCCTGGGTGTGATTGCCTTCGTGGGAGGCAACCTGATCGGCGGCATGTGGTGGTTCCTGATCGGCATCTTCGTCCGCGGCGCTGCGAGCAGTTCGTACCAGCAGCTCGTGCTGAAAGACATGGTGGAGGGACAGCCGGTGCGCCGCTTCATGCGCAGCGAACCGGTCACCGTCGCGCCCTCGCTCAGCATCGCGGAATGGGTGGAGGATTACGTCTACAGGCACCACTACAAGATGTACCCGGTCGTGGACAGGTCACGCCTACTCGGCTGCATCACTGTCGACAGCCTGCAAGGGCTGCAGCACGACGCCTGGCCGACCACGAAAGTCGCGGACCTGATGGAGGACCGCTCGGAATCGAACACCGTCGAGGCCGGCATGGACACGATGGCATTACTGACAAACATACTGAAGCCCGCGGGCAGATCGCGATTCATGGTCGTCGACGACGACCGCCTGGTCGGCATCATTGCGTTGAAGGACCTGCTGGAAATCATATCGCTGAAACTGCAGATCGAATCCCCCGGCCGCAGAAGCTAGGCAATCTCGTGCAAGGGCACCGCTGGGAACATTTCGAACACGATGCGGACATCGGGCTTCGCGCCACGGGATCGTCGCGCGCAGCCCGTCGTCTGCATCAGGGGCTGATCACACCCCCTGCGGGGGCGTCTCGTGCGCCTTCACCTTGCCGCGCCGAATCCTCGCGTAGTCCTGGATTTGCCGGCGTGCGGCATCGAACGCGTCCCGTATGGCCACGTAAACGTCCTCGTGAGCCTGTTGATCGTCCGGAGCGCGGCTCACCACGATCTCCTTGCCGGGCACGCGCACGTCGACGACGACGTGGTAGAGCTTGCCCTTGTACTGGTGCTTGTGCGGTGACTCGATGGCCACGCGACAACTGATGATGTCGCCATTGAAATTCTGCAGTTTGTCCACGTACTTGCGAACGGCCGCTTCAATGGCCGGAGAGGGTTCCAGGTTGCGGAATTGCACTTGCAGCGGTACTTCCATGCTTGCCTCCTTCATCGTTCCGGCTAACTGAGGTCCCGGATTCTTTGACAATGGGTGCGCCGGTTGCGCTCCGGTATCGGGACATTTACCTAGCGTCGAATCGTCAGTCACACTCGCGCTCCACGCCGCAACAATGTGCTTCGTCACGCGTGCGGATCACCTGCCCGCGCATCGACCCGGCCCGAAACACCGTGCATCCCTTGATGCCCGCCGCGTGCGACCTCCGGAAAATCTCGTCGACGGTGTCCGCTGTCGCCCCGGGCGAGAGCGTGATGGTCTTGGAGATCGCGTTGTCGATAAACGGCTGCAGGCTCGCCTGCATCGCGAGATGCGCTTCGCCGCTGAGGGCATCCGCCGTCACGAAGCTGTCCGGCGGCGCCGATGGGGCCCCGCCCCGTTCACCCCATTGCCGGAATGCAAAGTCGCTCACGACGACGTCGCGCGACTGCTGCCTCTCGTCACGGATGGAACGCTCGGCTTCGAGTGCAAAAATGGGCTCCACACCGCTGGATATGTTTCCTGCGAGCAGGCTGATCGTGCCCGCCGGCGCGATCGAGAGCACGTGGCTGTTGCGGATACCGTGCCGTATCAGCGCCTCGCGGATGTCCGCCGGCAGACGCCTGATAAACGGGCCCTCGCAGTACTGGTCGGCATCGAAAGCGGGAAACGGGCCTTTTTCCGCCGCGACTTCGATGGAAGCGCGATACGCGGAGTCCCGAATGCTGCGCATGACCTCGGCAGCTACCCGGCGCGCGTCTTCGCTGTCGTAGCGCAGGCCGAGCATTGCCAGTGCGTCACCGAGCCCCGTGATACCGAGACCGATGCGCCGGGTTCGACGCGCCTGCAGCGCCTGTTTCTCGAGCGGAAAGCGTGACACGTCGATGACGTTGTCCAGGAATCGCACGGCGACGGCGGACAGGCGTCCGAGATGCTCGTGATCGATGGCCGCGGCAGCGGAAAACGGTGCGAACACGGCCGCCGCGAGATTGATCGAACCCAGGTCGCATGCGCCGAAGGCGGGCAGCGGCACCTCGCCGCAGGGATTCGTGGCGCTGATCGATTCGCAATACCAGAGATTGTTCTCGCGGTTGATCGTGTCGACGAACAGCAGCCCGGGCTCCGCCGTTTCCAGGGCCGAATCGACGATACGCCGCCACAGTTTCCGCGCCGGGATGCGCGCCCGGGTGATCGCATCGCCACCGGGCGGGTATACCAGCGGCCAGTCCCGGTCGTCGTCGACCGCGCCCAGGAAGTCGTCCGTGATCAGCACCGACAGGTTGAAATTGTGCAGCACCCCGGAGTCCCTTTTCGCGTCGATGAACACCCCGATATCGGGATGATCGCAGCGCAGCGTCGCCATCATCGCCCCGCGGCGGCGGCCGGTCGCGAGCAGCGTCTCGCACATCGAGTCCCATACGTGCATGAAGGACACCGGGCCCGACGCGGTTGCGCCGGTCCTGGCAGCGAGCGAGCCTCGCGGGCGCAGCGGCGAAAAGTCGAGCCCGATGCCGCCGCCGTGCTGCATCGTAATCGCGGTTTCCTTCAGGGATTCCAGTATGCCCTCGAGGGAATCGACGAGTTCGCCGGCAACGAAGCAGTTAAACATCGTGACGTCCCTGCCGAGGCCTGCGCCCGCGAGGATGCGGCCCCCGGGGAGGAATCGAAATCCCTCCAGAGCGGCCGCGAAGCGCCGCTCCCACTTCGCAGGATTACGCTCGAGCGACGCCATCGCTCGGGCAACACGCGTCCATGTGTCGGCAATGCTGGTCTCCGGCACGCCGTCCCTGTCGGTGCCCCGGTAACGCGAGGACCAGATCAGTCGGGAGATATCTGCCGTTGTCATGTATTCAGCGCGTGCCTGATCGCCTCGGTGATCGCGCCATCGCCGGCCGGCATGGAATAACCGATGCGCATGTGGGGCTTTCGTATCTCGATGAGTCGTGTCAGGTCGATCGGCGTCGCGACCAGCACGAGATCGCAGTCGACCGAATTGACGGTCTGCTCGAGGTCCCTGACCTGTGCGTCTCCGTAACCCATTGCCGGCAGCAGTGCGCCCGTGTCGGGGTATGCGCGGAAGGTCGCGGCAATCTCGCCGACGGCCCAGGGGCGCGGATCAACGAGTTCCAAAGCGCCGTTCTCGCGGGCGGCCAGCACGCCGGCGCCGAACGCCATGCCGCCGTGTGTCGTCGTGGGCCCGTCCTCGATGACCAGCACGCGTTTGCCGCGAATCAGGTCCGGGTCAGGGACATCCAATACGGAATCCCGGCGAATCACGCGCGCATCCGGATTGACCCGGCCGGCGTTCGCTTCGACGATTGCTATGTTTTCCGGCTCGGCGGAGCCCACCTTGTTGATGACGATCAGGTCGGCGCGGGTAAAGTTCTCCACGCCCGGGAAATACTCGAGTTCGTGACCGGGCCGATGCGGGTCGGCGATCACGATCCACAGGTCCGGCCTGTAGAACGGCGTGTCGTTGTTGCCACCGTCCCAGACGATGACGTCCGCCTCCTCCTGGGCCTGTTCGAGAATCGCCGCGTAGTCGATGCCTGCGTACACGATGACGCCGTTGCTGATGTGCGGCTCGTATTCCTCGCGCTCTTCGATCGTGCAGTCGTGGCGGTCCAGGTCCTCGTAAGCCGCAAACCGCTGCACGGCCTGCGCCGCGAGGTCGCCGTACGGCATCGGGTGGCGCACCACGACCGTTTTTCTGCCGAGTTCCGCGAGTATTTGCGTGATGCGGCGTGATGTCTGGCTCTTGCCGCAACCCGTCCTGACGGCCGTCACCGCAATGACGGGTTTCGACGCAGGCAACATCGTCGCATCGACGTCGAATGTCGAGAACGCCACGCCGCGTGCCTCGACGCGTTTGCGCCGCTCATCGACGTACGCAAGGCTGACGTCGGAATAGGCGAACACCACTTCGTCGACATTGCAGGCAGCGAGCAAGGCGTCCAGTTCGGTCTCGGCGTGGATCGGGATCCCGGCGGGATAAAGGGATCCGGCGAGCTCCGCGGGATACCGGCGATCCTGGATGTGGGGGATCTGGGCGGCGGTGAACGCCAGGACGTCGAATTCCGGCTTGTCCCGAAAGCAGCAGTTGAAGACATGGAAATCGCGTCCCGCAGCCCCCATGATCAAGAGGTTCCGGCGCATCGATATCTCTGTTCAGTCTCGGAACCCCGAGTATCCTACTTGGGCGCCACCAGGAGCATGGTGGCTGATACCTATTAGGTCTCGGCCGCGCCTATCTTGTGCCCGAGCGCATCGACGGCATCCCAGTCGGTGAATTCCACGACCGCATTCGGATCCGTCGGCCCTTTTGTCATCCACATGATGAACCGAATCATGGTCTTGTCGACGAAGCCGTACTTCGGATAGTCGATCTTGCCGCCGAATACGCCGATAAGGGCCGGCTGCCAGCTGATCGACTGGAGGAATTTCCTGACGTAAGGGTTGGTGTCGGGATCGCGTTTTTCCGGTTTCCGGGCGACGGCGTTGACCGAGAAGAACGCGCTGGACTTCGAGCGCAGCGTTTCGAGGTTCTGCTCGATGAATTCGGCCACTTCAGGCCGGTGCTTGCCGTAGCGAATACTGGCACCGATGACAATGCGATCGTAGGGGCCGGGATCGATGTCGCCGCCCGGCTTCAGTTCCCTGATCGTTACCTCGTGCCCGTGCTGCTCGATTACCTCGCGAAGCCGTTCGCAGATCTTCAGGGTGTGACCGTCCGTCGTCGAATAGACCATTATCACTCTGGCCATAGCTCTGGCATCCTCCTCGCTTGCTGTGCCTGGTAGGTGAATTCCGACATTTTCTGCCCGTCCCGGGCATCGTATCGTCACGCGTGCCGGCCGAGCGAATGGAATCAAGCCGCTATCGTACCTGCTTCCTGCTGCCGCCGCCGCATTGCGTTAATATTACGAAAAATAGAACAAGAGAGGATCCGGCAGATGGCCTATAAATCCACTGATATCCGTAACGTATGCTTGGTAGGACCGAGTAACGCGGGCAAAACGCAGCTTACCGAGGCGCTGCTTCACGCGGGCGGCAAGATTACGGAGCAGGGCCTGGTCGAGAAAGGCAATACCGTCTCCGACTACACGCGGCGCGAACGCGAGCTCGGCCACTCCCAGTACGTATCGCTATGCCATCTCGACCACGGCGGGATCCACGTCAATCTCATCGACACGCCGGGATACCGTGACTTCTACGGCCGTGCCGTTTCCGTGCTGCCCGCGGTCGAAACGGCTGCCGTTGTAATCAGCGCCGACGGCGGCGTCGAATTGATCGCCCAGCGCATGATGAATGCTGCGAAAAAACAGCGGCTGTGCCGGATGATCATCGTCAACAAGATCGACGCGGAGGGCGCGGACCTGGCAAAGCTGCTGGCCGATATCCGGGACGCCTTCGGACCCGAGTGCCTGCCGCTGAACCTGCCCTCGGCTGACAGTTCGGGCGTGGTGGACTGCTTCTTCCAGCCCGAAGGCGCCGAAACCGCGTTCAGTGATGTGGCCACGGCACACACCCAGATCGTCGACCAGGTCGTCGAGATAGACGACGAGCTCATGGAACTCTATCTCGAGCAGGGCGAAGAACTCGCGCCCGAGCAACTGCACGACCCGTTCGAAAAGGCGCTGCGCTCCGGTCACCTGATACCGGTCTGCTTCACCTCGGCGAAGACGGGTTCCGGCGTGCGCCAGCTGCTGAACATCTTCGAGCGGCTGATGCCGAACCCAATGGAAAGCAATCCGCCGCGCTTCCTCAAGGGTGAGGGAGAAGGCGCTGAGGAAATCGTCCTCAAACCCGACCCGAAAGCGCATGCGATCGGTCACGTCTTCATGATCAATATTGATCCGTTCAAGGGCCGCATGGGGACCTTCCGTATCCACCAGGGCAAGATCCGGCCCGGCAACCAGCTGTACGTAGGCGACGCGCGCAAGCCGATCAAGGTGAACCAGCTGTTGAAGATAAACGGCGAGACGCACAGCAAGGCCGAAGTCGGCGTGCCCGGCGACATCTGCGCCATCCCGCGCGTCGACGACGTGCACTTCGACGCCGTACTCCACGATTCCCATGACGAGGATCATTTTCATCTCAAGTCCATCGACCTGCCGAACCCGATGTACGGCCTGGCCATCAAGCCCGCGAACGACGCCGACGCCCAGCGCACCTCCGACGCCCTGCATGCAATGGTCGCGGAAGATCCGTCGCTGGTTCTCGAGCACAATGCGGCCCTGAACGAAATCGTGTTGCGCGGCATGGGCGAACTTCACCTGCGCACCGTGCTCGAGGAAATCCTCGACCGGTACAACCTCGAAGTGCAGACGGCGCTCCCGTCGATCGCCTATCGAGAGACGATCACCGCCCCGGCCGAAGGCCATCACCGGCACAAGAAGCAGACCGGCGGCGCCGGCCAGTTCGGCGAAGTGTATCTGCGGGTCGCGCCGCTGCCGGCGGGGAGCGGCTTCGAGTTCACGAGCGAGGTCGTCGGCGGCGCAATCCCGTCACAGTACATCCCCGCCGTCGAAACCGGCGTCAAACAGGCGATGGATTCGGGCACTTCATACGGCTACCCGATGCAGGACATCAAGGTCACCGTTTATGATGGCAAGCACCATTCGGTCGATTCCAAGGAAATCGCGTTCGTGCAGGCCGGCAAAAAGGCGTTTCTCGATGCCGTCGAGAAGGCCCGCCCCATCGTGATGGAACCCGTCGTCGACGTGACGTTCACGATTCCCGCGGATTGTGCGGGCGGCGTCACCGGCGATCTGTCATCGATGCGCGGCATGATCAAGGGAACCGAGATCCTGCCCGACAGCCGCATGGTGGTGCACGGCCAGGCGCCGCTCAAGGAAATCCAGGGTTATCATTCGCGCCTGAAATCGCTGACGGGCGGCGACGGCAGCTTCACGATGGACTTCAGTCACTACGCGGAAGTACCGCGCGAGGCGCTCGACCAGGTGGCGTCCCAGAACTGACCGCGCAGGTATTACGGTTGCTTCAGTAGCGGCCGTGCTGCTTGAAGATGTAGTTGCTGAGTTCGATGAACTCGTGGTTCATCTGGTGCACGATGCGGTGCGCGGACCGCGTCACGGCGCGCATCACCTTGTAGACGAGATGCGGATGCTGCTCGACGATTTCCTCGAAGTCCTTGCGCCGCAGGGAAAGGACCCGGCAGTCGGTCAATGCGCGCAGCGCGACCGTATGCACCGCGCCATCCACGAAGCTCATTTCGCCTGCGAGCGCGCCCGGCCGCAGTATGGCAAGGCTCGCCGTCTCGCCGGCACCGGTATGTTTGACCACTTCGAGCTTGCCCGAAAGCAGCACGTGCAGCGTGTCGTCCGTCGCGCCCTCTTCGATCAGGTACTCGCCGTCGGCAACGTCGAGATAGCTCATCAGGTCGGCGAGAACGCCCGCCTCCTCGTTCGACAATTCGGATCCCAGGGATGACCCGATCACAAGGTCCGTTGTCTTCTCCATTTTGTTGTCCTCGGCCGCCTGGTGACGTTTCCTGTAGCTGGCTTGGATGCTAACTCGCATCGGCTGGAGCGGCTATAGGGGATTTCACCGCGTGTAGCGCCCCATCGCAAGCCAGTATGCATTGCGCCGCCCGTTCGGCCCACTCGGAGTAGATCGGCGGCCCGGGATGAAATCCATCGGACGCCATCATGCCGGCATCTGCCGCGAAGCGGAGGTTGACCAGTCGTATATCAGCTTCCGCGGCGACGGCTGCGCCGAGGAGATCGTTGAATTCCGTCGCGCGGCTGCCGAGGTGCCAGCGCAGCGGTTGTGGCAGCGCCGGAAAACTGTGCACGGGCGGCAATCCCGAGATGAGCAGCAGTCGCGCGCCGAACTTCTCCCGGAGCACCTGGCGAAGCCGCTTCTGTCGCGCAAGCCAGGTCGTGCTGGACGTGAGTGCCAGCACGTCGTTGACGCCGAGCGAGGTCAGGACGACGTCGTACTGGCGCGGCTCCATTTCCTCGAGGCACCCGAGGATGTCGGCGGTGGTAAAGCCGGTCTTCGCAAGCAGCTCGAACTCGACGCGGTAGCGGCCAGCGAGCCGTGACACGACCTGGCCGAGCAAGGCGTCCTCCTGCCGCAACACGCCCACTCCGGCGGCAGCCGAGTCGCCGGTAATCAGCAGTTTCAGCGGCGCCCCCTCTCCCGCGAAGCCCCGCCTGTCGCCCGCTGCCTCCGGCAACGTCGGAACGCGCAGGTTCGTCCATATGCCCTGCGGCACGATGACGGGAGCAAGGGTGATTGTCCGCAGCAGGTAGACCATACGCGGTCGGGATCATGCGCTACCCGATGCACCGCGTAAAGCCTTTAAGCGGTCAGTGCGACGGCCGGTGCGGGTTGGGCGTCAGGCTGGACTCGAAGGTCTCGATCAGGCGCTGGGAATCACGAATCCAGCTGCAGGCTTCACAGGTACACGTGGTCGCATCGTGCCGCAACTCGTTGTGCAGCGACTCGACCAGCCGGACGCTGTAGCGCAGGGATGCATTCAGGGTGTGTGCCGGCTTGCTACGCAGATCGTCGAAGTCGTTCAGGCAGCTGACCCAGTGGCATTCGCGACCCATCGCACAGTGATGACAGCGGGCACTGGTCGCCTCGAAAAGACTGTCGTGCTCGCAGTCCTGTACGTCGATTATCTTCAGGATCAGCAGTCTCGGATAGGTGAGTGCCTCGATGAGTTCTCTCCGCATGGTCGCCTCCTGCCGTCGTACCCGAGGGGCAATACTGCCTCTCTGCAAAATTTAACGGCGACTCGCAACAACGTCTATCAGGAGTTTCACCTAGAAGCGCTTGGATACCGCGTATAGCCGTACGCGCCACGATACGTCAGTCTCCGTAAGGTACAGGGGGTACCCGGCAACGTGTAAGCAAGAGGAAATGCGCCGCCAGGCACATTTGTAAGTGGTTGATTAACCTGCAATACAGACTGTTCTAAGGGGGGGTGGCACAGCACACTGCCAGGGAACAGTATTGATCGAAGCCCAGGTTCTTTCGGACTGCCACGTCCATACCCCCGATCGAATCACGCGCACACAAAGGTACAGCTCTGAAACAGGAGCTACGGCGAGGAGTAAGGTATGTCAGATTCACACGTCGAAGGCGATACCAGGTACTTGTTCAAACGAGATAAGACCTGGTGGGTCAAGGTCGCCGTGCCACGAACACTGCGGGACGAACTCGGTTACGACCTGCGCCGCTCGCTGCAGACCCACGATCTCGACGCCGCGCGCAAGACGCGCTGGGCGGTGATCGAGGAATTCCGTAACGAGATCGAAAAGGTCAAGGCCCGCAAGGACGGGGACGACGAGACGACGGAGACGTCCGGGGGCAGCAACGGCCAGGCCTCGACCGGCCCGGTTTCGGTGGACCAGCACATCGTCGAGATCGTCAGCGATTCCGGCGAGGGTGCGCAGAAATGCGGCCAGATCATGGGCCTCGTCAGCGGCAAGATGGGCAACGGCGTGTGGACCGTCGAGATTATCCCGGCCGAGATCCAGCCGCCGGCACGTTCGCAGCAGGGAGCCAGCGGCATCCGCGTGCGCATGGGGTCGAAGTACATGACCAACATGGGCAACGAGGCGGACATGGTGGTGGCCTTCAACGAGCAGGTCCTCTACTCCCGCATCCAGAACGGCGCTTACAGGCAGGGCACCGTCGTCTTGCTCGAGAACATGTGGGCCGAGGACCCGGAGCCGACGGTGCGCGAGCAGTACGCCGAAGCCGTCGCCGACTTCAAGGACCGTGGCCTGATCGTGCACGAGCTGCCGATCCAGCAGGAATGCCTCAAGCTCGTGCCCGACCCGCGCAAGGGCAAGAACATGTTCGTGCTCGGC